>OGXH01002493.1_pt1 | contig 12736 bp, 10 predicted proteins | sample 1576241 | NCBI WGS metagenome assembly OGXH01 (sample SAMEA3541529, study PRJEB24748) | human gut metagenome | biome: human gut; feature: human-associated habitat; material: faeces | place: China | collected 2012
ATACTTTAGGATTACGCACGATAGCACGTCCCATGGCTACACGCTGTCTCTGACCACCTGATAAAGCCTTTGGTTTACGATCTAATAAAGGAACAATGTCAAGAATTTTAGCAGCTTCCTGTACTAACTGATCGATCTTCTCCTTTGGTGTCTTTCTTAACTTAAGACCAAATGCCATGTTATCGTAAACTGTCATATGTGGGTAAAGAGCGTAGTTCTGGAATACCATTGCGATATCTCTGTCCTTAGGTTCTACGTCATTTACAAGGTTGTTGCCAATCCATAATTCACCTTCTGTAATCTCTTCAAGACCTGCGATCATACGAAGTGTTGTAGATTTACCACATCCTGAAGGTCCTACGAAAATGATAAATTCCTTATCTGCGATATCAAGGTTGAAATTTTTAACAGCCTGGAAACCGTTTGGATATGTCTTACTGATGTTTTTTAATGATAAACTTGCCATAGTTATGTATCCTCCTATATTTTAACTTAATATAATACTATCAATACGCAATAAACATCACGTTCTGCTCATTGAATATATTACACTAAAGCCCGATATTTAGCCATAGCACAATCTTACAAAGAAATAATTCTGCTTTTGTGCAAAGAGTATAAATTTATTTTTTTTCGTTCAATTCGCCAAAAACCATAGAATTTATTTATATAAATACTGGAAGATTTGACCAAAGTTTGTCTGGATGAGGCCGAAGACGACAGCGAAGACCATGAACATGATGGAGACCATACCGGCAGCGCCGTTGGTCTGAGCAGCCTCCGCCAGAGCACCGTCGGCGCCGAAGGCGTTGAAGGTACCGGCCACCATGTCAGCAAACGCTGCAATGACGATGCCGCAGAACAGCCAGCAGAACAGCAGGAACAGCTTGCGGCCGGTCTTGCCGATGTACTTCTCGATCAGCATACCCATGCTCTTGCCGTCGTTCTTGACGGAAGCGTACAGAGCGCCGAAGTCGGTGACAGCGCCGAAGAAGATGCCGCCCAGCAGCACCCACAGCAGGACAGGCAGCCAGCCAAAAGCAGCAGCCTGGATGGCACCGGTGACAGGGCCTGCACCGGCGATGGAGCTGAACTGGTGTGCGAACACGGTCCAGCCGTTGGTGGGAACATAGTCACGGCCATCCTCGTGGACGACTGCGGGGGTCTTGGCGGTGGGGTCGATGCCCCACTTGTTGGCCAGCCAGCGGCCATACAGCGTATAAGCGCCGAACAGACACACGGCTGCGATCAAAACGATGACCAGCGTATTCATTTCTTTATACCTCTTTCCTTTCTTTCACACCGGCAACCGGCAATGTGCCAGACAGAGCGGCTGTACCCAAAAGCAGGGCAGGCGAAACGGCCCGGAGGGGTGAAAAAAGCCTCCGTCTTCATGAAAGATAGAGACACAAAGATGTATCCCATCTTCCTCGAAGACGAAGGCCAAACGGTGCATCTGCACCGGTCGTTCTCCGCGGTACCACTTCGTTTGCTGCGTTCGGGAGCAGCCGCTTGCGCGTACAGGCGTTCCTGCCGCCGATACGCCGCCCTGTAACGTGGGCTGAACGGCCATGCACTACTGCCGCAAGCGGGTTCGCACAGGCTGCTCGCAGGTGAGGGCCGATCGCACTGTGCTGCCGTCTTGCACCGGAATGGCGGCTCTCTGAGCGCAGGGAATGCGAAAAGTCATGTCCTGTTCATTGCATTTGCCGAATGATTGTGTATACTTTAGTCCTGATTTCATAACTTGTCAATATATTTTGGGCAAGTTAGGAGACTGTGCCATTTTTGCGGGGGAGAAACTAAGAAAATTTAGGCGATTTTTGTTCAGATGTGAGATGAATAAAACTGAACACCACCACAGGTGAAATCTGCTAAACCCCCGGAAAGAAAGACCGGATACTTGACTTTTACACTTTCAAGTGCTAAAGTAACAGGGTAACAGAAAGACCCCTGCCGCACCCCGCGGCACTTTGCCCTAAAGGAGGCAGCTATGGCGGACAAGAACCCCAGAAGAAACCCCACCACCGACGCACTGTTTGACGCGATCCTGAGTCTTGAGACGCGGGAGGAGTGCTACAACTTCTTCGAAGACCTCTGCACGGTCAAGGAGATCTCCGATATGGCCCAGCGTCTGGAAGCGGCCAAACTCCTGCTCGGCGGCAGCACCTACGACCAGATTGTAAAGGCGGTGGAGATCAGCACCGCCACCATCAGCCGCATCAACCGCTGCATCCAGTACGGCTCCGGCGGCTACCGCGACACCATCGAGAAGGTACAGAAGAGCGCAAAGCCGGAGTGACATCCGGGCGGCGAGGCACATAGGATGGACTGCGCCCGATTCCTATTATAGAAAGGAAGGTCCTTCTTATGACTGATACCACCAACTGCACCCCCTGCGTTTCCTGCGGCTGCCCCGCGCTGCCGAGAGTTTCCCTCGACCAGGCCGTCATCGACCTGATGGAGAGCATCGCTCTGCAGGAGTCGGCCCTGAGCCACATCCTCTGCGCCGAGAGCCAGAAGATGAAAGCCGCCCTCAGCATGGAGGAGCTGGACCTGTGCAAGCTGCTGGAAGTCAACGACTCCGCCACCAACATGGTCCACGCCGTGGCGAACCTTGAGCTGGTTCTGAAAGAGAAGCTGGAATTCATCGCCAACAACCTCTACTACCCCTCGACGGGGAACTGCACCACCACCGAGAGCTGATGTCAAAATGCGACTGCCCGCCCGCAATGGGTGGGCAGTTTTTGCTTTCCGGGGCGGGGCTGCCTAAAAATATGTATAAAAGTCGGAAAAGTGTTTTGTTGGAATTGCTGAATATCGAAATCTGTGCTATACTATATAATGTTTATCCAAAGAGAAAGGGGAACCTGACCTTGCTGCACTACGATGCGATCCTGTTTGACGTGGACGGTACGCTCATCGATTCCGCCCCCGGCATTCTCAATACACTGGAAGAAGTTTTCAGCTCCATGGGCGTTGACGTCGCCCGGAGCGACCTTGGCCGCTACATCGGCCCGCCCCTCCGCAAGAGCTTCGGCGAGCATTTCTCCGACCCTGCAAAAATCGAGGAGGCCACGAAGCGCTACCGCGTGAGCTACGCCGCCAGGGGCTGCCACGAGGGCGATGTCTATCCCGGCGTGGTGGAGATGCTGGACCGTCTCAAGGCTGCGGGCCTGACCCTCTGCACGGCCACCTGCAAGCCCACCGACGTTGTGAGGCCCATCCTCGAAGAGCAGGGCCTTGCGCCTTACTTCTCCTTCGTGGGCGGCGCATCCATGGATGAGAGCCGCGACAACAAGACCGACGTCATCCGCCACGTCCTCGCCCAGCCCGTCATGCAGGGCAAGCGGGTGCTGATGGTGGGCGACCGCCGGGACGATATGCAGGGCGCTGTGAACTGCGGCCTGGACGCCGCCGCTGTGCTCTACGGCTACGGCGGCAGGGAAGAGGTCGCCCCCTTTGCGCCGGTCTTCATGGCCGCTGACTGCAAAGAGCTGACGGACTGGGCTCTCCGCCCGGCGGACGAGCCTTCCCATTCCTGAAACGAGAGGGACTGAATCTATGAGTCGAAAACAACAACAAAACGAAACCATGACTCCCATGCAGCATCGGGCCGTTCTGGTCTGCATCCTCTGCGTGCTGGCGGTGCTGCTGACCTTCGGCATCACCACCACCCTCCTCAAAAAGGAGGAGCCTGCCCCCTCCGTCTCGGAGCCTGCAGAGGGACCCGCTGCCCCCGGCGAAGACCTGTCGGGCCACTACCAGATCGACAACGCCTCCACCGCTCTGCTGACGGAGACCGCCGACGCCGGCACGGACTATCTGAACGACACCCTTTTTCTGGGCGATTCCAACACTGTCCGCCTCTATAACAACGGCCTCATCTCCCTGCAGCAGTTCTGCGCCAAAGAGGGCATCGGCACCCAGGTCGCGCTCAACGAGGGCATCGTTACCTTTAAGAAGGACTCCAACCATTACACCATCCCTCAGGCGGTGGCCATGATGAAGCCCCGCCGTGTGGTCATGACCTTCGGCACCAACGACACCGGGATGGAAGTCCCGGACTTCATCGCCCACTACACGGCCCTCATCCAGGCCATCCAGCAGAGCTATCCCTATACCGACATCATCGTCAACACGGTGCCGCCGGTCCCGGCTGACCACTCCAACTACCCCCACATGGACCAGGCCAGGATCGACGACTTCAACATGGCCCTTCTGGATCTCTGCGAGCAGCTGGGCGTCCGCTTCCTCAACTCTGCCGAAGCCCTCAAGGGCAGCGACGGCTACGGCATCGCGGACTACTACACCAGCGGCGACATCCACCTCAAGAGCGCCGGCCTCAAGGCAGTGCTGAACTATCTCCGCACCCACGCCCTGCAGACCGAGGACCGCCGCCCCGATACCAACAACATCCCCACCCGCACCATGGAGTATGTCTCCAACCCCAGCTCCGCCGTGGCCGCTCCCAGCTCGGAGGCTGTCAGCTCCAGCGAGAGTCAGGCCGAGAGCGCCAGCAGCTCGGAGAGCTCTTCCAGCGAGAGCACCAGCGAGGGCAAAAAGTTCGAGGCCCGCTACCGTGTGGACAAGAACGGCGGCGGCACTCTGAGCGTCGGCAATGACACCGGCAACAGCTCTGTGACCTACACCGTCACCGACCCCGATAAATCCATCACCGTGACCGCTGTCCCGGCGGAGGGCCACGTCTTCGTCAAGTGGAGCGACGGCCTCACCAGCAAGACCCGCACCGACACCGACTTCAAGCAGAATCTGGATGTCACGGCAGTCTTCGGCACGGCCTCCGTCCACATCACCAGCGAGGGCAAGGGCGCTGTGGGCAGCTCCTACACCTTCAAGGCTGCCTTGAGCGGCAAGTACGCCAAGACCGAGAACCTGCGCTGGTACGCCAACGGTCAGGAGGTCACGCAGGCCGCCGGCAAGTCCAGCATCACGGTGGTGGTGGACAGCTCCATGGCCAACGCTTCTTATAAGATCCACGCCGTCGTCACCTACAACGACTGCAAGGTGAGCAGCAACACCCTGACCATCACCATCGGCAGCGGTGTGACCAGCGAGTCCGGCTCCACCAGCAGTTCGTCCTCGTCCCATGCCGGTTCTTCCGGCAGTACATCCTCTTCCTCTGCAAGCTCAGGCAGCTCTTCCCACAGCACCAGCAGTTCGTCGTCGGCATCGTCCAGCACGTCGTCTGGCAGCTCCAAGGCAGAGTCGGAGTCCGAAAGCAAGGCCGAGTCTAAGGCAGAGTCCAAGGCCGAGAGCGAAGCTGAGTCTAAGGCAGAGCCCAAGGCCGAAACCAAGCCGGAAGCCTCCGCCAGCAAGGAAGCCGAAAGCAAGGCAGAATGACGCCCCGCACCTTCCTCTGCGCAGCCGCATAGGCTGAGCCGAGAGGAGGCGAGCGGATGTTCCGTGAAGAAATGCAAGTCCTCGGCCTGCCCGGCGCAGAAGATGTGACCGACGGCAGCGTGGACTACTACGACATGGATTGGGAAAACGTCGAGAACGGCGTGACGGAGGAGCAGATGGCAAAGTGCATCGCAAAAGAGTGCGCCTGCACGCCACACTGCAAGTGCAGCGGGAACCTGCCGGACCAGTCTGACGAAGAAGCCTATGAAATGACGTTGGAATGATAAAAAATACGAGAAGCCAGCTCTGCCGGGCGGGGCTGGCTTCTCGCTGTTCTTAAACCGCACCGCAGCCGCGCCCGCTCAAGGCGGCAGGCGGCTCGAAACATGATAGAGAAGGGAAAGAAACATGGCAAAATATTATTGCATCCTCTTCGATGCAGACAATACGCTTCTGGACTTTGATGCCGCCGAGAACAAGGCGCTGGCTGAGACGCTGGTGGAATACGGCATCGAGCCGGACGCCGGGACAGTGCAGACCTACCGGGACATCAACTCGGAGCTCTGGCGTCAGCTGGAAAAGGGCCAGATACGCCGCGACAAGCTGATGGGGGAGCGATTCACTCGCTTCCTCAAGGCCATCAACGCAGCCGGTGACGGCGTGGAGATGAACCGCTGCTACCTCGACCACCTGTCCTCCCACCCTGACCTGATGACCCCCAATGTGCCGGACGTCCTCGGGGAGCTTTCCGAGGTGGCGACGCTGGCCGTCGTGACCAACGGCTTCGAGAAGGTGCAGAGCCGCCGGGTGGCAGAATCCGGCATCGGGGCCTACCTTGAGGACGTCTTCGTCTCCGAGAAGCTGGACAGCGAGAAACCCAGCCGCCGCATCTTCGACTCCGCCCTCCGCGCTCTGGGCGTGGAGAACCGGGAGCACGTCCTGGTGGTGGGCGACAGCCTCACCAGCGACATTCAGGGCGGCGTGAACGCGGGCCTCGACACCTGCTGGTTCAACCCCGGCCACGCCGAGAACCCGGGCAAGGTGAGCCCCACCTACGAGATCGCCTCGCTGGAAGAGCTCTACCCGCTGGTGATGGAGCCGGAAGAGCTGGCGAACCTCGGCCTCAAGCACCGCCGTCATCAGTTGTAACGGCGGGAATGTCCCCATCCACCCTACTGGAAAAGAACACGGAAGAACGATATGCTGATTCATTTGGAAAAACTCGGAAAGAGCTTTGGCGAGAAAGTCGTCCTGCACGACGTGAGCGCCAGCGTGGAAAAAGAAGACCGCATCGGCATCGTGGGCCAGAACGGCGCAGGCAAGACGACCCTGCTCAAAATTCTGACCGGCGTCTACACCGACTATGACGGCGAGTTCAGCGTGACCCACGGCGTGACGCTGGGCTATCTGGAGCAGAACGCAAAGCTCGATGTCACGCTGGATATTTACGGGGAGATGCGCTCTTCCTTCGCCCCTGTGCTGGACGCCATGGCCCAGATGCAGATCCTGGAAAAGAAGATGGCGGCCTCTCCCGACGACGCCGCCCTTCTCGAAAAGCACGACGAACTGCAGAACATCATCGACGCCGCCGACGGCTACAACATGGACGTCAACATCAAGAAGGTGCTGTCCGGCATGGGCTTTGCACAGGATACCTGGAGCAAGAATGTGGGCGTCCTCTCCGGCGGTGAGCTGACCCGTCTCCGTCTGGCCAAGCTCCTCCTCGAGAAGCCGGACGTCCTCATTCTGGACGAGCCCACCAACCATCTGGACTTCGCCACCATGGAGTGGCTGGAAAACTACCTCAAGGGCTACTCCGGTGCCGTTCTGGTGGTCAGCCACGACCGCTATTTCCTCGACAACGTCTGTACCAAGATCTGGGAAGTCTCGTTCCAGACCATGACCACCTATAAGGGCAACTTCTCGGCCTATCTGCCCCAGAAGGAAGCCGCCGACGCCCTGCGCCAGAAGCAGCACGACGCCGACGTGGCGCTGGCCGAAAAATTACAGGACTACATCGACCGCAACCTCGTCCGCGCCTCCACCACCAAGATGGCCCAGAGCCGCCGCAAGCAGCTGGAAAAGCTCGAGATCGTCGAGGCCCCGACCACCGAGGCGTGGGAGCTGAACTTTCGCTTTGAGTACGACATTGAGCCTTATGACGAGCTGGTCATCATGAAGAATCTGAGCGTCCATATCGGTGAGCGCACCCTCATCGACGCCCTGGATTACGTCGTTCACCGCGGGGACAAGCTCGTCATTGCAGGTCCCAACGGCGCGGGCAAGTCCACGCTTTTGCAGGTGCTGGACGGCAAGCGCCGCCCGTCGGGCGGTATGGTCCGCCTGGGCAGCGGCGCCAAGCCGGGCGTATTCACCCAGCAGCAGGCCCGCCGCGCAGGCCGCGTCATTGACGCCATCTGGAACCAGTACCCGCGCTTTACCGAGCTCGAGGTCCGCAGCCATCTGGCACGCTTCGGCTACCGCGGCGAGGAGGTCTTTAAGGACTGTGCGTCGCTGTCCGGCGGTGAGCTGGCCCGCCTGCGCTTTGCCGAGCTGGCGCTCGAGCGCCCGAACCTGATGTTCCTGGACGAGCCGACGAACCACCTGGACATCTACATGCGCGAGAGCCTGACCCAGGCGCTGGCGGCCTACACCGGCACACTGCTGCTCGTCACCCATGACCGCTACCTGATGCAGACGCTGGGCTGCCCGATCATGTACCTGGAGGACGGCAAAGCGACGTTTTACCCGAACTTTGCCGCCCTGCAAAACCGTGACGCCGGTAAAACCCAGGAGCAGCAAAAGACCGAGGACACTGCCAAAAAGCAGGCATACGGCAAGGAGCAGCGCAAGCGCCGCGCCGAGGTCCGCGCCCGCCTGAAAAAGGTGGAAAGCGAGATCGAGGAGCTGGGTGCGCATATTGTCGAGTTGGAAAATGAGATCAACGACCCCGAGGTCCTGCGCGACCACCTGCTGCTGCGCGACAAATGCGACGAGCTTGACGACACTCGCTTCCACCAGCAGGAGCTCTACGACGAGTGGGAAAAGCTGGCCGAGGAGCAGGAAACCTTTGAAAACGAGGGCGAATGACCTTTTTACCGTTCTGTAACTTGTATTCCTGCCAAAAAGCGCTATACTATAGGTTTAGCAAGCTTACCAGGAAAAAGAGTATAGGAAAGTATGTAAGGCGGGTAGAACACATTGCAGACCACCATTATCGTAGCAACGCATAAACCGTACTGGGTGCCGGATGACCCGATGTACCTTCCGGTACAGATGGGCCATGCCGTCCACCCGGCCTGCGGCTATATCGGCGATGATACCGGCGACAATATCTCGGAGCGCAACGCAAATTTCTGCGAGCTGACGGGCCTGTACTGGGCGGCGCACAACATCGATTCCGATTATATCGGTATCGTGCATTATCGCCGCTATTTTGCCAGCCGCCGCAAAAGCCGCTTTGCGGACAAGAAGTCGCGTGTCATCAGCCATGAGGAGCTCTGCAGCATTCTGGCTACGACGAACGTCGTCCTGCCGAAGGAGCGCCACTATTTTATTGAGACGAACTACACCCAGTATATCCACGCCCATCACAAGCAGGATCTGGAAGTGACCCGCGCCATCATTGCGCGCAAATGCCCCGAGTACCTGCCCGCGTATGACCTGTATATGTCCAAGACCCACGGCCACCACTTCAACATGTTCGTCATGAAGAAGGAACTTTTGCAGCACTACTGCACCTGGCTGTTCGACATTCTGTTTGAGCTTGAGCGGGAGCTGGACATGACGGGCTACACGGTCAATGACCGCCGGGTCTTTGGCTTTGTGAGCGAGCGTCTGCTGGACGCCTGGCTCACCACGAACAACATCAGCTTTGAGGAACTGAGCATCGTTTACATGGAGCACCAGAACTGGCTGCACAAGGGCACAGCCTTCCTCAAGCGCAAATTCTTCCCGAAAAAAGATGCTTGACGCAAGAAATGTCACGGCCATCGTCGTGACCTACAACCGTCTGCCACTGCTGAAGCAATGCCTGGCCGCCCTGCGTGCCCAGACCGTGCAGGGCTTCACGGTGCTGCTGGTGGACAATGCGTCCACTGACGGCACGGCGGACTATATAAAGACGCTGGCAATGCCGGGGCTGGTCTGCCGCAATCCGGGGGAAAACCTCGGCGGTGCGGGCGGCTTTGCCTACGGCATCCGCGCCGCGGCGGAGCTGGGGTGTGAGGCCGTCTGGATCATGGACGACGACACGCTGCCCGAGCCGGACGCGCTGGCCGCACTGCTGACCGCCGATGCCGCCCACGGCGACGGCTGCGGCTGGCTGTCCAGCAGGGCACTCGCCCCGGACGGCACCGACCAGCCGATGAACCTGCAGCGCAAAACGATGTACCGCGATATTGACGGCTTCGACGCGGCGGAGGTTCCCGCCGTGATGGCGAGCTTTGTCTCGCTGTTCCTGCGCACCGAAGCCGTGCGGCAGTTCGGCCTGCCGATTGCCGAGTTCTTCATCTGGTCCGACGACTGGGAGTACACCCGCCGCATTTCCCGCGCAAAGCCCTGCTATGTCATCCCGGCCAGCCGGGTCGTGCACGCCATGCAGAACCCCGGCGTCGTGAACATTGCCAGGGATGTGCCCGCCCGCTGGGCACGCTACCGCTATTTTTACCGCAACGATGTGGTGCTCTACCGCCGGGAGGGACTGTCCGGCTGGCTGTGGCTGCTGGCCAAGGACAGCTGGCACACCGTACAGGTCCTGCGCGACAGGCAGGGCTGCCGCGCCGAGCGCATAAAAATCATCTGGAAGGGCTTTGCCGCCGGGGTGCGGTTCCGCCCGCAGATACCGTACCTGCCATGAACCTGACAAAACAAATTTGCCATAAAGCTGCGCACTTTGACGCCGTCGCCTTTGACGTGTTTGACACGCTTATAAAACGCGACGTTGCTGTGCCGACAGGACTTTTCCGCCTGATGGGCGACGATTTTTACGCTGCCCGCATCCGTGCCGAGCGTGAGGCCCGCGCCGCCCAAAGCAGGGAAGTAACGCTGGCTGAAATCTACGCCCGCCCCTGCCTTGCCCGCTATGACGCAGCGGCGGAGTGTGCTGCAGAGCTGGCCGCCTGTGCGGCGAACAAGCCCGTGCTGGATGCGCTGCAAACGCTTAAAAAGCAGGGGAAAAAGCTCTACTATATCTCCGATATGTACCTGCCGCAGACGCAGATCGACGCGATGCTGCGCCGCTGCGGCTATCCCTGCTTTGACGGCGGCTTTGTCTCCTGTACTTACGGCGTGCAGAAGCGCAGCGGCAGACTGTTCAAGCGCTTTTTGCAGGAAACCGGCCTCACGGCAAAGCAGCTGCTTTTCATCGGTGACAGCTGGCGCGCCGATGTGGCCGGTGCCGCGCTGGCGGGCATCACCGCCTGGCATCTGCCGACGCCGCCTGCACCTGCGGATGACGCTGCGGCTTTTGTGGAAAACCGTCTGCCGCAGCAGCGATCTGACGGTGAGTCCCTCGGCTTTTCCGTGCTGGGACCGCTGGCAGCGGCATTCTGCCAATGGCTGCACGCGCGCCGTGCCGCCCGCCCGGAGGCCCGGCTGTATTTCCTCGCCCGCGATATGTACCTGATGCGGGACGTCTATCACACGCTCTACCCGCAGGAGGAGACCGGCTATTTACAGGTCTCCCGCCGCAGCCTGGCTCCGGCGTTTCTGGCGGCGGGGGACTGGGCCACAGTGCTGGCTGCCCTGCCGCGGCAGACTTTGACCGGTGCGCAGATCGCCGAATACTGCGGCACGACCTGCCCGCCGGAGCTGGCGGACAGGCAGTTTGATTTGAAGCAGCCGGACAGGGAAGCACTGCACGCCTTTTTGCAGCAGCTGCCCCGCCCGGACGCCGCCGACGCGGCCACGGCCTATCTGTCTGCGCAGGGCATCCGCCCCGGCGATTTCCTTGTTGACATCGGCAGCGGCGGTACAACGCAGCTGCTGTTAGAGCAACTGCTGCAATTTCCGCTGCACGGGCTGCAGCTTTCGGCAGATGACCGGCTGCGCACCCGCTTTGCGCCCGACCAAACGGAAGTATTCCTGTTTGACGGCAAGCCCGCGCCGCGCCTGTATTGGGCGGGTCAGCCGATGCTCGAACGCCTGCTCTCACAGGATGTCGGGGCCACGCTGGGCTACTGCGCGGAGAAGGGGGGCATCGTCCGTGTGCGCACGGCCAGGCAGCCCGCCGAGCCGCGCATTGCACAGATCCAATCCGGCGTGCGCCGCTTTGCCGCCGCCTGGCGGGACAGCGTGCTGAACAGCCAGCCCATCCCGCCGCAGCGGGCCATTGCCCCGTTTTTGCGGCTGGTGGAAAGCCCGACAGCTTTACAGCTGGATCTGCTCGGTGACCTGACGGTTGAGGACGGCGGCACCTATCCGCTGGCCGCGCCGCAGCACACAGCGCACTACCTGACCCACCCGCGGCAGGCAAGGCGTGACTTTGCAGAGGCACGCTGGAAGATCGGCTTTTTGCAGCGTGCCGTACCGCTGCCGCTGCCTTACGGAAAATTATATCTGAAACTGAAAAAATAATGCGAAATGCGAAAGGAGGTACCCCCATGGCCAAGATCAGCGTGATCATCCCGGCGTACAATGCCGAGACGACCCTGCGCACCGCCGTGGAATCCATCCTTTCCCAGCAGGTGCCGGAACTCGAGATCATCATCGTCAACGACGGCTCGACGGACGGCACGGACCGGCTCTGTCACGCGCTGGCGAGCGAGTACCCTTGCATCTACGTCATCACCCAGAAAAATGCCGGCATCTGCGCGGCCCGCAACCGCGGCATGGAGGCTGCGAACGGGGAGTACATCACCTTCTGTGACGATGACGACCTGTTCTGGCAGGGAGCGCTGCGCCTGCTTTTGCAGACGGCAGAGGACACCCGCGCCGACCTTGTGCGCGGCGGCTATGAGCTGCTGCGCCAGCGCCCGGACGGTACCTTTGCCGAGCAGCCGCACCCTGCCGGAAGCCCCTGCACGATAGCGCTGGGCCGCGGCGGCAGCTACGGTGCTTTTTTGGAGAACAGCGGCCCGCAGTTTGTATGGAACGCCCTCTACCGCCGCACGGCGCTGCTGGGGCTGCGCTTCAATGAGCGGTGCAGCTACGGGCTGGAGGACTTTGTCTTTAACGCCGCAGCCTACCGGCGCGTCGGCAAGGCGGTCTACATCCCGCAGGTCGTCTACCGTCATTTTGAGAGTGCGCAGAGCACCTCCTGCGCGCACACGGCGCAGGCACTTTTGGGCCGCATTCGGGCGCTGGAGCCATGGATGGAGGCTGAATTCCACGCCGCCCAGCGCTGGTGCGGCCCGGAGGAGCTGCATGTTTT
>OGXH01002497.1_pt1 | contig 12716 bp, 9 predicted proteins | sample 1576241 | NCBI WGS metagenome assembly OGXH01 (sample SAMEA3541529, study PRJEB24748) | human gut metagenome | biome: human gut; feature: human-associated habitat; material: faeces | place: China | collected 2012
GTTCCGTGATGAACAGGAGAGACTTGATCTCCTTCTGGGCACGGAATGTATCAAGAGGAACCGCATTGGAAACCGGAGTCTGGATATTGCTTTCTACCGGTGCAGAAACAGCTTCTGATCGGAACTCTGTTACCGGAGCTACAGGAGTCTGAGCAGGGATTGAATCCTGAGGATAGCTTGATGTACAGCCGGAAAAATCAGTTGTATCTCCACAAGTATTCTCTTCCTCATCGCGAAGAAATTCAACGGCAGTGATTCCACCGTCCGGTCCGTGTCCAAGTCTGAGAAGACCGACAGATTCCCAGTAACGGAAAGCGCGAAGAACATCATTCTCTGTATTATTCAGATAATCTGCGATCATGGAGATGCTCAGAGAAGATGCAGCATCCTCAACATGACGGAGAAGAAAAAGGTATACTTTTACAAACTCTCCGTTCGCATTCGCCATATAATGATCTACAAAGCTGTTCGGCAGCATTGTCATATTCATCTGAAAATTATTCTTTAAAACCAAAGTCTTCATAACTTATCCTGCTTTCTCTATGTATTAACCAATTGCCACTTGCTCTGTCTGATGAGGGGCAACCTGAAATCTATATCTTCTTCTCTTTAGTGTGAATATTATAACATCATATGAGAATCTTAAAAAGAATTTTCGAGTGGGTAACTAGGACTTTTTTGTAGATAACTATGTGGAGAAAATGTGGATAAAGTGTGGAAAAGTTCACATGCATGTGGATATCTATGTGAACTTTTCCACAGAATAGTTTAGCAAAATTATTGGGAAAGCCTTATTTTAAAAGGTCTTCGCCGATTTTAACAACATCTCCGGCTCCCATTGTAATCAGGAGGTCTCCGGATTTGCAGTTTTCCTTAAGGAAATCTTCTATTTCTTCAAAACTTGGAAGGTAATGTGCATCTGTTCCAAGTTTGCGCGCTTCCTCTGCAAGACCGGCAGAAGAAACTCCGAGAGTATCTGTCTCACGGGCTGCATAGATATCTGCAAGAACTAGATGATCCGTGTGAGAAAGAGCTTCTGCAAATTCATGGAAGAAAGCTTTTGTTCTCGTATAAGTATGTGGCTGGAAGACACACCATACCTGATTGTGTGGGTAGTGCTGTGCAGCCTTCAGAGTAGCGGCAATCTCTGTCGGATGATGTGCATAATCATCGACAACAGTTACACCGTTAAATGTTCCCTTGTATTCGAAACGACGGTCTGTTCCGCTGAAAGAAAGAATTCCCTTTTTAATTGTTTCCATTGGAATCTGAAGCAGTTCAGCAGTAGCAATAGATGCAAGTGCATTTGACACATTATGATCACCTGTTACAGAAAGCTGGATATGGTCAACCGCTTTTCCGTTCTTTATAAGATCAAATGCAACAAGCCCTTTTTCATCATAAGTGATGTTAGCAGCACTGTAGTCAAGCATATCAGAAGAACCATAAGTGATCACATTACAGTCAAGACCTTCATAAATCTCCTGATAATTGTCGATATCACCATTGATGATCAAAGTTCCATCAGAAGGAAGAAGTGCCGCAAACTGATGGAAAGAATGTCTGATGTCTTCAAGGTCTTTGAAGAAGTCCAGATGATCTTCCTCAATATTGAGAATGACACTGATCTTCGGATAAAAATGAAGAAAACTGTTTGTATACTCACAGGCTTCTGTGATAAAAGTCTCGGATTTTCCAACGCGGATGTTACCACCGATCGCCTTGAGAATACCACCGACAGAAATTGTAGGATCCAGATCGGCTGCAAGTAAAATATGAGAGATCATGGATGTAGTAGTAGTTTTTCCATGAGTACCGGATACAGCGATCGGTGTCTTGTAATTTTTCATCAGCTGTCCAAGCAGCTCTGCGCGTGTAAGCATTGGAATTTTGCGGGCAACAGCTTCCATAAGCTCCGGATTAGCTTTATTGATCGCAGCAGTGTATACAACACAGTCAATTCCGTCAGAAATGTTCTCGGCACACTGTCCGTAATGGATGATGGCACCTTCAGACTCCAGCTTTTTTGTGAGTGGAGACTCCTTTGAATCTGAACCGGATACAGTAAATCCTTCTTCCAGAAGAATCTCAGCAAGACCGCTCATACTGATTCCGCCAATTCCAATAAAATGAATATGTATCGGCTTTTCAAAATTGATTTTATACATTGAGATACGCCCTTTCTTTAATAGATTTTATAAAATAACTTGTGATTTTAGTCATAAATCTTCTATATCGTTTATATTATACTATATATCGAAAAAAAAGAAAGAAGATTTTTTTGGTAGAAATTGATAAAAAGGAGAAAAAAGTATGAAAAAATTTGTAAAATATGTTTGTTATTTCTAAATATATGGTATAATGATTTTAGCTTACTTGAAATGAGGTGACGTAATGTATAAGAAGGAAATGATTGCCATGCTGTTGGCGGGTGGACAGGGCAGTCGACTTGGAGTACTTACATCAAAAGTTGCAAAACCAGCAGTTGCTTTTGGTGGAAAGTACCGTATTATTGATTTCCCGCTTAGCAACTGTATTAACTCGGGAATCGATACGGTTGGTGTACTGACACAGTATCAGCCGCTTCGCCTGAATACACATATTGGAATTGGAATTCCGTGGGATTTGGACCGCAACGTTGGAGGTGTATCGGTTCTCCCACCATATGAGAAGAGTACAAACAGTGAGTGGTATACAGGAACAGCGAATGCCATTTATCAGAATCTGAATTACATAGAGACTTATAATCCGGACTATGTACTGATTCTTTCAGGAGATCATATTTATAAGATGGATTATGAAGTGATGCTTGATTTCCACAAGGCAAACGATGCTGATGTGACAATTGCAGCGATGCCGGTGCCGATGGAAGAAGCAAGCCGTTTCGGAATTGTAGTGACAGATCAGGACAGCAGGATCAAAGAATTCGAAGAGAAGCCTGAGAAGCCAAGCAGTAATCTGGCATCAATGGGAATCTATATCTTCAGCTGGCCGGTTCTTAAAGAGGCACTTATCAAGCTGAAAGACCAGCCAAACTGTGATTTCGGAAAACATATTATTCCATATTGTCATGAAAAAGGGGACAGGCTGTTTGCGTATGAGTACAACGGATACTGGAAAGATGTTGGAACACTCAGCTCTTATTGGGAAGCGAATATGGAACTGATCGATATCATTCCGGAGTTTAATCTTTATGAAGAATTCTGGAAGATTTATACGAACAGTGCGAATCTTCCTCCACAGTATATTGCAGAGAATGCTGTTGTAGACAGATGTATCATTGCAAACGGAACAGAAATTTACGGAGAAGTCCACAGTTCTGTTCTTGGAGGAAGTGTTACTGTAGGAAAAGGCAGCGTAGTCCGTGACTCAATTATTATGCAGGGAGTTACGATCGGAGAAAACTGTGTGATCGAGAAAGCAATCATAGCAGAAGACACAGTGATTGGAAATGATGTTTCTATCGGAATCGGAAGTGAAGTTCCGAATAAGATGAAGCCGAATATTTACAGCGGTGGACTGGCTACAATCGGAGAAAATTCAGTGATTCCGGGAGGAGTACAGATTGGAAAGAATACCGCCATCAGTGGAGTGACATCATCCGAGGATTACATAGATGGAGTACTTGCAAGCGGTGAGACATTGATAAAGGCAGGTGACAGAGTATGAGAGCAGTAGGAATTATTTTAGCCGGCGGTAACAGCAGAAAGATGAAAGAGCTGACTTCAAGACGTGCGGCAGCAGCAATGCCGGTTGCCGGAAGCTATCGCGCAATTGACTTTACATTAAGTAATATGACAAACTCTCATATCCAGAAAGTTGCTGTGCTGACACAGTACAATGCCCGTTCTTTGAATGAGCATCTGAATTCCTCCAAATGGTGGGATTTTGGAAGAAAACAAGGTGGATTATATGTATTCACACCTACGATCACAGATGATAACGGTTACTGGTACAGAGGAACTGCGGATGCGATTTATCAGAATCTGGATTTCCTGAGAAGATGTCATGAACCTTATGTAATCATTACATCAGGTGATGCAGTCTATAAGATGGATTATAATAAAGTGCTGGAATATCATATTGCGAAGAAAGCAGATATTACTGTTGTTTGTAAAGAACTTGGAGCAGGAGAAGATGCGACAAGATTCGGAACAGTTAAGATGAATGAATCTTGCAGAATCGAAGAATTTGAAGAAAAACCGATGATTGCAAGATCACAGACAATCTCTACAGGAATTTATGTGATCCGCAGAAGACTGCTAATCGATCTTGTAGAACAATGTGCGGAAGAAGAGAGACATGATTTCGTAAATGATATCCTGATCCGTTATAAGAATGTAAAGAAGATTTATGGTTATAAGATTGAAAGCTATTGGAATAATATTTCGACAGTAGATGCATATTACAAGACAAATATGGATTTCCTGAAACCGGAAGTGAGAAAATATTTCTTCAAGGATCTGCCAAGTGTATATTCTAAGGTGAGTGATCAGCCACCGGCAAAATATAATCCGGGCGCGATCGTGAAGAACAGTCTGGTTGGAAGCGGAAGTATTATTAATGGAACGATAGAGAACTCAGTTATTTTCAAGAAAGTATTTGTTGGAAATAATTGCGTGATTAAGAACTCTATCATATTGAATGATGTATATCTTGGAGATAATACATACATTGAGAACTGTATTGTAGAGAGCAGGGATACGATCCGTGCGAATACAAGACATGTAGGGGAAGACGGAATTAAAATAGTTATTGAAAAGAATGAAAGATATGCATTATAAGCCAAGATAAGCACGAAAACCTTGAAAAAGGGTGTTCAATTCCGTGTAATGCAAAAGAGAAAGGGGAACTGTAATATGCAGATTACAGATGTACGTGTACGTAAAGTTGCGAAAGAAGGAAAGTTAAAAGCAGTAGTATCTATCACAATTGATGAGGAGTTTGTTGTTCATGATATCAAAGTGATCGAAGGTGAAAAGGGACTTTTCATTGCAATGCCAAGTAAAAAAGCATTAGATGGAGAGTATCGTGATATCGCACATCCGATCAATTCAGGAACAAGAGAACGAATTCAGTCAACAATTCTTGCAAGATATCAGCAGGCACTTGAAGAAGAGCCGGAGCCGTTGGCTGTTGACGAGATGTAGGGTATTGTGGTGCTGCTCTTATCTTGGATAAATGCCAAGTAAAGGCAGGGCTAATACAATAGATAGGAAACAGGCGAAAAGAAAAGTGCAGCGATTGCCCGATCACTGCACTTTTCTTTTTGCCTTATAAATGAAAAACCATTTTTTCACCGGTTGTCGGATGTGTGAATTCCAGTCGACAGGCACAAAGCATCAACTGTCGTGAAGTGCATGCGGCAGTGCCATATTTCCGATCCCCGAGCAGAGGGTGTCCGGCATGTGCAAACTGTACGCGGATCTGATGATGACGCCCGGTATCCAGATGAATTTCCAGTTGGGAAAAAGGTTCACCCGAAGGAAGTGTATCTGTATGAATTACTTTATAATGAAGTCGTGCATACTTTGCATTAGGCACATTTTCTTCACAGACACGGGAGGTGTTGGTTCGTCCGTCTTTTACAAGATAGTCTTCCAGAGTTCCTTCGTTGTGTTCGAAAATGCCTAAAGCCTGTGCACGGTAATATTTCCCAAAACCGGATGTGGTAAGCTGGAGGGAAAGTTCCTTTGCGGCAGCAGGTGTTTTGGCAAAAACAAGAAGTCCTTCTACCGGTTGATCCAGTCGATGGATGACGGCAATATAAGGTTCGCGTGAAGAGGCTTTTTTAGCAGTATTTTTTATCAGATGATTTTTTAAAATACTGACCATATCTTTTGTGCCAATGCGGCTGCTCTGGGTGGGAATACCGGCAGGTTTATGACAGACGATAATATCCTTGTCCTCAAATATTATTTTAGGGGTAAGTGATGAAATCATAGTTGTATCCTTCTTTCTTGACAATCGCTAAAGTTGCGTCTAAACTGAGAATTAATAATGTTATAATGATACATGATGCAAACGAATCAGGTCAAGCTTTTAAGGAGAACATCAATGAATAATGACTGGGAACATTTTGGAGAAGAGATAAAGCAGACGATACAGGATGCAATTGATACAAAGGATTACAGCAGACTGAATCAGATGGTGTCGGATACAGTGAACCATGCGATGGACTGTGTCTCAGCAGGAATTAAAAACGGTGGATGGTACAGAGATCCGAAGACAGGACAGCCATTATATGGAAATACAAAGAATGCCGGAAACAGGTCAGGTGCAGAAAACCAGAGATATCGTCCGGTATCGGTAAGCCCAAGATATCTCAAAGGAACTTCGGTAAAGATCGGCGGAACTTTTCTGGCAGCGACAGGAGCAGTATTTGGATTGACTTCCGTTATTTTTCTTATCATCACTTTGATTGGAAGTGTAATCACAGCGTTTGATGTGGTCAGTGGTCTGATCATTGGAATTTTTGCAGTTGCTTTTATATCTTTTGCAGTGATGACTTATGTAGGAGTAGATATGGTATGTACTGTGGGAAGGTTTCGCCAATATGTATCTGTTCTGAGAGACCGGGAATTTTGTGATATCAAGGAAATTGCTTCTGCGACAGGACGAGATGTCAGAAAGGTTCTGAAAGATGTGAAAAAAATGATTACAAAAGGCTGGTTCTGTCAGGGACATCTGGATGAGAAGGAATCATGCCTGATGGTCAGTGAACAGGCATGGAATCAGTATACAGCTCTTATGGAAGATATGAAACAGCGTAAGGCAGAAGAGCAGGCTGCTCAGAGAAAGATGCAGGAAGAGTATGATAGACTTTCACCGGAAGTACAGAAGATTGTACAGGCAGGGGATGAATATGTGAGAAGGATCAAGGCAGCGAATGACGCAATTCCGGGAGAAGTGATTTCGGCAAAGATTTCCCGCATGGAACTGCTCGTGGATCGTATTTTTGACCGCGTGGAGCAGAATCCGGATTCGGTGAATGATATGCGAAGAATGATGGATTATTATCTTCCGACAACGATGAAACTTCTTGAAGCGTATGAAGAGCTGGATGCACAGCCGGTACAGGGAGAAAATATCATTTCTTCCAAGAAAGAGATTGAAGATACGATAGATACATTGAATCTTGCATTTGAGAAATTACTGGACAGTCTGTTCCAGGATACAGCATGGGATGTATCTTCAGATATTTCAGTGCTTCATACAATGCTTGCTCAGGAAGGTCTGACAGAAGACGGGCTGAAAAAATAATGATTTCCCAAACAGATAATGAATCAAAACAGTTACAAACAGAAGTGGAGGATTACTATGAGTGATGAATTCAAGGATGTAAGCACAGTGCCAACACTGACACTGGAACCGTTTCAGGAGGAAGAAAAAAAGAAACCGGTGGTGCAGCCGGAAGAACCGAAGCTGGACGATACGATTCTGACAGAAGAAGAACGCAGGATGGTAGATGCATTTGCACAGCAGATCGATCTGACGAATTCTTCTATGATTCTTCAGTATGGCGCAGGCACACAGAAAAAGATGGCAGATTTCTCAGAAAGTGCTTTGGAAAATGTGAAGTCAAAGGATCTGGGAGAAGTTGGTACACTGCTTACGAATGTTGTAACTGAACTGAAGAGCTTTGATGAAGAAGAGAGCAAAGGATTTCTTGGAATATTTAAGAAAGCATCGAATAAAGTTGAATCTATGAAAGCAAAGTATTCGAAAGCCGAAGAAAATGTGAATCAGATCGTGAAAGCACTGGATAACCATCAGGTGCAGCTGCTGAAAGATGTTGCGATACTTGATAAAATGTATGATCTGAATCTTACTTATTTTAAAGAGCTTTCTATGTACATTCTTGCAGGAAAGAAAAAACTGGAAGAAGTAAGAAGCACACAGCTTGCTGAATTGATGAGCAAAGCTCAGGTAAGCGGTCTCCCGGAAGATGCGCAGGCAGCAAAAGATTTGGATTCGATGTGCAACCGTTTTGAAAAGAAGTTACATGATCTTGAACTGACGAGAATGATCTCCATCCAGACCGCACCACAGATCCGTCTGGTTCAGAATAATGATACACAGATGGTAGAGAAGATCCAGTCTACAATTGTGAATACGATCCCGTTGTGGAAGAGTCAGATGCTTCTTGCACTTGGAGTAGAACATTCTTCACAGGCGGCGGCAGCACAGAGACAGGTGACGGATATGACAAATGAACTGTTGAAGAAGAATGCGGAGACATTAAAAATGTCCACAATTGAGACTGCAAAAGAGTCTGAAAGAGGAATTGCAGATCTTGAGACATTGAAAGCAACAAATGAATCACTGATCTCTACATTGGATGAAGTGATGAACATTCAGAGAGAAGGAAGAGAAAAACGCCGGGAAGCGGAGGCGGAACTTCGCAATATGGAAAATGAATTGAAAGCAAAGCTTCTGGAAATCAGAGGATAAAGCTTTTTGGCTTGACAGCGGGTGTTTTATCAGTTAGAATTTCATTTGATAACTGACGTTGAACGGGAATAGTAGATACGCAGCATGCTTCAGAGAGAAGGCGGCAGGTGAGAGCCTTTGCATTACGGTATGGAACCGGCCCGGGAGTCCCTGTATGAAAGTACAGCGTAGGTCCTGCGTTAAAGGAGAAGAAAGTGAATGCAGATACAGAGATCATTTGTGTTGGTTTTGATTATAGAATGGATGTATTGCATTAATTAGGGTGGTACCGCCGGAGATATTCGGTCCCTATCGTGGGGATGCGATATCCCGGCGATTTTTTATATGTTAGGAAAATATTTCCTGATGAAAGCAAACTGCTGTCAGGGGACAGCAATGCAAAAAAACAAAAAGGAGAAGAACAATGGCAAAGAAATTAGTACAGAATATCACTGCCAGAGAAGAAGATTTTGCTCAGTGGTATACAGACGTTGTGCGTGAAGCAAAACTGTGTGATTATTCAGGCGTTAAAGGATGTATGAACTACCTTCCGAACGGATATGCTCTGTGGGAGAATATTCAGAAGAACCTGGATGCACGTTTCAAAGAGACAGGAGTAGAAAATGTATACCTTCCGGTTATGATCCCGGAAAGCCTTCTTCAGAAAGAAAAGGATCATATCGAAGGATTTGCACCGGAAGTTGCATGGGTAACACATGGTGGACTGGAAGAACTTCAGGAGAGATTCTGTATCCGTCCTACATCTGAGACACTGTTCTGTGATGTCTGGAGCAAGACAGTTCAGTCTTACCGTGATCTTCCTAAGGTATGGAATCAGTGGTGTTCTGTTCTTCGTTGGGAGAAAACGACAAGACCATTCCTTCGTTCCAGAGAGTTCCTGTGGCAGGAAGGACATACAATCCATGCAACATACGAAGAAGCAGAAGAGCGTACAAAACAGATGTGGAGAGTCTACAGAGACTTTGCACAGGATGTTCTTGCAATCCCGGTAGTTTCCGGACGTAAGACAGAGAGTGAGAAATTCGCAGGAGCACAGGATACTTATACAATCGAAGCACTGATGCATGATGGAAAAGCACTGCAGTCAGCAACAAGTCACTTCTTTGGAAGTTCATTCCCGAGTGCATTCGGTATTCAGTATTCAGATAAGAATAACGAACTTCATGAAGTATACGAGACATCCTGGGGATTGTCCACAAGAATTATCGGTGCGCTGATCATGGTACATGGAGATGACAGTGGACTCGTTATTCCACCGAGAATCGCACCGGTGCAGACAATGATTATTCCGATCGCTCAGCATAAAGAAGGTGTTCTTGATAAGGCAAATGAACTTGTTGATACACTGAAGGCAGCAGGATACAAAGTGAAAATCGACGATTCTGACAAAGCACCTGGATGGAAGTTCAGCGGACAGGAGATCCTTGGAATCCCGACACGTATCGAGATCGGACCGAAAGACATCGAGAATAATCAGGCAGTTATCGTACGCCGTGATACAAGAGAGAAGATTGTTGTTTCTCTGGATGAGCTTACAACAAAACTTGCCGAAGTTCTTGAGACAATGCAGAACGATATGTTCGAAAGAGCAAAAGCATTCCTTGACTCTCATATCAATGAAGCAACAACAATGGATGAGATGAATGAGAAGTTCAATGAGAACCTTGGATTCATCAAAGCAATGTGGTGTGGAGACGAAGCCTGTGAAGATGAGATCAAAGCTCAGACAGGCGGAGCTACATCAAGATGTATTCCGGAAGAGGAAGAACATCTTTCAGATGTATGTGTATGCTGCGGAAAACCGGCGAAGCATATGGTATACTGGGGCAAAGCGTACTAATTTATTTCGTTGAAAATAAAGAAGAGATTTACTTTCATAGTTGCTAGAAAAAAGAATTTGATTTAATAACAAATAACAGATGGTTTCTTAAGAAAAAAAGAGAGTGCCATCTGTTATTTTTGTATGAAAAATAATATGGAAAATGCGAAAAAAGCCTTGACTTTCGGCGCTAAACGTAATAAACTAAACAAGCGTGTGGAAAAAGACATTGTTCTTTTGATGCGCAAATCAGGATAACGAATTGATTATCCGCAGCCCCTTGAGGCATAAGCCCAAGGTAACGAATAATTCATAGGAGGTGAAAAGAATGCCAACATTTAACCAGTTAGTTAGAAAAGGACGTCAGACTTCTGAGAAGAAATCTACAGCACCGGCACTTCAGAAAGGATATAACTCCCTGAAGAAACGTGCAACTGATGCATCTGCACCACAGAAGAGAGGTGTATGTACAGCAGTTAAGACAGCTACACCTAAGAAGCCTAACTCAGCTCTGAGAAAGATCGCCAGAGTTCGTCTGTCAAACGGAATCGAAGTAACAAGCTACATTCCAGGTGAAGGACACAACCTTCAGGAGCATAGCGTTGTTATGATCCGTGGAGGAAGAGTTAAGGACCTGCCAGGTACAAGATACCACATTATCCGTGGAACACTTGATACAGCAGGTGTTGCTAAGAGAAGACAGGCTCGTTCTAAATACGGTGCTAAGAGACCGAAAGACGCTAAATAAGAAGTCGCGGATTGCAGTATAGTATTTTAGATAAGTGTAACTAATAGTTAAATCGTATCACAAACAGAACTATGATTAGTCGTAGGTTGCGGATGCTATATAGATTTCGCGGCTGCGAGCACATGGAATGTGATCTCATAGAAAGACACATGTGAGTACCGATGAATTAATCCCGGAAAAACCGGAAAATATGATTAAGGAGGGAAGGACCGTGCCACGTAAAGGACATACTCAGAAGAGAGATGTATTAGCGGATCCAATATACAACAATAAAGTTGTTACCAAACTTATCAACAACATCATGCTTGATGGTAAGAAAGGCGTAGCACAGAAGATTGTATACGGAGCATTTGAAAGAGTTGCTGAGAAAGCTGACAAACCAGCTATCGAAGTATTTGAAGAAGCAATGAACAACATTATGCCGGTACTTGAAGTAAAAGCAAGACGTATCGGTGGTGCAACATACCAGGTGCCGATCGAAGTAAGAGCTGACAGAAGACAGGCTTTAGCACTTCGTTGGATTACATTGTATTCTCGTAAAAGAGGAGAAAAAACAATGGAAGAAAGACTGGCAAACGAAATTCTTGATGCAGCTAACAACACAGGCGCATCTGTAAAGAAGAAAGAAGACATGCACAAAATGGCAGAAGCAAACAAAGCATTATGTTTGAAGGCACAGGTGCTTTGATGACAGAGGAACAAAAAATAAATATTGCAGAAGCACAGATAATACCAATAGAACTATACCAAAATAGAATATAGTTATTTGGTGTTTCTAATGAATATCTGTGAAGCTGAATGAGGCTCCTAAGATAATTCAGGGAGAAAAACAAAAATATAGAAACTGGTATAGCAAGTTTACGGGTAAAAATCTTCTGGTATTTATAAAAAATATGTCCCCAGATTATTTCAATAGAAGCGGGAACTAGAGCATTTATTGAATGATGGGAAAATGCTCCGAGACTATTCGAAGAAATATCATTCATGATTAAAAATATAAATGTCCCTATTAAAAAAATCTTTGTTCGATTTGTATCAGCATCCAAATAATCTACAAATGCCTTAAGCAAAGGATAGATAAAGATTACTAAAATATAAACATAAAGATACCATAAGTGAACGCTGTGGCTAATTGGATTTTGCCAGGAAAGAAGAGTTCGAAAGGTATCAATGTATTTAGAGGCAGCAATATGTAATGAAAGAGGTTGTTTATCAAATAGCCAGTCAAAACAATAGAAACCAATAATGCTAAATATAATTAACGGAATGATGATATGTTTTAGGGTTTTCTTTAATAATCTGCAATAGTCATTATTGAAGAGGAAGGCACCAGTGATCATAAAAAAGATAGCTACGCCATCAGCTAACAGACAATTTAGAAAAAGACGGAAAGTATCCCAACTATGCTCGTTTACAGCAGCGGATAGACTGGTGTGTACTCCGATTACAATCAGGCAGGCTAGAAGTCTGCAAAGTTCAATAGATGGATTTCGTTTCATGTTATTACCTCGTATAAAATTAATAGATAGTATAGTAAACCTTATATAATATAAAGTATTGTATAATATTAGCATAAAAATATAAAAATTGAAATAACGATTTATTTTATTTAAAAAGTTCGTATTTCTGATTGGAAATAAAATAGACGGAAAATAAAGAGGTATATAAAGAATGATGCAGGAGTGTAGTATGAGA
>OGXH01002507.1_pt1 | contig 12700 bp, 5 predicted proteins | sample 1576241 | NCBI WGS metagenome assembly OGXH01 (sample SAMEA3541529, study PRJEB24748) | human gut metagenome | biome: human gut; feature: human-associated habitat; material: faeces | place: China | collected 2012
CTCTATTTTGCCGCATGGACAATGTCATCACAATTTCAAAAAGAAAAAAGCGAATGGGGAGTACATAGATTTCAAACCTACGTTCGGCTACGTAAAGGAGTGGATGCTACATCTTTTCAGGAAAAAATGAAGAACTACGAATCCGGAAACCAATGGTATCCCAAACCTCTCGAAAAATATAAGATAATTCCATTAACCCAATACCATTACTCTGCCATAGGCAGCTGGTACGACGTCCGCACGAACGCCGGCAATTATTTAGTACTTTTCTCCATAGCAAGCGGCATGATTATACTTTGCGCATTGTTCAACTATCTCTCCTTGTTTATCACCCGTATGCGCACACGAAACCGGGAAATTGAATTAAGAAAAGTATGTGGTTCATCCATTCGGAATTTATTCATACTTTTTGGTACTGAATATTTATTTGTGCTGCTTTTATCCGGTCTTTTAGGAATGACGTTTATCGAATTATCGCTTCCGAAATTTAGAGAACTGTCCGAAATTAATGGAAATATTTATGGAGAATCATTCCTCTACTTTATAGGTATTCTTTTCATATCCTATATCCTATTAATACCTTTTATTGTCCGCCGATACTACAGGCAATCCGGCAATCTATTCCTATTCCGTAAATGCAGCATAGTATTCCAATTGATAATATGTATCTTATTTATCTTTTGCGTAAGCATTCTTATGAAACAACTCAATCATCTGGCAAATGGTGACATTGGTTGGGAAAGAAAGAATACAGCAGTATTAAGACAATATGTTTCTCCGGAATCTTATGCTGTCGTCAGTGCCGAAATAGATAAGATGCCATGTATTGTAGAGACACTGAAAGGATGTGAACCTTTATTTCCAAGATATAGTACACTGACTTACAGGATAAACAGTTGGGAAGGAAAGAAAAGCACGGATAAGGAAGATAGAGTAGATATCATCTGCATAAGAGAAGGGAGGGAATTTATCAATTTCTACAACCTGAAACTAATAGAAGGTGAAATGCTAAAACCGGATGATGCGGATAAGGCTATCATCAACGAGACTTGTGCAAGAAGATTAGGCTTAGATGATCCGATAGGTAAGAAAATCAATATTCACCAAGGAGTTACAATCGTCGGAATTGTAAAAGACTTCCATATCACAGCACCTACAATCCCGGCAGCACCTACTTTATTCTGCAATAAAGGAGGTCTGGGAGGTTCCGATTCCGATGCCAACTATGGTGATATATTGATAAAATATCGCGCAGGAACATGGGAGGATCTTAAAAAGCGAGTAGATGATGTATATGCCAAAATCTCAACTGGCAATAATGAATATCATTCTCTTCTCAATATAGAAGAGGAATATTCTAAGTTCCTGAAATCCGAAACGTTATTATTGAAGCTGCTTGGCTTTGCCTCAATTATTTGCGTACTCATTGCCGCTTTCGGAATATTCTCTTTCATTACGCTAAGTTGCGAGCAGCGGCGCAAAGAAATAGCCATCCGCAAAGTAAATGGAGCGTCTGTAAAAGAAATACTTGCTATGTTTGTAAAAGAGTACTTTATATTACTCGTTGCGGCATCAGTGATGGCATTTCCTATAGGATACGCTTTGATGAAAAAATGGCTGGAAAGTTATATAGAACAAACAGCAATCAGTGCATGGATATATCTGGCTATATTTAGTGGGATAGGTTTACTTATTCTGTTATGCATTGGCTGGCGGGTATGGCAGGCAGCACGGCAGAATCCGGCAGAAGTGATAAAAAGTGAATAAATACATATATAATACGCCATAAAAAATGTTACAACACTATTTTCAAATAGCAATACGTCATTTGCTTAAATACAAAACGCAAAATCTTATCAGTATCGTAGGATTAGCAGTGTGTCTGCTTTGCTTCAGTATATGCATGTATTGCAGTCGTTTCTTTCTAAGTATTGACCAATGTTTTGAAAATCATGATCACATTGCCGATATTGTTTTAAAGAGTTCAAACGGGGAGTTCTTCTCCGGAACTCCTGCTACGGTCTTTGAGCAATTGCAGGATATACCATTGAATGAAGTGGACATTTTAACACACATCGCTAATGCTGATCCACGTCCATACAATATAGAAATGAAAGACGGAAAGGAATATCCATTTACAGAAATGTCAACTATCGAAATTGATTCTTGTTTCCGCCAAGTATTCACTCCGAAGATTATAGCCGGTTCCTGGGATGTTGCGGTCCATACTCCCAATGCTATTATTATGATGGAAAGCACCGCACGCAAGGTTTTTGGTGAAAATGGTGATCCGATCGGTAAACGTATGGTACTGACCAAAAAACTAATGAGTTCACCAGATGCTACCCCAAATTCAGGTGGCACTGTCTATACCATCCAGGCAATCATAAAAGATATACCACAAAATAACAGCTTGAATTTTTGCAATAGAATTGATTTATTAGTGCTAAATGATAGTGAAGGTTTGTTCCAGAGTGAAAGTAGAAAGTTTACGACCGGTTGCTCCACTTTCGCTTTATTGCATAAAGGGAAAAGTGTACAACAACTGGAGGATCATCTTCGCGAACTGAATCTATCCAGCGATGCATTCCCTGATAATACGATTTGTGCAACTGCATTGGGGAAGGGAGCCTATAGTGCAACCTTCAGCCCTTACTTTATCAGTGTTACCACTGCATTAGGAATACTAATTTTACTTATCGGCCTTCTTAATTTTTTCCATTTCCTTACCGGCTCATTTCTTAACCGTAGCCGCGAATATAGTCTCCGTAAGGTATTAGGAAGCAGTAACCACCAACTGTTATCACAGCTTTTCATTCAATCGGCACTGATTATCTTATTAGCCTTTCTGATTACTTTTTGTTTAATTGAACTACTGGCTCCCTTTTTTCATCTTACGTTAGTAGTATTTACATTGGAAATAGACAAAACATCACTAATGAAGCAATGTTCCGAATATCTTATACTGATATTTCTACTGAATTTGCTCATTTGTACACTGACTGTTGCATATACCCATCGCATATCTATTCAAGAAGGGATCAAAGGCAATGTCAGACGTATGAGCAAACATTTTATACGGAACACTATGCTGTGCATTCAATTTTTCATCTGCTGGATATTCGTCACATTGGCAGTATCCCTTTATTTACAAACAGAGAAAACAACCTCCACACTTTTTGGCACTCTTTCAAAAGAAGAGAAAGAATGTATTCTCAGTATTCCTCTGAACTACACCTTCATGAAAAATGAAGAGAAACTTGCCATTACAGAACGTATAGCACAACATTCGGGTGTGCAAGAGAAATTATTGTCAAATAACAATTATGCCGGTGGAATTTCTATTACCGGATTCCAATCTGAAGAGAACAACAGGGATTCTAATATCAACAGTAGTTTCATATATGCAGCTCCCAATTTTTTCCATTTCATGAATATTCCTCTGTTGAAAGGCAATAATCTGCAAAACAATACAGAAATGGTAATTGATGACGTTTTAGAAAAACGGATTCCCAAACCTATTTTAGGCAACATCTTGTATAACTTTAACGGTGGCTATACCGTCAAAGGCATTACATCTTCATTTATAACCAATGTATATTTTCAGAGCGAGAGTCTTTTCCGAAGTGAGGGTATGGCTTTCTTGCCACTTAAGATGGAAGGACCCATAGAATATTGCTACATTAAATGCCTGCCAGCTCAAGTAAAAGCCGTAGAAGAGTATGCATCCCAAGTGCTCCGTGAAGCACTTCCATACACTTTGTCCCCACAAATCAGTACGCTGCAACAAGATTTGGAAGAAATACAAGGATTGGAATCGAAAATGAAGAACATCATCCTATTTTTTGCAATAGTAAGTGTAATCATTACTTTACTGGGAGTATATTCAGCCATTACCCTTGATACTGAACACCGATGCAAAGAAGTAGCCATCCGTAAAGTTAATGGTGCGGGACTATGGCAAATACTTTATCTGTTCTTGCGCATGTATGTCCGGATATTAATAATAACAGCAGTGATTGCATTTCCACTGCTATACACAATACTGCAATTATGGAAACAAATGTATATTGTCTTCTTCGATGACGGTTTCTGCTTCTGGATTTGCATATTTATTGGGATAGTTCTCATGACTTTACTTACTGTCATATTCCGCATTTTGAAAATTGCAAAAATAAATCCGGTGGATATAATAAAGACCGAGTAAGTATAGAATTCATGTGCGGATATGCACTGTTTTTGTGCACTATAGCACACTAATACCCTATAACAAAAATCAGTATATCATTAATAAATAGAAAGTTACATACTTGGCATAAGTTTTGAATATATAAAATATAAAATGTATATACCATGATATTCCATTATCTCAAAATAGCATTCAGAAACTTGTGTAAGCATAAGACACAAAATATCATTTCCATCATCGGATTGGCGGTAGGTTTGCTCTGCTTCTGTGTCTGCATATATTGCAGTCGCTTTGTAGAAAGCACAGACCATTGTTTTGCTAATCATGATCGCATAGCAGAATTAAACCTCTATGACGGCAAAGCAGACAGATATTTTTCCGGTTCTCCTGTTCCTCTGGCCGAAGATTTGCGCACATGGGCTTTGGGAGAAACGGAAGCCATTTCATCCGTAACCTATCCTCGCGAACGCCCTTATTATGTAGAGTTATCTCCGGAAAAGACACTACCCTATGAACTTGAAACGATTGAAATAGATACTTGCTATAATAAAATCTTCACTCCGGAAATGGTAGCAGGACATTGGAAAATGGCAAGTCAGTCTCTTAACTCCGTCATCCTGAGCCAATCTATGGCCATTAAAATATTCGGTAATGCAGAAAGTGCTATCGGCAAACACATGACTCTCATGAGAAGGCTCAATACTTCTCCTGAAAGCACCCCGAAAACAGGAGGTATCGTCTACACCATTCAAGCAGTAATGAAAGATATCCCTCTGAACAATAGTTTGGATTTTATGCAAAACATAGATATGCTGACCGTAAACGATAGTGAAGGACTTCTGCAAAGTCCCAAACGGCATAACATGACGGGAGCAAATACCTATGTGTTGTTATCACCACAAACTACATGTACCGATTTAGAAAAGCAATTCTCAAAAAGAGACTATACTTATACTTTGTATGGCGAAGCTTACACTGTCACTGCCAGTAGTATGGGAGCCAGACTGAAAAAACAAGGTGCTTCCTATCTGGGATTAGTTACCGGAACTGTAGGTACACTGATATTATTAGTAGGGCTGATCAATTTTTTCCATTTCCTTATCGGTTCTTTCTTCAATCGTACTAAAGAATACAGTATCATGAAAATGATAGGATGCAACTGGAAACAACTTTTCTGCTTGCTATTCACACAGTCGTTGATTGTCATATCCATATCCTCCATATTGGTATTATCAGGCATAGAATTATTAGGAAATCACATGAATTTCTCTTTGCCGGGCTTTGCTATGACTTTTACCTCTGAAACGCTTTTAATACATGCTTTGCAATATATCGTTCTTCTTATCATACTCTGCGTCCTTATATGTTTGTCTGTTTCCATTCGTATTCGTCGTATTACCGTGCAAACAGGTATTTATGGAAACAATAAACGCAGAGGGAAACAATGGGGGCGTAACCTCATGCTGGGTATCCAGTTTTTCATTTGCTGGGTATTCGTATCCCTGACAGTCGCTTTATATCTGCAGTCAGAAAAAACAGCCAATACCTTGTTCCACACATTAAGCCAACGAGAGAAAGCGGAGATATTAAGTATTCCGTTGGATTATCCCTTCATGAAGAACGAAGAAAAACTGACTATGATAGAGCGCTTCAAGCAACATGCAGGAGTGAAAGAAATTTTGCTATCAGATGTCGGTTACATGCAAGGGATGTCGGGCAATGGATTAACAACCGAAAAAGGAAATGAGAACTCCTGGATTGATATTAGTGTCATGGCTGTACCCGCCAATTTCTTCTCTTTCATGAATATTCCCATAGAACAAGGAAGACTTCCTCAAACGGAAAAAGATATTGTGGTAGATAATGTCTGGCAGCAGATACAGAAGAAAGATGTAATCGGTATGAACTTGTATAGCGGTAATACCGACTACACAATCTGTGGAATATCCGCACCTTTTCAGGCCGATGTATATAACCGAAGTAGTGGATATGCTTTCCTGCCTTATGATCCTTCAGTCTACATAGGCCATTGTTACATAAAGAGTCATCCGGGCCAGCAAAAGGAAGTAGCCCGATGGATTGAGAAAGTCTACCGCGAGATGCTTCCCGAAAATATAACTTATCAGGCTAAAACATTCCTGGATGATATCTATGTTTCGCAGGCTCTTGAGTGCAATCTGAAAGACATTATTTTGTTCTTTGCCGTTATCAGCATTATTATCACACTGTTAGGTGTATACTCCAGCATCACGCTCGATACAGAACGACGTCAGAAAGAAGTTGCTATCCGTAAAGTAAACGGGGCGGATGTTCCGCAGATTATCCTGTTGTTTGCCCGTCTTTATATTATCTTGTTATTGTGTAGTGCCATCGTTGCATTCCCGCTTGTATATGTTGTATTGATGTTATGGAAACAAATGTATACGGTATTCTTTGACTGCGGTCTGTTATTCTGGCTCTGTATATTCTTGATTGTTACTTTTATTACAGGCTTTACAATACTTTTCCGTATCTTGCGAATAGCAAGAACCAATCCGGCGGAAGTAATTAAAAACGAATAAGAACAATGATATTACATTATTTGAAAGTTGCTCTACGAAATCTGCTGAAGTACAAGACTCACAGTTTCATTTCCGCCCTTTGCCTGGCAGTGGGAATCGTATGCTATACCATTGTATGCTTTTTCATGCAGGAATGGAGTAAACTTGAAAACTTGCCTGACAGCGAGCGACGGATAAGAATAACAGTCAGCCAAAATCAAAATTCTGTTTTTCGAACCAGTGAAATAAAACGACTGGAAGAGCAATCTATCAGTGGATTGGAATACCTGACCATACAATCCTTTAACAATTCTACGGAAATAGAAGTCATTGATAACGAACAACGTAACTTACCTTTTCTGATAGGTTATAGAGGGGTTAACAGTAACTTTTTCTCCTATAACAACAGAAAATTGCTACATGGCAGCCGACTTCCCGAAGCACCTGATGAAGTGGTATTATCCCATAATTTTGCGAGCAAAGCGTACGGCACTGCAAATCCCATTGGAACAACCATACGCCTTGCTAACCCACAAAGTATAGCGGAAAATACAATACAGAGCTTTAAAGTCGTGAATGTAGTGGAAGATAACGGACTGCAAGACCCCAAAATCGATTGTTATTTCTCCTATGAAATCATGACTTATGACGCCTTGAGTGTACAAGGTTATCTATCGCCTAAGGCAACTATGGAAATGCTAAACAATAGTCTACAGTCCATAACGTGGCAACGGGGTGAAGATACAGTGCACCCTCACGCCATGTTCAGTATGCGGCAAGATAAGGAACTGACAATGGTGCAGTTTCTAATACTGTTCATAGCCTCACTTATCCTGGTTTCAGGGCTGATTAATTTCCTTAAGTTCATCATTCAGATGTTCTATAACCGTCAGCGTGAAGTGGCGCTTCGCAAATGTATGGGATCCGAGATAAAAGGACTGTTTCTGCTCCTTTTTGCTGAAGTATTTTGGATGATGTCCACTGCATTTCTTTTATCTCTGGTTCTAACGGAACTCATGATAAATCTTGCGGAAATATACATTCCAAGCCATGATATGCCCGATTTGCCCTTGTCATCTATCTACGTTGTACAGTTTCAAATATATATTGCACTTCTGATGATCTGTATGCTCGTAATATGGTTTCCTATCCGCCGTTTACGGCAAGTGAGCATAATCAGCCAAATCAACAATAACCGTAGCCGTCATATTTTCCGTTCAATTATGATGTGGTTGCAATTAGGCATTGCCATTTTCTTTGTGGGCAGTACACTTGGCGTCAATATGGTGTGGCACGAAGCGTTCGGTCAGGCATACAATCCGCTTACATCCGAAGAAGAAGAAAATATCATTTCCCTGAAGGTGAACAGTCAACGTATGTGGCAGCACATAAACCCTATATTATCTGATATTCAAGCATTGCCGGAGTGTATAGAGACACTAACCATGACAGATGATTTGCAAAGTGGAAATCATTTTATGCGCACCTATAAGAAAGCTGACCAATCGGAGGTCATGATTAACATAGCAATGGGAGCTCCGAGTTACTTTAAATTCCTGAAGATCCCATTGCAAGGAAAAGAAGTGAATGGAGATGCAGAAGGTACCGTTTATGTCAGTGAGGCTTTCAGACTACAACTGGATAAGGACAACGTGCAAGACAGAGTAGAGATTGAGGGCCAGAGTTACCGCATCATCGGTACTTTCAAAGAGCTCTATAAAGAAACTCAGGGAAGAGGAACCATCGGTTCGGTATTTTTCCCCAGCAACCATTTCAGGTATTTCTATGTCAAGCTGGCACCGGGTACAAACGCTGCCAAAAGTATCCGGCGCATCACTGATATCTGTCGTAACTACGTACCCACAACCTTGCCTCTTGAAATCCGCTCCCTATCTGATAATAAACAAACGATGATGGGATCAATGTATATGACACAAGTGGCGATGACAATCCTGGCCGTTGTAAGTATACTATTGGTCGTACTGAGCATCTATTCGGCCATCTCCATGGACACAGTCAGCCGACAGAAGGAAATAGCCATTCGTAAAATCAACGGAGCTACCCCATGGATCATTGCCGGTATATTCGGTAAAGCTTATCTGGTGATTTTCCTGCTGGCTTTTGCGGTTGCTTATCCTTTGGTACGACTGATGCTGCTATCAATAGGCGAAGGTACAGTGAAATGTATACAGGGCTGGGATTGGGGAATTCTGTTATTCTTCAGCGTAGCCTTCATGATATTCCTCACCACCGCATACAAAATTTACCGGATCATGCATATCAATCCGGCCGAGATAATAAAAAATGAATAAACAATATTACTAATTAAAATTATCACTATTATGATTAAAACAGTAAACCTGCAGAAAATCTTCAAGACAGAAGAAGTGCAAACATGGGCTTTGAACAATGTGAACATCGAAGTGAAAGAAGGCGAGTTCGTCGCAGTCATGGGACCTTCCGGTTGCGGTAAATCTACATTGCTGAATATCCTCGGCTTGCTCGATAACCCTTCGGGTGGAGAATACTACCTCAATGGAAAGGAAGTATCCAAATACACCGAAGCACAACGCACCAGCCTGCGTAAAGGTGTTATTGGTTTCGTATTCCAAAGCTTCAACCTGATTGACGAACTGAACGTATACGAAAACATCGAACTGCCGTTGCTCTACATGGGCATTCCTTCCGCCGAACGCAAACGTCGCGTGGAAACAGCTATGGAACGCATGGCCATTACACACCGAAGCAAACACTTCCCACAGCAGCTCTCCGGTGGTCAGCAGCAACGTGTAGCCATTGCCCGTGCCGTAGTAGCCAATCCAAAGCTGATCCTTGCCGATGAGCCTACCGGTAATCTGGACTCTAAGAACGGTAAGGAAGTGATGGAATTGCTGAATGAACTGAACAAAGAAGGAACCACCATCGTCATGGTAACCCACTCACAGCACGATGCCGGTTTTGCAGGACGTATCATTAATCTGTTCGACGGACAGGTGGTGACAGAGGTGAGTCTGTAAACGTTTCTTTACTCTGCCAATTCCTGTCATCCTGGGCAAGATCGAAGAATCTCATCCTACAACCTTGTGTCAAGAGAAGATATCTTTCGATGAGCCCAGGGTAACAGATTGACCTACTTTTCAAATAACATATCAAGATATTAAACATGTACATTCTGAAGTTTGTCCTGCGTAGCTGGTGGCGAAATAAATTGTTCGTCACTATTTCTCTTGTCAGTCTGATTATCGGTATCGCATGCACCAATCTACTGACAGCCTTCGTCCTATACGAATACAACATCGAGTATAACAACCCCAACCGTGACCGTATCCTCCGGCTGACACAAACACTACCTTTCGCACAACAAGAAATGCAAGGAACATTCGTATATCACGAATCTGTCCCCGAAATCATCTCACAATTCCCTGAGATAGAAGCTTCACTACGCACACAAGCTATCACTCACACAAAAATCCGTGTGGGCGACCAAGAATATTCCGAACTGAACCTGCTATCGGCAGACAGTACATTGCCCAAGTTTATCCCCATCGAAACCCTTGCAGGAAAAATAGAAGAAGTATTGACTCACCCGGAAACCATTGCCATCAGCCAAGCTCTGGCCGAACGTTGTTTCGGTACCACCGACTGCCTCGGCAAGCTGCTGGATATCCCTCAATCCGGCGAAAGTGCCTACCGTATCGCCGCCGTCTTCCGTCTGCCATCGCAAAGCATGTTGCAGGCAGACTTGCTCACGCATCTAAAAAGTCCCGAAGGAACCACCTGTTCGATACTTCTCAAAGAAGGAACAGACCTCAACGCCTTTCGCCAACGCTTCGAGACAACCGAGCTTCCTACTTTATTAGGCAAAGGGTATTACCGTACCCAGACTTTACAGGAATCCTATTTTACCACTACCACACAAGATAGCAACCAGTGTATCGAGCATCGGCAAAAGGCCCTGTTAAGCGTCGGACTGCTATCTGCTTTATTAATCTTGTTCATCGGTTGCTTCAACTATATCAACCTCAGTTTTTCACGCTTATTGAAGCAAATACGCACCTTGCACATTGAAAGCCTTTTAGGTGCAAGCCACCGTCAAATCCGTTGGCAACTCTTTGCCGATACTTTCCTGATGGTGATTACAGCGTTCTTGTTATCCATTCTGTTGATGAGCGACCTGTTAGCAGTATTCAATGCAACAATATCCGCACATCTGTCGTTCTCCTATCTTTTCTCCGTTCAGGTATTCCCTGTTATCCTGCTGTTTGTCATCATTCTATCCGTTGTTCCGGCAGAATACATGAGCCGGAAGATACAGACCTTGTCCGAAAGCCGTTACCGCAGCTTCTTTACAGGTCGTAAGAAACAGCGCATTGTAGCAGCACTGGTCACCTTACAATTCATGATTTCTATCGGACTGCTAAGTGCTTTTATGATAATCCGTAGCCAAATGGACCTGATAGAGCAGGAGGGAAGCCGCTACAAAGGAATCGTTGAGTTTGGAATCGGTGCCCCCCGGCAATCCCCTTTATCTACTTGGATAGAAGACATTAAATCCATCCCCGGAGTGAAGTCTGTTGTATCTTCTCAATCAGGCCTTTATACCATGAGTATGGCCGTTCCCCGCCAAAATGGTGAGAAGAATGATCTTCTGATGCTTGAACTTTATGAAAACTGTCCGGACTTCCTGGATATATACGATTTCGACTTGCTGGATGCCAAACAAACATTCCATTTATTACTCCGTACCTCTGTGCCGGTCATCATCAACGAGTCCTTCATTCGCTATCTTGTGCCCGAAGGAGAAGATCCGGTGGGACAACCTATCTCTAAATACGTGCCCGAAAAGAGTGAGAAAGGTACTATTATCGGTGTCATGAAAGATTTCAAGAAATATTCGCTCACAAACAATGTGTTTCCATTGAGAATGATTCTGCACGAAATGCCCCAAGATAATTATACCACATTGACCTTACAGTTTGATGAGCAAGATCGCACAACAGTTATCAATCATCTTCGCGGATTATGGGAAAAAAAATACCCCGGTACTCCATTCAATTATGAAGACCCTTATCAGGTACTGATCTCCAATAATCAGGAAGTTACCGACTTTTCCCGCATCCTGCTGATGTATGCATCAATCAGTTTGTTCCTCACACTGTTCGGATTGTTCGGCATCACCCATTATGCTATCCAGCAACGTATACGCGAAATAGGAATTCGGAAGATTCACGGTGCATCATTCGGGCAAATATTATGGCTTGTCAATCGCCCGTTCCTGTACTACATAGGTATAGCCTTTATACTCATTGTACCCCTGGTCTACTATCTGATGAATTATTGGCTGCAACAATTTGCTTACCATGTACACATTGGTATCCTTCATTTCCTGCTTCCTTTGTTCTTCACTGTCTGCATCACCCTGCTCACAGTATGCCTGAACAGTTATCGGGCAGCAAGAAATAATCCGGTAGATAGTATCAAATACGAATAACCGTATCCCGGTTAATCTCCAGAACCAGAGACTGAAAATCAATCATCGCATTAAATAAAGCGATATGTGAATAGGAGGAAATCACATCTGACGGAATATCACATTCCGTCAGTACCCCCTGTTCCAACAGCAATGCACGTTTTGTACCTTTCAATAAGGGAGTCCTCGGTGTATACCAGACTCCCTCTTTTTCTAACGCCACATTAGCAATGGAAGTATCTGTCAAAAGATTGTTTCTGACAATCAGCACATCATCCTGGTTATCGCGCAGGGCATACAATGCTTCCAATTCCTTCCGGTTCGTACTTTTGTAGCGATAATCAATCGTATCCGAACCGACCAACCGGAGTGAACGTACAGCCCTTATTGTATAAACGGAAAATGTCACTTCACATACTTCTCTGCCATAAACTACCCGGCATTTATAAAAACCACTTTCAGGGCAATCCTCTATATAATTCAGAATATCCAGTTGATCCA
>OGXH01002510.1_pt1 | contig 12683 bp, 9 predicted proteins | sample 1576241 | NCBI WGS metagenome assembly OGXH01 (sample SAMEA3541529, study PRJEB24748) | human gut metagenome | biome: human gut; feature: human-associated habitat; material: faeces | place: China | collected 2012
GGGCTTTGCGGTCGCCCCCTTGACCCCTTCGCCCGCCCCTTCGGATGCTACTGATTGGTTATGTTTATTTTCTTATTTTGGCAAGCCAAAAGCACACAAACTATAACCACTTTCGATAAAAGCCAAGAAACATGGGAGGGCACCGAAGGTTTCCAAAGGGCGACCGGAAAGCCCTTTGGTCGCCGCCGCAGCGGCGAAATCTTTAGAACATGCACACCTGACTGGTTTCGCTCAAGCCCTCCAGCGAACCGTGCGTCCGCAGCAGCTCAATGACCGCGCTGGAAATGCGCGTGCGCTCCTTCAAGTCCTCCACCGACATGAACGGGCCGCGCTCGCGCTCACGCACGATGTTGATGGCAGCCGATTCGCCCAGTCCCCCCAAGGACGTGAACGGACACCGCAGCCCCGTTTCGCCCTCCATCTTGAATTTCTTCAGGTCGCTCTTGTACAGGTCGCACGGCAGGAACTTGAAGCCGCGCATGTTCATCTCCAGCACCAGTTCAAGGCTCGTCACGGCTTCCTTGTCCTTCGCGGACGCCTTCGGGTCAGCCTTAATCTGCTTGATTTTCTCGCGAATCGTCGCGGGGTCAATCAGCATCGTCATCGCGTCGAAGCCGTCGCCGCGCACGGTGAAGTACGCACAATAATATGCCAGCGGACGATGCACCTTATACCACGCCACGCGCAGCGCCATCGTCACATACGCCACGGCGTGTCCCTTGGGGAACATGTACTTGATTTTCTTGCACGAATCCATGAACCACTGCGGAACGTGCTGTTCAATCATCGCCTGTTCCATTTCAGGCTTCAGGCCGCGCCCTTTGCGGACGCTCTCCATCGTCGTGAACGCCATCTTCGGCGCAACGCCCTTGTCAATCAGGTAGTTCATGATGTCGTCACGGCAGCAGACGCACTCGCTCAATTTCGCCGTACCGTTTGCAATCAGCTCCTGCGCGTTGCCCAGCCACACGTCCGTGCCGTGGGACAGGCCGGAAATGCGCAGCAGCTCCTCCATCGTCGTCGGCTTCGTCTCATCAAGCATCCCGCGCACGAACGATGTGCCGAATTCCGGCACGCCGAACGTACCCGTCAGGCAGCCGATATCCTCCGGCGTCACGCCCAGCGCCTTGGGCGACGAGAACAGGCTTCGCACGTCCGGGTCATCCAGCGGAACATCCTTGTAGCCGATGCCCGTCAGTTCCTCCAGCATATGCAAAACCGTCGGGTCGTCGTGACCGAGGCAGTCCAGCTTAACCAGAATGTCGTGCATGGAGTTGAAGTCAAAGTGGGTGGTGGTAAAGTCAGAATTGAGGTCGTCAGCAGGGTGCTGCACGGCGGTGAACTGGTAGATTTCGTATTCCTTCGGCACGACGACCATGCCGCCGGGGTGCTGCCCCGTCGTCTTTTTCACGCCTTCGCAGCCCGCCGCCAGACGCTCCTTCTCCGTGTTGCCGACTTGCAATCCGCGCTCCTCGAAGTACTTCGACACATAGCCATATGCCGTTTTTTCCGCCAGACCCGTAATCGTGCCCGCGCGGAAAACGTGGTCATGCCCGAACAGCTCCTCGACGTTATGGAACGCGCGGTTTTGATATTCGCCGGAGAAGTTCAGGTCAATATCAGGCACCTTGTCGCCCTCAAAGCCGAGGAACACCTCAAACGGGATGTCGAAGCCGTCCTTCACGAGCTTCTGACCGCAGATGGGGCAGTCCTTATCCGGCAGGTCAACGCCGACTTTGTATTGGCTCTTGTCCACGTCGAAAAAGCCCTTGCGGCAATGGGTGCAGCGGTAATGCGGCGGAAGCGCGTTGACCTCCGTGATGCCGCACATGCGCGCAACGAGGCTCGAACCGACCGAACCGCGGCTGCCGACAAGGTATCCATCCGCGTTGGACTTGCTGACCAGCCGCTGGGCAATGTTGTACAGCGTCGCGAAGCCATAGCCAATGATGGATTTTAACTCCTTGTTCAGCCGGTTCACGACGATTTCGGGCAGCTCATCGCCGTAGAGCTCCTTCGCCGTGCCCCACGTCATATTTTGAATGTTGTCCGCCGCGTCCTCCCAGAACGGCTGGAAGGTGTCCTCGCCCTTGGGGTGCTTAGGGAACAATTGTAGCTTGTCCACCTGATCCGCAATCTTCCGCGGATTGTCGATGACGACCTCGTGGCACTTTTCCGCGCCAAGGTAGGAAAATTCCTCCAGCATCTCGTTCGTCGTCTTGAAGTACAGCGGCGGCTGCATGTCGGCATCATCGTAGCCCATGCCCGCCTGAATGATGGAGCGGTTGATGGCGTTGTGCGGGTCAAGGAAGTGCACATCCCCCGTCGCGACGACCGGCTTGCCCAGCTCGTCGCCCAGCTGGACGATTTTGCGGTTGATGTCCCGCAGCGCCTCATCGTCCGCCACGCGCCCCTCGCGCACCAGAAACGCGTTGTTGCCCACGGGCTGGATTTCCAGATAGTCATACCACGACGCGATTTCCTTGATTTTCTCCCACGGCTCATTTTCCAGCACCGCGCGGTAGAGTTCGCCCGCCTCGCACGCGCTGCCGATAATCAGCCCTTCGCGGTAGCGGTCAATCATGAAACGCGGCATATGCGGGCGGCGGCGGAAGTAGTCCAGATGCCCGATGGACACCAGTCGGTTGAGATTGACCAGCCCCTCCTGACTTTTCACCAGCAGGATGACGTGGTAGCTTTCGCCGATGGCGCCGCCCTTGAGGGTGTTCAGGTCGCTGAGTTTGGTGAACCCGTGCTCTTCCTTGGCGATTTTGAACATCTTCGCCAGACAGTACGCCGTCGCGGTTGCGTCGTGGACGGCGCGGTGGGCGTTTTTGAGGCTCACGCTCAGCGCCTTGCAGACGCTCTTCAACTTGAACGACTTCAGTTCCGGCAGCAGCTTGCGCGACAGGGACAGCGTATCCAGAATCGGCGCGTTGAACTCGCGCCCCAGCCGGCGCAGCTCCGCTTTGAGCAGCTTGCCGTCAAACGCGGCGTTGTGGGCGGCAATCGCGGCATCGCCGATGAAATCCATCAGCTTCGGGATAGCGGTCTCCGCCGTTTCCTTATCCGCCAGCATCATGTCCGTAATGCCCGTAATTTCAGTGATTTTCGACCGCAGGGGAATTTTCGGGTTCACCAGAATCGACAGCGTATCCACCAGCGTGCCGCCGGTCATTTTCACCGCGCCGATTTCAATCACGCGGTCTTTCAGCGTGTCCAGCCCGGTGGATTCAAAGTCCAGCACGACGATGGTATCATCAATCGAGCGGTCGTCTTCATCGGTGACGACCTGCGTTTCGTCGATGAGGTAGCCCTCGCAGCCCGGAATCAGCTTAATCGGCTGCTTTTTGACGGCATTGAACGCTGCCGGGAACGCCTGCACCACGCCGTGGTCGGTAATCGCGACGGCGGGATGCCCCCACTCGATGGCGCGCTTGATGAGGTCACCCGCCGGGGTCAGCGCGTCCATGGTGGACATGTTGGTGTGCATGTGCAGCTCGATGCGCTTTTCCTCCGCCGTGTCCTCGCGCCTGATGCGCTCCATCGGCACCATATCGCGGATGGAAATGGACAGCTCATGCGCGAAATTATCGTACATGCACTCGCCGCGCACCTTGACGTTCAGCCCCACCTTGATTTGGTTGACCTTGTCCATCACCGCCTGACGTTCCTCGTCGGTAATCGGCGGCGGCGGCGCGTCGTCGTCCTTCTTCTTGCCGAAGGGCAGGCGGCGGTAGCGCATGAACGCCTTGCAGAGGATGGAGGACGTGTAGTCGGTGATGGCAAAGGTGACGAGCAGCAGTTCGCCGCCCTTGAGTTCCTTCGTTTCCAGCTTGAAAATGTCGCCCTGCACAACGACCAGCCCCGCGTCGCTTGCCAGCTCCTTCATTTCCATCGGCGGATCGGCAATCGCGCGCCCCATAATCGGCTTGCCGATGGCGTGGTCGGTCATCACGGGCAGCATCGGGTCGCGCTCCGGCGTTGTCTGCTCCGGCTTCTTCTCGCGCGGCGCGGACGGCTTGCGCTCCTTGTGCTCCTTCGCGGGCTTGGCGTCCCCCTGCGTCATCGCGGCGATTTGCTCCGGCGTGTAGGTGACGGTCTGCTCGCGCAATCTCTCTTCGCGGATTTCCGCCAGCCGCTTCTCCTGATCGCCCGCGACGGTCAGTTCCACCATCACCTCGGCGGAAAAAATGTCCTTCACAGCCTGCGACAGGCGCGCCGCGACGTTCTGCCGCCCCATGTATTCCAGGCTGAACGCGTCGGGGAAGGTCAGCGTGATGCGCTTGCCGTCGCACCGCCAGTCGATTTGGCTCATCCAGCTGGCGGACGCGGGATAATTGCGGCGCAGGAAGTCGGTCAGCACCTGCTTATACGCGCTGATGTTCTCCAGAAAATCGTCCTTCAGTCCCGGCGAGACGACGCGCAGCGCCAGCGGCTTTTGCGGGAAAACGCGCCGCAGAAGCGCTTCCAGCTTCAGGAACGATGCTTCCTCCACCAGCACATTTGACTCAAACGTGATGTACACCTTGCCCTGCGACTGCACATACACCACGCGCGGCGCATGGAGCTGCCCCTTGAGCTGCGGCAGCGCTGCATACACCTGCGCGAGCAATTCATCGTAACTCATGCTGCTTCCTCCTTCCCTATAACGACGACGAGCCAAGGGGGGGACTTCGTCCCATCTCATCTCCCCCTTGACCCCACCAGAGGGTCATTGACCCTCTGTACTCCCTTTCGCGCGATTTAGTTGTGCGCGATTCCATGCTGTGTCCGCGTGTTTATCCGACCTCATCCGTCGCTGCGGCGACACCTTCCCCATAGGGGAAGGCAGGGATGGCTGAGCGAAGCGAAGTCGGATGAGGTCGTCCCCGCTTTTCCGCCGAGAAAGCGTCATTTCCCCGCTTTTTCCGCCGCAATCTTCCGTGCCAGTTCAATCAAGCGGTCAGCCAGATTCTCCTCGACCACCATCGGCTCCTGCCCCTTGACGAACAGTACACCGCCGCGCTTGCCGCCCGCCATGCCAATGTCCGCTTCGCGCGCTTCGCCGGGGCCGTTCACCACGCAGCCCATCACTGCCACCTTCAGCGGCACTTGAATATCCGAAAGCTCCTTCTCCACGCGCGCGGCAATGCCCGCCACGTCGATGCACGTCCGCCCGCACGTCGGGCAGGACACCAGCTGCACGCCGTGCGTCCGCAGATTCAGCGCGCGCAGGATGTCCCACGCCGCCTTTGCTTCCGGCACGGGGTCGCCCGTCAGGCTGACGCGAATCGTGTTGCCGATGCCCTCCGCCAGCAGCGCGCCGATGCCAATTGCGCTCTTGATTGTCCCCTGCCCCGGCAGACCCGCCTCGGTCACGCCGACGTGCAGCGGATAATCGCAGCGCTTCGCCGCCAGCTCGTAGGCGGCAATCGTCAGACGCACATCCGACGCCTTCATGGACAGCACAATGTCCTCGAAGCCGACTTTCTCCAGCATCCGCGCGTGATTCAGCGCGCTTTCCACCAGCCCCTCGGCGCACGGCTGCCCGTACTTCGCCAGAATATCCTTCTCAATCGACCCGGTGTTCACGCCGATGCGAATCGGGATGTGGTGCGCCTTTGCCGCCGCCGCCAGTTCCCGGACGTGCGCTTCGCCGCCGATGTTGCCGGGATTGATGCGCAGCTTATGGATGCCGTTTTCCGCCGCGGCAATGGCAAGGCGGTGGTTGAAGTGGATATCCGCCACCAGCGGCACGGGCGAGCCGTCCACCAGCGTGCGGACGGCGCGGGCGCAATCCTCGTCGTACACGCTGACGCGCACGATGTCGCAGCCCGCTTTCGCCAAGGCGCGAATCTGCGCAAGCGTCGCCTGTGCGTCGCGCGTGTCGGTGTTCGTCATGGACTGCACCCAGACCGGGTTGTGTCCGCCCAGCGTCAAGTTGCCGACGCGAACCATTCTCGTTTCGTACATATCATTCACCTCAGTGTCCCATCAGGGTCCAAACGTCCTTGAATACCAGCAGAATCATCAACCCGAAGAGCAGCGCCATGCCAATCAGGTTGACGATGGCTTCCTTCTTCTGCGGCAGCGGCTTGCGGCGGATGGCTTCCACCAGCAGGAACAGGAACCGCGCGCCGTCCAGCCCCGGAATCGGCAGCAGGTTCATGATGCCCAGGTTGATGGAGATGACGACCAGCGCATTGATGAACGCCGCGAAGCCGTAGGTGTTGACCTGCTCGCTGACCGCCGCGACTGTGCCGACGACGCCGCCGACTTCATTCAGCCCCGCGCCCGTCGTGACCATATCGCGCAGCGCCTGCCCGATGATTGTCGCGGCGTTGACGCACACGTTCCAGCTGTCCCGCACAGCCTCCCCGAACGACACGGGCAGCATCTCGCCCGACGCAACCGCGCTGACGTGGATGCCCATGCGGTAGCGCCCGGTTTCCGTATCATAGAACGGGGTGAGGGTGATTTCGGTGCGCTCACCGTCGCGGCGGATGCCAAGCACCATCGCGTCGCCCTGCGAGGCGTTAATCAGCTCCGTCAGCGACTGCGACGCGTTTTCAGGATTCGGCGCTGTGCCGTTGACGTCAAGGATAATGTCGCCCGCCTGAAGCCCCGCGGTGTACGCCGGGCCGCCCTGCTCCACGTCCGCGACGAGGGCTTCCGTCCCCGTCACGCCGCCAATCCAGAAGTACAGCACCAGCACCACCAGCGGCAGCAGGAAGTTCATGCCCGGCCCCATCAGCACCGACAGCATCCGCTTCCAAACCGGCTGCTTGCCGAACGCGCGCGGGTCGTTCGTGGCTTTGCCCTCCACATCGTCCTCGCCGTAGAACGCGCAGTACCCGCCCAGCGGGATGCACCGCAGCGCGAACTTCGTCCCGGACTTTCCCGTCCACCCGACGATTTTCGGCCCGAAGCCAATCGCGAACTCCATGACCTCTATCCCCGTCATGCGCGCGAAAATGTAATGCCCAAATTCATGCACCGTAATCAGGATTCCCAGCAGCAGCAGCGCCACCAGCACCGAAACAACTGTCATAGCTTTCCTTTCTGATAGAGGGGAGGCGCAAGGGGCTTCGCCCCTTGACCCCACAAGGGAGTTCCTCCCTTGACCCTTTCGCGCGATTGAGTTGAGCGCTCTTTCATACTATGCCCGCGTGTTTATCCACAGGATAGCCACACTATCCCCGCTTCCCGAAGTAACAAAAAAGTTCAAGAAGCATGGGAGTGACCGCGCCGAAGGTTTCCAAAGGGCGATCGGAAAGCCCTTTGGTCGCCTCCGCAGAGGCGAAACCCCTGCAACAAAATCAATCGACTAACATAAGAAGAAGCCCTCAATCGCAGAAGCGAATCTTCTTTCAATTGCTGAAAACTCACTTGAGCTTTTCAGCAATTTCTTTCGCCACGCGGCGCGCTTCCAAATCCGCATGGAAAATATCCTCCAGCGTATCCGCCGACATCGCTCCGCACGCTTCCAGCGTCCCCTCGACAATGCGGCTGATTGCCCCGAACGGAATCTCATCCCGCAGGAACGCCGCCACCGCCATCTCGTTCGCGCCGTTCAAAATCGTGCACGCCGCGCCGCCCGCGTTCAGGCACTCCCCCGCCAGCCGAAGCGCCGGGAAGCGCACCGGGTCGCCGGGTTCAAACGTCAGCGTGCCGATGGAGAACAAGTCCAGCGGCTTGCTGCCCGTCGGGATGCGCCGCGGGTACGTCATCGCATACGCAATCGGCACGCGCATGTCCGGCACGCCCAGCTGCGCCAGCACCGCGCCGTCCGCAAATTCCACCGCCGAATGCACGATGCTCTGCGGATGCACCACCACCTGAATCTTCTCCGGCGGCATATCGAACAGCCAGTGCGCCTCGATAATTTCCAGCGCCTTGTTGAACATGCTCGCCGAGTCGATGGTGATTTTGGCGCCCATTGACCAGTTCGGGTGCTTGAGCGCCTGCGCGCGCGTCGCGTTCTGCATCTGTTCGCGCGTCCATGTGCGGAACGGCCCGCCGGACGCGGTCAGCAGCAGGCGCACGGGCTGATTGCCCCCTGCACCCTGCAAGCACTGGAAAATGGCGGAATGTTCGCTGTCCACGGGCAAAATCGGCTTGCCAATGCGCTTCGCCGCGTCCATCACCAAGTGGCCGCCCGTCACCAGCGCTTCCTTGTTCGCCAGCAGCACCTGCCGATTCGCCCCCAGCGCGTCCATCACGCTTTGCAGCCCGGCGATGCCGACCACGCTGACGAGCACCATGTCCGCCGGGACTTCCGCCGCCGCGGCGTGCAGCGCGTCCGCCCCCATGACCCAGCGGCAGAAGCGCACATCCTCCGGGATTTCGCTCATCGGGATGGGTTCAGTCAGACCCGCGACTTCCGGCCGGAACTCCCGCACCTGCTCGAACAGCTTCTCCCGGCTGCTCCGTGCCGTCAGCGCGACGACGCGGAACTCCTCCGGATGCAGGCGCACAAGTTCCAGCGCCTGTGTACCAATCGACCCCGTAGACCCCAGAATGGCGATGGTTTGCATGTCGATTCGCCCTCCTACATCAGTAACGGACTTGGGGCGCTGCCCCGAACCCTGCAAGGGGCAAAGGAAATGGGACGAAGTCCCCCCCTTGACCCTTTTTCGCGATTCAGTTGCGCGCATTTGCATACTATACCCGCGTGTTAAGCCTTAGATGCCCGCCATCAGGCGATAGCACAGCATCAGCACCGCCATGAACAGCACGCTGTCCAGACGGTCGAGCATTCCGCCGTGACCCGGAAACAGGTTCGAGAAGTCCTTCATCCCGCAATGGCGCTTGACCAGCGAGAAGAACAAATCGCCCATTTCCCCGACAACGCCGCCCAGAATGCCCAAAATCAGGTACACATACCACGCGGGCAGCAGCGGACGCGCCTCCCCCGCCACGAGGTATGCCACAACGCCAATCAAAATCGACGTGAGCAGCGCGCCGACTACGCCGCCAATCGCGCCGGAAATCGTCTTGTTCGGGCTGACGGTGGGGCAGAGCTTCGGCCCCTTGACCGCCTTGCCGACCCACATCGCAAACGCGTCTGCCATGCAGGGAATGCCAATCATGAGTGTTATCAGGGTGACTTGCAGCGCTTTCGGCGCAATGTGCGTGAACGAAATCGCGCTCATGCCGGGCAGGGCAACCGTCAGCATCGGCAGCATACTCAGCACGGCGTCATCCAGCTTCGGTTCGGAGCGGAAAATGACGCAGATCATCGTCATCAGGCAGATGGCCATAATGACCGGCAGAATCATTTTCGTGCCGATAAGCAGCGTCAGCGGAATTGAGACAATCATGCCGACCCACGTCGGCCACGCGACAGGGCGGTGTCCCGCCTGTGCGAGCGCGTGAAACTCTTCCTGCACGCCGAAGCAAATCAGCACCAGCACGATCAGCGCCATGACCCAGCCGCCCACCGCAATCATCAGCGCTGCGCCGGCGGCCATAATCAGTCCCACGATCGTCTTTTGCCTCATGGTTCTTTCCCCCTCATGTTTTCCTTGAACTTCCTTGAAATCTGATGATAGCATACGCCTATGAATGCAATATGAACACTTTTCCGCCAAATGTTCAGCATTTACGAAAGGCGTTTGCCGAACCGCCGCTCACGGCCGCCGAACGCAGCAAGCGCTTCGTCGTAATCCGCGACCGTGAAATCCGGCCACAGCACCGTCGGGAACTCAAATTCCGCGTAGGCGCACTGCCAGAGCAGGAAGTTGCTCAAGCGCATTTCCCCGCTCGTGCGAATCATCAAATCCACATCCGGCTGACCGGCGGTATACAGGCGCTGCGCGACCGTCTCTTCGCTGATTTCATCCGGATTCAGCCGTCCCTGCGCCGCCTCCTGCGCCATCAGCCGCGCCGCGCGGGTCAGCTCCGCCCGTCCGCCGTAGTTGAGCGCGATATTCAGGTGCAGCCCGGTGTTTTTCGCTGTCCGTCGCTCCGCCTCTATCAGCGTGTCGCGCTGCTTTTCCGGCAGCGCCGCCTTGTCACCCAGAATCAGGATACGGACATTCTTCTCGTCCAATTCATCAATTTCGGACGCAAAGAAATCCAAAATCAGCTGCATCAGCGCGCCGACTTCCTCCTTCGAGCGCTTCCAATTCTCCGTCGAGAAGGCGTAGATGCTCAGCGCCTCAATCTTCAGGTCGTCGGTATGGCGGATGATTTCGCGCAGGGTTTCCGTGCCCTGCCGATGCCCCATCGCCACGTTCAGCCGATGCTGTTTTGCCCAGCGGCCGTTGCCGTCCATGATGATGGCGACATGGCGAGGCAGCTTCTGGAAGTCCTCGCGGGTCATTTTGCGGTGATGATGATGCGCATGATGCCCCGAAAGTTTCCGGAACCATTGCGACACGCGGTTTGCCATGATTTTCTCCTTGTCTACTCCTATTTCCAAATGAGAATGCACGAGCAGCTGGCGCAGTTGAATCTGGAAATAGGATACTAAAAGGAAATGCGCAGACTTCCGCCGGGAAGGCCGCGCATCGCCTTGATTTCATTGCACTACGGGGGACAGTTCGTCCTCAAAGCGGCTGACCGTCAGGACGCCTTCTTTTGCGCGGATGACCCGAATCGTCCCCTGCTCGCGCCCTTTCGGCGGCAGCGTCATCACGATTTCCGGCTCTACGCCCTGCGCCCTGCATTCCGCCAATGCGTCCTCAAGGCGCATCCCCAGCACATTCGGCATGTTCACCATCGAGGGATTAGACCTCCATGATTTCCTTTTCCTTCGCCGCGCAGATGCCGTCAATGTCCTTGATCGCCTTGTCGGTAATCTTCTGGGCATCGTCCTCTGCCTTGCGCTGCTCGTCCTCGGTGATGAGGGAATCCTTCTTGAGCTTCTTAATCTGTTCCACGGCGTCGCGGCGGATGGAGCGCACAGCCACCTTCGCACCCTCGGCGCTCTTGCGCGCCATCTTCGTCAGTTCCTTGCGGCGCTCTTCGTTCAAATCCGGGAAAACCAGACGAACCACTTCGCCGTCGTTGGTCGGGTTCAGCCCCAAATCGCTCTTCTGAATCGCCTTCTCAATCGCGGAAATCATCTTCTTTTCCCACGGCTTGATGACGATCATGCGCGCTTCCGGCACGTTGATGTTGCCAATTTGCGGCAGGGGCGTGGGCGTGCCGTAGTAATCCACCATGATGCGGTCCAGCAGGCGCGGATTCGCACGGCCCGCGCGCAGGCTCGTCATTTCGTTCTGATACACGGCGACGCTCTTGGACATCTTCTCCTTGGAAGCATCCAGAATTTCCTTCACAGTCATGTTTCATAACCTCCTTTTTTCGGGGGACAAATTCCATTTCTATTGTACTGTTTTTTCTCTCAAAAGGCAAGTAGTTTTTTCAAGGGAGTTCCTCCCTTGACCCTTCCGCGCGATTGAGTTGGTCACACTCTCATACAGTTTCCGCGTGTTTATCCGAGAAAATAGTTACAATTACCAAACTGTAACATGGGAGTGCAGCCGAAGGAGTCCAGAGGGCGATCGGAAAGCCCTCTGGAAGCCGGTCAAAAGCCCACTATGCCAATGAAATCAACTATGCTACGCGGGGACGCCAAAGCGCTGGTTCATCCGCTTAGGGATGAACGAAAGTTCCCATATCGCTGCCTTCCAGCACCGAAATCAAATTTTCCGGCACATCCAGCCCAAACACGCGCACCATCGGCACATGATTCTCCGCGCACAGCGCAAACGCCGCCGCATCCATCACCTTCAAGCCCTTCTGCAGCGCCTCCTGATAGGTAATGTCCTTAATCAGCGTTGCGTTCGGGTCTTTGTGCGGGTCAGCGGTGTACACACCGTCGATGTTCTTCGCCATCAGGATGGCATCCACCTGCATTTCGATTGCCCGCAGCGCGACCGCCGTGTCGGTGGAGAAGAACGGATTGCCCGACCCTGCCGCGAACAGCACCACGCGCCCTTCGGACAGATAGCGCCGCGCGGTCATGGCGTTGAACGGCTCGCAGAAGCGGTTCATATCCACGGCGGACATCACCACGGCATCCACGCCCGCCTGACGCAGCGCGTCCGCCATGCACAGGCAGTTGATAACCGTGCCGAGCATCCCCATCTGGTCAGCGGTAACGGCGTCCATGTTCGCCGCCGGGCCCTGACGGCCGCGCCAGATATTCCCCGCGCTCGCTTTTGCACCTTCCTTAACCGTTTCGGCTTTAGTCGTTGTCTTTGCCGTCGACTTAGCCGATTCAGCCTTTTTAGGCTCTGTTTTTTCTGTTTTTGCCGTCTTTGCAGGCTCTGCCTTTTCAGCTTTTACAGGTTCAGCCTTTGCAGGTTCTTCTTTTACCGCTTTCTTTACGCTTGTAAAGCTTCCGGTCAGATAATAAGTCACTCCCTCAAAAGAGCCAACTGCAATGGCTGCCATTAAAACGAGAACAACACATAATCTTAAAAGGAAAGAGAAAAATCTTTTTATAAGACTTGGCTATTTCATCATAGCCCTCCTGTTTTATTCTATGTTGTCGTGATTGTGATTCGACGGATTACTCCGCATTTCATTTGTTAAGTATAGCAAAGTTCTTTTTTTATTGCAAGTTTTTACTGTTTAATTCGTTAAGAGAATGACAGATGCCATAGGGACACGCTCCCTCAAATCTTCTCCTTTATGCGGGTCTCGGTCAGGCCAAGGCCGTTCAGCCAGCGGCAGTAGCCGGGGTC
>OGXH01002512.1_pt1 | contig 12677 bp, 8 predicted proteins | sample 1576241 | NCBI WGS metagenome assembly OGXH01 (sample SAMEA3541529, study PRJEB24748) | human gut metagenome | biome: human gut; feature: human-associated habitat; material: faeces | place: China | collected 2012
TTGCGATCGGCGTAATGGTATTATGCTTCTGTCCGTCCGTCTCCGCATAGATAAATGCATCCTCGTCCGTGTAGCTGCGCCATTTCTGCAGGATATAAGCACCTGCCTCCACCAGCCGTCCGGAATCTTCATGTCTTAAACGGATGACGGACAATGGCCAATGCACAATGCCGGCTTCCACATCCGGGAATTTTTCCAGTTTAAAATGACTCTCATACTCTGCTTTTTCCATCGCAAAGGTATAATGTCCACCCTGAAAATGCTCATGGGCAAGGATCGATCCTCCTACGATCGGCAAATCGGCATTCGAGCCGATAAAATAATGCGGAAACTGACGAATAAAGTCTAACAGCTTACGAAATGCAGATTCGTCAATCTTCATTGGTGTATGCTCTTTGTTAAATAAGATGCAATGCTCATTGTAATATACGTATGGCGAATATTGAAATCCCCATGGCTTTCCGTCAATCTCAACCGGCATAATACGATGTGACTGTCTGGCAGGATGATCGCTTGCGATTACCGTTTTCAGAAACGATATTTCCTGCTTGTGCCTTGTGTCCTTGTCGGCTATTTCCCTGCCGTGCCTCTGCTGCATTTCCCGTATCTCCCGGCTGTGGTCTGCCTGCATGGGCTGTATCCTATCTTGCAGGCTTCGATGGTTTCCTCGTGGTCGGCTACCTCCCTATGCAGGGCGGTGTTCTCCCTTTCCAATGTCTTGACCTTGTTGCTCCCGAAAAGAGAGCCGACGCTCTTGGCGATGTTGGCTGCTGCGGTGGTTGCCGCCCTTTTCAGCTTCTCGGTCTGTATCTCTTTTTTCGCCCGTCTTAGTTCTTCCCGTGCCGTTTCTTTCTGCTGCTGCAAGTCCACCACTTCCGCTTTCAGATTGTCGGCGAGTTTCTGTATATCCCGATAATACTGCTGCGTGGACTTGTGGCGAGCCTTCGAGCCGTCTATGCCCCTTTGCAGCCCGTATTTCGCCATCGCCACGGCATAGGTATCTTGGTAGGACTTCAATTTCAGCCGTGTCATAATATCGTCTGCGCACAGCCTCACGGTGTCGGTCGGTTTCTTGCGGTATCGCTTCTTCGTCTGTTCCTCCCTTTTCCTGCGCTTTCGCTCTCCCTTGACGATGGGGACGAGCGTAACGTGTATGTGTGGCGTTTCCTCGTCCCTGTGCAGGTGAGCCGCCCCGTGCTTGCTTTGCCTTTGTAAACGGAAATGATTGCTCCGCTTTCCTCTGAAAAGAGGAATAGAACCTGCAATATATATCACCATAGTGATATGTTTGCATGTTGGTATGTTGATATATCATCATGCTTTCCAACGGCTGTTGGGCTTGCCGTCCGAAACAACCGACACGAATACCGTCGTTTTCTCTTTTCGCCCGTGTATAATCCTTTCCAACAATGCCCTGAGGACTTTCGCCGCTCCGAACGATTCGATACGGAAAGCGAGGGAGGTTATCGCTTCAAGATTGTAAACCTCCGCCTTGTATCTGTCCAATACGCGGATAATGCGCTTTATTTTATAAAGAAATACCCAGCCGAGCGGAAGGTATTCTTTGGGGAGAGATGTACCTGTTGTCATTCGTAATCGATGGAAAGAGTTATACTACAATCAAATATATTCAGAAAGCTGACAATGAACGATACGTACGTTTAGTCAATCATAATCCCCAACATTCGCCGAAAGAGATCCCAGCAAATTCGATTCAAGCATTAGCATTGGTAAAAGCAAGTATCCGATTCAATACAATGGGATAGTCATAGTGTTTCGCACAGTTTTTATATCAACAAATAATAAAATATCAGATTATTGTATTGATAATCAATGTAATATATAGAATACAAAATTGATCTACGTCAAAAAATAATGTCATTAAGGGGTATTTATAACGCTATTTTATTGCATTTTGAAGGGAATTTAATGCACTAACCGTTGAATTTACCGCATTTTTCCACATCGAAATTGCCGTCTTAATTAAAAATTGGCCATATCATTACGTATGCTGATATAGTTGTTTGAAAGAATGTTTTTGGAAATTTGAACTGTATTTTGAACCTTGAATACCTTGTCCCATGCAAGCCTGCCACATATAGCAGAAACCCCGCCAGAATCGCCGTTTTATCGGATTCTGACGGGGTTTTGTCTTCTTAATGGGCTATTTTCCTCCGTATTTTAGGATATTTCTGGGACTATTCAAGGACATGTAACATTTATCGCTTGAACAGACCGTTCGAATGCCATTTAGTGTAACACAAAAGCAACAGCTTTGTTACATTTCGATCGCTTGACCGTTCGGGGTAGTTTTACACCTATCTCACTATATTACACCAACTTTGCCTACTTAATGTTGTTTTTTCTATTGATACACTTCGTTTTGATCCCCTTACTTATCGAATGCTTTGAGAAATATTTGGACGGTTCCCGTAAGTTCAGTATAAAACCTTTCATAGCCGGGTTTGTCAGCGAAGTACGACTTCACGGACGACTTCGCCGACAAACCCAGGCAAAGCGGCTGTAGGCTCATGGCAACCAAGGTAAGGGGCGTGAAGGCAACATTGGTCTTGGCATCGTGCAGCGGAACGGCAACTCCTGTTACGCTGCATCATATCTTCGTCCAACTCCGTAAAATGTCGCCAAAAGAACGGCAGAGCATTACCCTACCACTCTTCCACTGCGTTGCGGCCGGCATCACGGATCGGCCGTGCGTCAAAAAGACGGGACGACTCCGATGGAGGCGCCCCGCAAATTTTACAGCAGTATGCTGCTACGTTCGAATACACTATCTGTACTCGAACGGTATAGTAGACGACTTAACGGGAACGTCGATAGCATTGGTTACGGCGTAACCCTTATCGACAAGCTCCGTTACGAAGAATATCACATGACAATTCTTCACGACCCAACTTTCATCCAAGGTCATCGTAAAGAGATGCTCACCGGTACCGCCGGCAGCCAACGCACCGACCTCATGGCCGGAATAATCCGAACCAGAGTAACGACTATTCACGTGGCGGATAACATTATTATGCGTGTTGAAATCGTAATCCCCCTTCATACCATTGTTCAGTTGAGTACCTGTCAGACCATCTTCCAGCACCCAAGCGCCTACGCGGAACGAACCGGAGCGAGCAGCCTTCACCGTAACACGAGCGACCAGTTTGTTTCCAGCAACTTCCATACCGACCGAAATACCGGCACCGGCATCCACAGAGAGCGATTTGTCGATATTTTTCTTGATGTTAGATACGTTGCTGTTGTAACCAAAATTACCCAACCCTGTCTGGAAATCGAAATTTACATAAGGATACGTGCTGACACCCATAGCGTAATCCAAAGGCACATCGGGCTGATAAGGATCACCCCCATAGGTGTGACAGGCTGCCAATACGGACTTGTCCGCATATTCGGCCGACTTGCGTACATCTTCCATCGCAGCGATCATAAAAGGACAGTAGCCGCAACCCAAGCCCGTGAACTGCGTGATGAGCGTCCGGCGGACGAACGAGGTGTTGTCCGGCTGGGGATCTTCCGGAGCGTCAGGCACCGAGAACTCTACAGCAGAAATGGTTGTCGGACGATCTTTGGTATTGTGGGTCTTATAAGCAACCCAGAACGAAAATTCACCCGGCTCGGTAACAGTGTACACAAGCGTGTTGTCCTCGATGGTGAATTTCGAAAGGTCGAGCACGTCGTTACTTTTGGCATCGTAGAAAGCGACTGCGTCGAGCGACAATTTCACTTTGTCATAATAGACATTAATGCGGGCGGCATCCTGCCCGTCGGCATTGATTACCGTCGTCGATGCCGTCACCTGCAGACCGTTTTCGATGTTTTCATTCGTACCCCCATTGCCGTTTTGACCGTTACCGGGGGTCACCGGATCCTGCCCCGAACATCCCGCGCTCAACATAGCCATACAAAGCGCAGGGATAATGAATTTCTTGAATTTCATAATCTGTTTTTTAATTAAAAGGATGAAGTGATCACAAGGTTCAGACCCGTGTAAGCCGGCATATAACGACACGCCCCTCCCGAACAAACATAGCCTGCACGATTGCGGCCGTAGCTGAGTTGAATACGCGTACGATTTTTCAGGTAACTGAATCCTGCACTGTAATAATTCGTTTTAGTAAAGGAGTTAGCCTCGGTCTCGTCGAGGTTATACATATCGCTCACAAAGAAACTCCAATGCGGCACCATGTTGAACTCCACCAAAGCCGCGACCCAGTCACCCTCGTAGTCGGTCGAATAAAGGTATTGCGCCTCGACGCGCAACGACTTTTTCGAGTCGAATTTGTAGGTGACATCGCCTATGAAAATGTTGGATACGTAGGTCTGACGCTGGAAACCATGACTCGGGTTGCGCTTCTGGATCGAAACAAGCAGCGAGGTTTTGAGTTTCTTGTTCCACTGGCGCTCTACATCGATGTTAATATCACGCCACATCAACTCCCGCTCGCCCGATTCGCTCTGCTCCGAACGCAGCGTATAGAAAGTGGATAAGTTGGCGTGGAAATTCCAGTAGCGATGACGGTTCGACTTGCTGCGATACGTATAGTAGAGATCCACCTGACCGCCTATTTCGCCGTCGGTATTAACGATATACGGTTCCAAATTGGCCAACAGGTAAGTGTACTGGCGCGTCAGAGAGGGCAGGTAGTTGAGTACATTGCCCGTACCAGAGCCGTAAAGCGAAAGCATCGTCCCCATACGGTCTAACCGGCGGAAACTACCCGAGATGCTGAAAGGTCCGTAGTTATAACCGGCCTCGACCAAGATGGCGTTGCCGGCTGCGGCTACGTCCGCAACAGTCGAGTAGATGTCCTTCCCCTTATATACGTATTCGCCTTTGAGCGAAAGCCCCTTCCAGTCGAAATTCAGGCGACCCGAATACATGTTCAGGTTGGGCGAGGTAAGTCCGCGAGAGGCGAAGTCGATCGTCTGATCCTTGTCGAGCGACTCGTAGCGGTTGACGTAGCTGCCCTCAGCCGAGAACTGCGCAGCGTTCCAACCGAAAATATCATTCAATGAAATGTGCAGATCGGCACCGCGCACCCACGAATCCGCATAGTCGGTGTAGAGCCGGGGACGACCGTACATACCTTTCACCTCGACGTAGTCGCCGAAGCGGTAGATACCCTGCACACCCTCGATCGAATTGTTGAATCCCAGCTGACGGTCTTCGAACGAACGAAAAATAAGTCCGCTGCCGAACTGGTCGAAAATATCACCCACCCGCACGGAATAGTTGTGATCCTGCCACTGGATATACTTCGAGGAGAGATAGAAGTGATAGGCTCCGGGCTGCTGGCCGATCTCATATCCCTGCAATGCAGGGAGATAAGCGTCAATCTGGAGTCCCGCAGAAAAACGACCGTTCATGTAGTCGAGTTTCATGTAGTTGTTCGAACCGAAACGATCGTCGGGAGCAGTGCCTGCTGCACCCAATCCCGAGTCGTCCTGGTAGTAGATCGAGTTGCTCTCGAAACTACCGGAGAGCTGGCCCTCCCCCACGCGAACCTGCGCCGAAACGGCAAGCGTCGCCAAGAGTGCAAGCGCCAAGCCAAACAGTTTTTTCAACATATCGGAATCTTTTTTCGATTTAAAGAGTAACTCTCTTCTGCTTCCATAAAATACGCCTCCGCACCTCCAGCGGATTTGCGCATCCGGTTATTTTATAAAAGCATAAAGCAGGGGGAAAATTCCCATTCCGGGTACCTCCCCCTGCCTTATTTCAAAAGAGTCTGTTAGCGACGGATATATTTACCTGCCGCCCGCTGCTTCCAACGCTCGCGGAGCGACTTCTCGGCAAGAGGAGTAACCTTAAGCGGCTCGTAGCTCTTCGCATCAGATACGCTCGTGCGGCTCAACGGGCGGACAGCACGCTCGGCACCCAGCACATCGTTCGTCGTCACGGACTTGCCGCCCTTGACAACCGACTTCACGGACTCACCATTCCAACCCTTGGTCAGCGTCAGTGCGCCGCATACCCGGGTGTCGGTCGAATACTGTCCTCCGTACATTATCTTCGCTGCATTCGGGTAGTAAGTATCACCTTGGTACTCATATCCCCCTACAGTGATCGTAGAGTTATCGCTGCTAATCGTTACGGGGAACTCACCCTGCGTAATCGCCATTTTGCTGACACCAATGAAATAGTACTCGGCCCCCTTGTTCCATAACGTAAGCGGCGGCAGGTTGGTTACGTCGAACGGAGCGACTACGGAACCGTCGGATTTCATCTCGAGATACCACTTCGGACCGAAATCGAAGAACATAGACTCCGTATCGTAGCCGTTGTACTCTTCCGTAGTTGCGATGAAAAGGTCGTATGGCGTCTTCCAGCCGGCCAGGTAGTTGGTACTGTACTCGTACTTCGGACGGTCGATATCGAGTCCCAGGCAAAGCAGGCGGTTCTGGCCGCGCAGACGCTCATTGTAGAACTTAAGCTGCTTCTTGAAGCCCTCGTACAACTTCTCTACCTGCTCTTTCGAGTAGTTTGTGTTATCCAGATAGTAGTCAATGACCTCCTGGGACAGACTCTCCGGACACGTCAGTCCAGAAACGATCTCCACCTTGCAGGTCATCGGCGCCTCGCCGCCCTCGTATTCAGCCGACAGCGTCCACTCACCCAGCAGACTTTCGAAATACTTCGAATCTACCGGCTCTTTATCAGGTACAGGCATAGAACGCTTCTTGCCGATGGCAGAACCATCTTCGTCGGGATCGTTGCCGGTACCCTCGTCATTGTAAGCGATTACACCCAGGTAGGTGTTGGCGTCGGGACGGGTCGAGAACATTACGTTGTAACCCTCGGCCGAGTTGATCTTCTCGATCTCATCCGGAGTAAACGCGTTACCGTTTTCGATCAGGTCGGTGTTAGTCCTGCCGGCGTTGAGTTCGACCTCCCACTCACGCTCGTAGTTGGCAGCGTACTTGGCAGTCACCGCGTCACCCGTAGTACATTTGATATTGAACCAAACTTCGTAGGGCGACTCCTCATGACCTTCCGGAGCATCGATACCGGTAACGGTTACCTCGGGAGCCGGTTTCGTAGGTTCGGGCAGCGTAAAGCCTTCGAGTTTGGCGAAAGCCTGCTTCGAACCGGTATTATCGTTGATACCCACCGCATAGACGTAATACTTCGTACCCGGCGTGAACTTAATGAAATACTCCGTCAGGTTGAAAGAGAGGTCGGTCTGCCCTTTGGCTATCTCATAAGTCTGGGCATTGAGGATGTAAGGTGCGTTGTAAGAGGTCAGCGCCCACTGCATATTCGACAGGTCGCCTTTCAGCATTGACGTCTTAATCCCCTCCATATCATACTCCTCGAAAATACCAAGACACAGGTAGGATACCCCCTCGCACAACTCGAAAGTGAGCAGACCGCCGTTGGGTCTCAATTTATCGGTATTGATCTTGATCTCACCGAGTTTTTCGGGCTTCTTGTTGGTAACCTCTATCTTCTGGTAGTAGCCGGTCCAGAAATCGCCCTGCTCTACATCGTCGGCACGGGAACCGGCTTCTCCCAAGATACCACCGCCACCGCCGACAGCTTCGTAGTATGCGTCCTGATCCCAAAGGGGCAAATAGTATCCCTGACCGAAGCCCCAAGGGTGCTCGCCGGATGCGAACTCGCCGAGCAGCACATAATTGAGCTGTCCAGGCACCATCGGGTTCCAGAGCGTTATCATCGAGCCTTCCTCATCGGTCACAGGCTCGCCGTTCTCGTCGCGTAAAATCGAATTCTCCTCGTTGAATACAAAAACAGTATTCTCGGTAATATAGTTGTGATATATATCGTCGAAGAGATTCATCATGTCGGCGTCGGTATAGTTCATCATACTCTGATAATTATACGTCAACATGTCTATCAGCAGATATTTGATCACATTCTCGGGATCGGTCGGCTGGAATTTCACGTTCATGCTAAAACTCATGTAGTCCACGTCAAACACGTCGTACGCGTTATCGCCGAACGAAGCGGTCTTGGCCTCAACCTCGAGAACCTTCTCAAAGAACTCTTCGTTCGCAGTGGTGGCAGCCACATAGATCACATACTCCGTATCGGGGTCCAGTTTACTTACGGTCAGCGAAGAAACGCCGTCCGCAATCGCAGATTTGACGCCGGTCGCAAAGACGATCGTTGCCGTCGGGGTCTCCTTGGCATCGGCCTTGGGCGTCGCCAGGTAAGCAATTTCTGTCAAATTAGCGGCAGTCACCTCCAATTTGACTGTCGAATACTGTGCTTCAAGGAACTTCACTTCCAATGAAGGCCAAGTACCGGGGTCTGGTTCTGTCTTGTCGTCGGTACACCCCGTCAATCCTACTCCTGCAAGCAGCATGCATACAAGAGAAAATAAATTAACAAATAAATGTTTCATAAAAAAATTTTTAATAAGGCAATTAAGGGTTTCTTCGTTTACAATATTATCATATCACCATTCGTCTGCGGTTAAAGCAAACCATCTGCATGGCCTTTTCGCAAAATACGGGTGTAAATATAAAAATTATTTTATAAAAAAACAAAAACAGAAAATTTCACCAGCTATCTATTTCCGCAATAAATGATCCACGACGAGATTCCTGCTTTCGGCGAAACGCCGGATCTCATCCTGCTGGTTGGCAAGATGCTGTTTTCCCATGCTGACACGTAAATAACCTATTATCATAATACAAATGATTTTAACCGAGGCAACGTCGCCTCGGTCGGTAAAGGTAAGCGTATGCTTCGGGAGCACCGGAATACAAAACCTTCCGGCATAAACAGTCCGGACCAGCCGCAAAGCCCGGAAAATAGATGGAATTATCATATTCGTTCGCACCGAATGATCCCCACAGCGGTTTTCTACCTCCGAATTTGGATTTTTTCCGGATTTTGCTTAATTTGGTGATATTGATCCTCTCGGACAAAGGCTACCTTCCATGACGAAACACACGATAATATTTATGACATTATTCATTTGTTCGAGTTGTCGTAGCTTGCAGGGCACGGTATTTTGCATCGATCGGCAATCGGACAATCTCAACAATCGGTTAAAATTATCGGACTACACCCTGGACCGAGCAGGCAATTCCATGATTACGGATCGGGATACGGTCTATCGGTTAGCGCTACTTTTAGGTAACGATACGACGGGATACGGAAATTGGAAACAATATTATCGAATTCCTTTCGACGGGAATCGTACCATGAGATTGGTCCTCGACGGAGGCGACGACCCGGGGCCGCGAGAATATTTAATATTGCACGACGAACACGGTAAAATTGTTCGCTATATCGAAGTTGCGGCGGAATATGGAGATGGCCCCCGCTCCAAAAAAATATATAGCGTGCTGACTAAAGACAGCCTGTATGTTTACACGGTTACTACGGAAGCATTTTTGACCGGCGACGATTTTATAGACGATACGAAACCTGCAACAGCGGATACGATGAAAAAAAGCTACCATATCGGCGACTTGACAGCGATTTACAGGTAAAACTTAGTTAAAGATTGTTCGGGCAAAGCTCAAAATTTCTGATCTCCTCCGTCGTGCGGAAGAGGAAGCCCGCCTTGCTTGCCTCAATCATGGCGACTTTTCATAATAGAGGATGCGGATCAGCCAGTCATTGTCCTCGTGAAACCGGAGGGGCTGACAGGGGTTTGCCATGTCCGGTTTCACAAAGGGGCCGGGATTGGGGTTGGGCTCAAAATAACACCAGAATGCGCCCCGGCGAATCCGTACCCCAAAGCCGGGAAAACGCGGCATGGTCTTCTGCACAGCCCGCTGGAGCGCCTGCGGGTCTACCGCCTTAGTCATAAGTGCCGAGAAGCGATAGACTGCGGAGTAGCGTTCCTTCTGAATGGCAGAATAGAGTACCCCTGCGTTGTCCAAGGGGTACCAAGTATTTTTTTCCTGTTTCCTGGGCACAGGCAGGGCCTCCTCCAGAAAAATTGTGTGTTCACAAATACATTATAGCAAGAGAAAAGGAGAACGCAATAGTTTTCTGGCACCGCATCCAAACATCAGAAGAATCCAAACAACCTGCTGGAAGCAAAGGAGGACTTCCCTTTCCCGGCAGAACATGATATACTAAAAAATGAATGGTCTCTAACTCTGAATAAATATCATCCTGTTCCAGTGTATAGCATACTTTCGCATCTTTATCATTGTACTTTACACCAAGTGCCTGGCATCCGGCACCTAACTGATCATAAGTATCAAAGATATAATACAGACCATCATTCTTTACATAGACCGGATAATCATTGGTATCACTTTTGATCTGCTTAAAGGTATCTGTCAGGGAAGATATGTCTGTCATAGATTCAATATCAAGATTATACTTGTCAACGATCTCCTTATCCCAGATCGCATAATTGGATAATGAGCTGTCTTTGTAGGTCGGAACTGCATAAATCTTTCCATCGATCGCTACTGCATCCCAATAGTCACTTGGCATAAGTTCCTTCAAGCCCGGCATATTATCATCGATCAGATCTGTAATGTCATAGTAAGCTCCGAGTTTTGTATCAGATGTATAAACATTTCCGTTGCCGAAAATAATGTCATAATCTTCATTGGTACTGATAATGATATTTCTACGGTTATCCCAGTCTCCCCAGGCAACTACTTCCATATCAATATTTACACCTATTTTTTCGCCGACATAATCATTCACTTTCTTTACCCAGGAATCATAGTTATCCGGCATTCCACTTCCAATTGTGACCCACTTCAAAGTAACGATATCATCGCTTTTACTGCCTGAAGCGGTGGAGTCCCCCTGGCTTTCAGAACTATTTCCACACCCTGCGAATAATCCTGCGGTCATCATTGCTGCAAGCCCCAATGACACAATTCTCTTTTTCATCATAAAATTTTCCTCCTAAATCTGATATCTCTTATTTTGTTTACACGGTATCATCCTTTTACAGAGCCGATGGTCAGACCTGAAATAAAATACTTCTGGAAAAATGGATATACACATGCAATAGGAACCACGATAATAATAGCGATCGCCATTCTCACACTCTCTGTCGGCATACTTGCTTTATACTGCTGCAATGAAAGCCCGCCATATGGATTGTTCGCTATATACTCAATATTGTTCTGGATATTATTCAGCATAGACTGTAATGTCTGTAAATTCTTGTCTGAAATATATAAGGATGCCTGAAACCAGTCATTCCAATATCCAAATGCCGCGAACAGTGCGATCGTTGCAATGATCGGCTTTGAAATCGGTAAAATGATCTGTGCAAAAATTCGAAGCTGTCCTGCGCCATCAATTTTTGCCGATTCCACGATGGAATCTGGGATCGTCGTTTTAAAAAAGGTTTTACAGATCACAATATTAAATGGCGATACCGCAAGCGGCAGGATCAATGCCCAGATAGAATTTCTCAAATGCAGGATATTTGTATTAACAACGTATCCGGCGAGCATACCACCGTTGAAAATCATCGGGATAAAAATCACCCAGGTATAAAAACTTTTCAGTTTATAAGTATTTCTTGAAACAACATATCCCATCGTCGTTGTCAGCAGTACTGACAAAATAATACCAAGCGCGGTAACCAGAATGGAAATGAATGTTGCATGTAAAATAGTTCCTCTTTCATTCCACAGAAACTGATATGCCGCTGCCGAAAGTTCCTGTGGTATTAACTGATATCCATTTTTCTGTATTGATGTCTCACTCGAAATAGAGATAGAAAACACAAATACGATTGGAAAAATACACAACGCTGATAATATAATAAAAATGATATTAAAAAACACATTCGTGCTTTTTTTAATCTGATTAAGTTCTTTTTCTTTTCTTAATTTGTTGCGTGCCATATTGCTATCCCCCTATATAATCGCGCTGTCTTCATCAACTTTTTTTACCAGCCAGTTTGTAAGCAAAATAGTTGCACAACAGCATACAGACTGGAAGAATGAAGCCGCTGCTGTCTTTCCAATTGGTGCGCTCGACTGGATTGCTTTGTAAATATATGTATCAAATGTAGATGCAACGTTGTACAGGGACGCCGGTATTCCACCCGTTGCCTGATAAAACAGACCAAAATCAGAATAAAAGATTTTTCCTGCATCCAGGATCAGCATCATGATCAGAACGGGTTTGATGCATGGCATTGTGATATGTTTTGTCTGCTGCCATTTGGTTGCACCGTCCATAACTGCCGCTTCATACAGAGACGGATCAATTCCGGTGATCGTTGCCAGGTAGATGACCATTCCATATCCCATGCCTTTCCAGATCCTTAAAAAGGTAAGGATAAACGGCCAGTATTTCGGTTCCTGATACCACATGATCTTTGTTCCACCAAGTGCAACAATGATATTATTTAAATAACCTTTTTCCGGCGTTAATACTGCATAAACAATATAACTGATCACAACCCATGACATAAAATACGGGAAAAACATCATCGTCTGATATGCTTTTGATGCCAATTTATTCCGCAAATTGCTCAGCATCAGCGCAAATCCTACTGCAACGGCCGCTCCCAGTGCAATAAACACAAGATTGTAAACGATCGTATTTCTCAATAACATCCAAAAGGCATTTGATTTAAAGAAATATGTGAAATTAGACCAGCCCACCCAGTCACTGTGAAGCAGATTATAGATAAATCCATGCCCCGGGCTCAATTTATAATCTTTAAATGCAATGA
>OGXH01002518.1_pt1 | contig 12659 bp, 9 predicted proteins | sample 1576241 | NCBI WGS metagenome assembly OGXH01 (sample SAMEA3541529, study PRJEB24748) | human gut metagenome | biome: human gut; feature: human-associated habitat; material: faeces | place: China | collected 2012
GCAGAGATCTGACGCAAATGAGATAAAGCCTGATTATAATAATGCATTTACAGTGTTCGGACATTTTCGAAATGCATTTACTACAGGTTCACCAGTCTGAATTCCATAGGATTTTGCAAGTGATGATTTTGCAAGGACGATTCCATGACGTGAGCTCTGATCCCCACCGATGATCGCCGGAATCTCACGCAGATCCACTTTTGATCCATTCTTCAATTGTTCAACCGCTGTCCAGCTTAAATAAGCAGAATTGACATCAATGTGGAAAATAATACGAGTCATGGGAGCCTCCTTTCTTGGATGATTTGTGTTGACTCTGAACAGTTACATTTATTTTAACATATAGTTTGCTCTCGTATCAATTGATTCAGTGATTAGTAGAATTAATCCACACTACTTTTTTTATCCATTCACCACAGAAAAAGGGCTGTGAAAAATTCAAAGTCTCCATAATTCAGAAAGACTCTCCTTTTTCACAGCCCTACACGCTACAACTTTTCATGTTACAGCATTTCACATTACAACTATTTATTTCTTCACACCCGCTGTCAGTTTACCGTCCTTCACATCGATCAGGATCGTGTCTCCACGTCCCACATCTCCAGCAAGGATCAGTTTTGCAGCTAATGTCTCTACATTCTTCTGCAAGTAACGTTTCAGTGGTCTTGCACCGTACATCGGCTCATATCCACCTTCCACAACGAAGTCTTTCGCTGCATCTGTCAGCTCAACACTCAGTTCACGTTCTTCTAGACGGCGGTTCACATCAGCAACCAGAAGGTCAATGATGGAACGTACATTTGTCTTTGTCAATGGTTTGAACATGATGATCTCATCCAGACGGTTCAAAAATTCCGGTCTGAAATGTGCTCTCAGATCACCCATTACCATCTCCTGACTCTGTTCATCGATTGAACCATCGTCCTTAATTCCTTCCAGCAGATAGTTTGCTCCAATGTTGGAAGTCATGATCAAGATTGTATTCTTGAAGTCAACGGTACGTCCCTGTGAATCCGTGATTCGTCCATCATCAAGTACCTGCAACAGTACGTTGAAGACATCCGGATGCGCTTTCTCGATCTCATCAAAAAGTACAACGGAATAAGGTTTTCTTCTGACAGCTTCTGTCAGCTGTCCGCCTTCATCATATCCGACATATCCCGGAGGAGCTCCGATCAGTCTAGACACGGAATATTTCTCCATATACTCACTCATATCGATACGAACCATGTTGTTCTCGTCATCAAACAGGCTTTGTGCAAGTGCCTTCGCAAGCTCTGTCTTACCTACACCTGTAGGTCCAAGGAACAAGAAAGAACCGATTGGTTTTGTCGGATCTTTGATACCTGCTTTAGAACGGATGATTGCTTCTGTTACAAGCTCTACACCCTCATCCTGACCGATGACACGCTTATGCAGTTCATCTGCAAGGTGAAGCGTTTTGTTTCTCTCACTCTCATTCAGTTTTGCAACCGGAATACCTGTCCATCTGGAAACGATTTTTGCAATCTCATCATCTGTAACAGATTCATGCACAAGAGAAAGATCTTTTGCCTTTACCTTTGCCTCTTCCTCTTCCAGCTGTTTCTGCAGCTGTGGAAGACGACCATACTGAAGTTCTGCTGCCTTATTCAGATCATAATCTCTCTGGGCTTTCTGAATCTCCTTGTTCACCTGCTCAATCTGCTCACGGATCTTCTGCACATGCTCTACGGAATTCTTCTCATTCTCCCACTGTACTTTCTTACTTGCATACTGCGCTTTCAGTTCTGCCAGTTCTTCCTGCAAATGTTCCAGACGCTCTTTACTTAAGCGGTCTTCCTCTTTCTTAAGTGCAGACTCTTCGATCTCCATCTGCATCACACGACGACGAAGCTCATCAAGTTCTGTCGGCATAGAATCAAGTTCTGTCTTGATCAGTGCACACGCCTCATCCACAAGGTCGATTGCTTTATCCGGCAGGAAACGGTCAGAAATATATCTGTTTGAAAGCGTAACTGCTGCAACAAGTGCGCTGTCAGTAATCTTAACACCATGGAAGACTTCGTATCTCTCTTTCAGTCCTCTCAGGATAGAGATTGCATCCTCAACGGTTGGCTCATCTACCAGAACTGGCTGGAAACGACGCTCCAATGCAGCGTCCTTCTCAATATACTGACGATACTCATCCAGTGTTGTTGCACCGATACAGTGCAGTTCACCTCTGGCAAGCATAGGCTTTAACATATTTCCTGCATCCATCGCACCGTCTGTTTTACCTGCTCCTACGATTGTATGAAGCTCATCGATGAAAAGAATGATCTTTCCGTCACTATTTTTCACTTCTTCAAGAACTGCTTTCAGACGTTCCTCGAATTCACCACGATACTTCGCTCCGGCTACCAGCGCTCCCATATCCAGTGAAAAGATGGTCTTATCTTTCAGGCCTTCCGGCACATCTCCGCTGACGATTCTCTGGGCAAGTCCTTCTACAACTGCAGTCTTACCTACACCAGGTTCACCGATCAGCACCGGGTTATTCTTTGTCTTACGGGACAGGATACGGATCACATTACGGATCTCTTCATCACGTCCGATGACCGGATCCAGTTTCTGGTCTCGTGCTTTTTCAACAAGATCCTGACCGTATTTATTCAATGTATCATAAGTTGCTTCCGGATTGTCAGAAGTAACTCTCTGATTTCCTCTTACTGTTGACAGCGCATGGAGGAATCCCTCTCTGCTGATGCCATATTCACGGAAAATCTGCTTCAACTCACGGCTTGCATACTTCAGCATTGCAAGAAACAGATGCTCAACAGAGACATACTCATCTCCCATCTGCTTTGCTTCATCTTCTGCATGGATCAGCACATTATTCAAGTCCTGACCGACATAAGCCTGACCTCCCTGTACCTTCGGTCTCTTGCCGATTGCCTGCTCGATACTGTTAATAAAGAGCTGGCCCTGAATGTTCATCTTCTCAAATAATTTTAAAATCAGACTGTCATCCTGTGTCAGCAGCGCATACAGCAAATGCTCCTGTGCCAGTTCCTGATTCCCGTTATCCGCAGCAATCTTCTCACAGTTCTGAACTGCCTGTAATGAATTCTGTGTAAATTTATTGATATTCATGGTCTTTCCCTCCTTTGAACCACAAATTTGTTTTCCCTGTGTTCTATTAGGAATATAGCACGTATTGTTAGCACTGTAAAGAGTTGAGTGCTAATTCTTTTCTAAAAATTTTGTGAAGTCCTTATTTCATGGGCTTCACAAAATTTTTAAATTTACAATTACACTCAATTTGTAATGATTTAGACCATTCTATCTTGGCCATCTCTCTTTTTTATTCATTAACGGTTTAAAAGCCTGATGCGGTTCACTCTGATACCAATATGCTACACTGGCAACATCATCCTGTCTTTCAAATAGTCCTTTATAACATACACCGATCTGCTGGATAGTAACTTTTAAATTTTCTTCAAAGCAAATCGGATCCATCAGATGCCATCTATAAAATCCTCTCATTGGCGGACAATCATCATTATGATATGGATTATGCACCAGTTCATCGTGTGCTGAATAATACGGATATCCTAAAAATGGAGAATTATAAGTCTGTTCTACCGTCTTTCCGTTTACCTGGTGAGCAAAACTCCATGACCCGCCAAAATAGTCCTCTGTTCCCGTGCCACATATTGTAGGATATTCTTCATCTCCGTCAATATAAAATTTAACTTCGCCTTCTCCCCACCAGTATCTTTCAAGTGTTGTCAGAGCAAGATATGTACCAATATAATGGCCTTTTCCTTTCACATTATCCAAAATAACATAATCCTTTGCCAGTTCTGTTATTCTTTGACGTCTCCACTGTGCATGAAAATAAGCTGTATCTTCTGGTAACTCATCATACAAACAATAGTCTACCTGATAAAAGAAATCAGGAATTGGATTATCATGTTGATTTTCTAAAGTAATTCTTGCTTTTTTACGAAATGGCATTTGAAAATAGCTATTAAAACCTCTGTTTGGAATTACGGATATTGGCATAGATGTAACAAGACATTCTCTTGCAAAACCACAGCAGAAGAAATCACCTAAAGGACTTTCAACCGATGGAACTTCCTCATCATCCCAGTACATGCGGAGTACTAAATCACGGAGTACATAACAATCCGCATCTGATGTTTTATTATTAACCGTAATCCATATATGCTGAATAATACCCGGTCCATCCATTTCAGCTAATACTACCGTTTCATTCGGCATAATATTTTTCAAGCACGGACTACCTTTTCTTGAAGGGCCAAGATGACTTGCTGCAATTCCACCCTTTCCTTTTTCTCCAGTTGGATTTTCAGCATTTATAGCTCTCGATCTTCCATTTCTTAATCTGAAAATATCTGACATTATTCACACCTCCACTTATTGCTTAACGCCGCCAGCCATAACACCTTCCATGATCTGCTTCTCAAAAATAAGTACGAAAATAACTATTGGCAGCAGGATAATACATCCAACTGTACTTATTAAATCCCATGGCATACTATATGATGTCTCCCTTGGAATAGTTGTAATAGCAACACTTAATACTTCTATTTTTTGTGCAAAAAACAATGGAGTGAATAAATCATTAAGGCAATTTATAAAATTAATGATTAATATTGTTGCAATAGCCGGTTTCATTAAAGGCAACGTGATATAAAACAGTTTCTGAAACATATTCGCTCCATCTATTTCTGCTGCTTCATCTAATGAAATAGGAATTTCACTTAAGAAATTACCTAAAATCAACATAGTAAATGGAATCAATGCACTTGTATACATGATGATCAAGCCAGGAAATGTATCAACTAATCCAAATCTTTTCATCAGATCATATAACGGTCTTGCTGTTACAATTCCCGGAATTAAAGCAGATGCCACTATCGCTGCATATACAAGTGTAAGTCCTTTTCCTGAATAACGAGTAAATGCATAAGCTGCCATTAAGCAGATAACTGTTGATAAGATCAACGAACATACAGTAATAATTGCTGTATTTAAAATCTTCTCACCCAAATTCATCTGCGTGAAAATTCTAATATAATTATCCAGTGTAGGATGTTTTGGCAGATAGTGAATCGGTGAACTAAACAGCTCAGAAGCAGGTGAAATAGATGATGTAAAAATCCAAAGTAATGGAAGTAAAATAATAAAAGCAACTATTAAAATCAAGCCCCATTTGAATATCGGTGCCAAAACTTTTTTTGTTTTTGGTTTCATTGTCAACCTCTCCCTTCTATATTTTAATCAAACTTTTTGATTGCTCTAAGCTGTATAAAACTTAAAATTGTCATAACAATAAACAGGCAGACAGCTATTGCAGACGCATATCCGAGATTCAAATTAGTAAAAGCCTCCTGCATAATTCGATATGCTAACAAAGATGTTGAATCCCCTGGACCTCCTGATGTCATAGCATATACTAAGTCAAAACTTGTCAATCGCCACATTGTAAAGAAAATAGAAAGGCTCAGTATTGTCTTCATTATATTTGGCAGTGTAATTGAGAAAAAAGCTCGTACCGGTCCTGCTCCATCGATTTTTGCTGCCTCATAAATATCTGCTGATAAAAACTGTAATGCGGCAAGCACCAAAATTGCAAAGAAAGGTAAGTCCTTCCATAAATCAACTGCAATAACTGCTCCTTGAGCTGAATTTGCATGCACAAGCCAATCATAATGAAAATTCGGTACAAATCTTCTGATCAAATCATTGATTAATCCATATTGATCATTAAACGCCCATCTTGCAGCAAGTCCCGCTACTACCATGGGCATTGCCCATGGTATAAGTACTATTGTACGCAGGAATTTTTTACCTTTGATCTTCATATTTAACATTAATGCAAGAATCACACCTAATACTAGATGGAAAAACATTGATACAACCGTAAATTTCACAGTAAATCCGATAGAAGATAATAATTTTTGATCTTCAAATATTCTAAGATAATTTCCTAATCCTATAAATTGAAAGTTATTGCCTTTTAATAAACTCATATCATAAGTACTGTTTATAAAGGTCATGATAATTGGATAGAGCGTAGTAAATGCTCTTACAATCACTACCGGAAGTACCAGAAGCCATGCAATCCACAATCCTTTTGTCTTCTTTTTCATTGTCCTTACCTCCCGTAAAACACGTAAAACAATATATTAATTATTTGACTACATATGTATCAACTGCCTTCTGTGCTTTTTCACAAAATGAGTCTAATGTTAACTCGTCAGATACATACTGCTGGAATAAAGATCCCATCTCACTAATAAACTCCATCGCCTGCGGTGCCATAGGACGTGCAAGAAGTTCTGTATTGTCCACGTACTCTTTTACTTCATCTAAACCAGGCAAATCCATCGCTGCTAATTCATCACTTTCCAACACGTCTGTTCTTGCCGGAAGTCTGGATGTCATTTCTGTATAATCAAGTTCTCCCTGCTCACTTGCAGCATACTTGAGGAATTTCTGCGCCGCTGCTTTATTTTTTGAAGCACTATTCAAAACATATCCCCATGTAGAAATATAAGCTGCCTTATTTTCAAATGTCGGCATAGGGGCAATATGCTGTTTATCCGGACCATACTTTCCTGAATTAACAAAAGACTGTATTGCTCCTACATACATAAAGATAGAAGCATATTCTCCATCAAAAAATTTCTGCATCATTGGATCGTACTGATCTGCCAGCTGAGAAATAGGTGTCTCTTTTTTCTTCATCATATCATACATGAATTTTACAGCTTCCTGAGTTTTAGGATTTGTCCAATCGTAGTAGTCTCCACCAAACAAATTCACAAATGTTCCGATAGAGTTAAATACATATGTTTTTTCCCACGCATCTCCATATCCGTATTTACCGTCCGATGAATTAGCTTCTACATATTTTTCAAAATCCTCTTTTGTCTTAATCTCGGTAAGACCTGCATTTGCCATCTTTTCCTCATCAACCCAAAAAGCAAGAACATCCATAAAACAAGGAACTGAATAAACATTGTCTCCTACCATTGTCATTTCCTGCATATATTTCTGTGGAAAATTTTCCATAATCTCCGGTGTCATAACGGTGTCTTGAAGCGGTTCTAGATAACCTGTATTTTTAAATCCGCTCATCATCTCATCATTAATTGTAACGACATCAATACTATCATCACCTGAAGATAATATAGTTGTTATTTTTGCCTGACGATCATCCGTATTTGTCGGGCATGCAATTGTTTCAATTTCCAGTCCCGTTGCTTCCTCCGCTTTATGGATATATTCATCAAAAGCTTTTCCATAAGTTGTATCCTGTGTCATCAAGGTAATTTTGTTTGAATTCTCGTTCTGCTTAACCTCTGTGTTTCCTCCAGACTTCCCGCATCCACTAAAAAGTCCAACAGACATTGTTGCTATAAGTAATACACTGACTATTCTTTTTTTCATTTCTTTCCCTCCTGCGTTTTAATATGCAACCTAATATCTACAACTATTTGTTAATATCATCATAGAAAATAATGCTTTAAAAATAAATATATTATTTTGCGCATACTTTATAATTTTTTTATTTTTCAAATCAAATTATTGCGTTTTATTATTTCTTTTATTAGAATGAAGCTGAAAGGAGCGGTTCCATAATATGAAGCTATTTACGTCACTAATCAATACTATAAAAGAACACTTTCGCTTAAAACTAATCATTTGCTTTATTCTTTGCGCCATACTTCCCCTTCTTATATTGGGAACAATATCTTATAAAATATCTTATAATATAGCTAAAGACAAGATTCTGAAAGAAACAGCAATTTCTTGTGAAAAAAATCAGCACCTGCTTGAAAATCGAATGACTCAAATAGAAAATTTAGAAGATTCTATTCATTTTAATTTATGTATGTTATGTACAACAGCAGAACAACCTATGTCAAATTATCTCGACAAACTTTCTGCGGTTCGGAATAATATTGCTTCAATAGCTGATTCTTTTAATATTTATCATGTAAATATCTTTTTACCTGATGATACTTTTGCTTCAAAAGAAGGGCTTACTTTCTGTTCTTTATCAGATCTTAAAAAATATAAGGTACAGTTGAGCGATTTTTCAAAACAGGGGCTTACTCCTAATTGGATTTTTCGCAAAGACATTAACTTCCCTTATATGGTCAGCAAAGGTGAAGAACCTTCCGGAGTACTCTCCTGCTATAGGTATGCAAAAATCAATTCACAAAAAACTTGTTTGGCTGTTCACATAACAAGTGAAGAATTAAGCAACTACTTAAACACATTTTCTGAAGGCAATCCTTCTCTTTCTTATATAATAAATTCCGAGGGTGTTGTATTATCAAGCACAGATAAGAAACAAATTGGGGGTTCTTTATCCAATGAAAAACTTCATGCAATCACACAAAACTTGAGACTATCACATTTCTCATATGATAAATGTGAGATAATTTCCACACCGGTACATAACCAGCTATTTCTTGTTACTGAAACTCCTGATTATTATATACGCCAAAGTTCATCCTTTCTCGTAAAAATGATTTTCATTTGTTTCATGATTATTGTTCCTCTAACTATGCTCTCAATTATCTGGGTGGCTGATCAAATGACAAATAAAATCAATCATTTGTCTCATTCTATGTCGGAAATCAAAATGGACGATGTCATAGATTCGACGCAGATCGACAAGTTAGTTCTATCTTCTTCAACTCACTTGGATGAAATAGATTCACTAACCGTCACCTGTGCTAACATGATTTCAGAATTGAATTCAAGCTTTGAGAATAACCTTCAATTAAAAATACAAGAGGAAAAACTAAATTATCAGTTGCTGCAATCACAAATTAATCCTCATTTCCTATATAATATTTTAGCATCTGTTCAAAATTTGTTGTCATTTGGTGAAATCACGAAAGCGAATAAAATGCTTGCTGATTTATCGCTTTTTTATAAAGGATTGTTACGCACCTCCAATGATCTGATTCCTATTAAAAAAGAATTAGAAATTGCACAATTATATATGGAAATGGAAGCATTATGTAAAGATAATTTATTTGATTGGAATATAGATATGGAAGAAGGAATAGAAAACTTTCTTATTTGTAAGTTCACACTACAGCCTATATTGGAAAATTCGATTCAACATGGTTTTAAAGGAAATGGAATCCATATGCATATCGATATTTCTATTAGATATGATGATGATATGATAGAAATCATGATTTCTGATAATGGAATTGGTATGTCTCCTGAGAAACTAAATGAACTCCGTGAAGGTATTGTTTCCAAACAAATTCACTACGAAAAACATTTCGGTATAAGTAACATTAATTCACGTATATGTTCCTCTTTACAGGGACATGGTACACTCAGAGTTGAAAGCAACAAAGATACTGGAACCACAATTTATATAAGAATTCCGCAATTACTGGAGGACTACTAATGTACAAAATTATGATTATAGATGACAACCATATATCTGTTGATGGTATTTGCCACAACATTGACTGGTCTGATTTAAATGCAGAAGTCGCTTGCAAAGCCTATGATGGACAGCAGGCTCTTGATTATCTGCAAAATAATATGGTTGATTTAATTATTTCCGATATAGAAATGCCACAATTAGACGGTTTATCTCTTGCACAAAATGCACTAAAGATTAATTCATCTATAAAAATAATACTTATCAGTGCATTTGATAAATTTGAATATGCCAAACAAGCTATACGACTCGGTGCATTTGACTATATAGAAAAACCGCTTGATTATTCTTATCTAAAGAAAATCATTCGCAATGCTCTTAGTATGCTTAATAAAGAACAGAGGAATCTTGAAATATTAAAACAAAGCCGCCCTATAATGGTCGATAATTTCTTTCATAAATTAATACAATCTTCAAGTGATGAAGCTCGATATACACTTTCAAATTATGCCGATTATCTTCAGTTGAATCTTGACTATCATTATTATCAGGCCATTGTAATTCAAATACAAAATGCAACAGACATCAAAGAAAAAAAAGGCATTGAAGAGTATCACATAAAACTAATGAGTATGTCTGATACCATAAAAGAACTTTTCAATGAGCACTTTTCACTGATTCATACTTTAACAAGTTTTGACGAAATCGTATTGGTAATCGCTCACAATTATTCTAATCAGAAATACCTCTATAATACGTCTTATGATCTGTTAACAGAATTATTGCAACTTTATAAAAACAGCTTTTTCGAATTAAATATCGGAATAGGAAACATCGTCAAATACTTGTGGACTTTATCTGTTTCGTATTCCAATGCATTAAAATCACTGGAATACCGTTTTTTCTTTCCACAGAAAAACATATTTACACTTGGTGATACTATAGACAACGATTACTCTGCTGAATTATATGAAGTTTCCGGTCACGAAAAGTTAATACAGCTTTTATGCGAAAATGACCTGGACGGAATAGAAAAGTGGATTCTTTCATTTTCAGAAGAATTAACACAAAACTACAAAAACAAACAATTTATATTTATACGTATCTATCAGCTTTTGGGGCATTTACTAAAATTTCTCTGCGATATGGGCATTAGAAGCAATGACATGGAAAAAGACATTATTAAAACCTATCAACACCTTGACTCTTTTTCAACAAGTACTGAGATCTTCCAATGGCTTTCTAGTTTATGCCAGACAATATCTGATAAAATTAATCTTTCAGCACAGAGTCGTCAAGAACATGTTTGTACTGCTACTATCAATTATATACACCAACATTATCAAGACAACACCTTATGTCTAAATGAAATTGCTAACAATGTTCATATTAGTCCGGCTCATCTTAGTGCTCTGTTTAAAAAACAACGCCAGCAAAATATTTCGGATGTAATCACAGATATTCGGATTGAAACGGCCTGTAATCTATTGAAAAATACGAACCTCTCACTAAAAGAAATAAGTGCGAAAGTAGGATATTCAAATCAATACTACTTCAGTTCTTGTTTTAAAAAGAAAACCGGACAGACACCTTCATCCTATAGATAGTAGAATTTATATACTTTTTTTTATTGTTTATCAGTGTTATAATCTATAATTGTTTCATAAAAATACAGTTGCTGACGCCCATAGTGCCGACAGTAACAAAAAACTTAAGAGAGGAAACTATCATGAATTTTATTCAAAAAAATTTCAAAGGAATTCTGGTCTGCTTTCTGATTGCGATTCCATCCTGGCTGATTGGAAAAGCATTCCCGGTAATCGGCGGACCTGTCATTGCGATTCTCGCCGGAATGGTGATCACCTGCTTTTGGACTGAAAAAGGAACAGCCGAATCAGGAATTAAATGGACATCTAAAATTATTTTACAGACTGCTGTTGTTCTGCTTGGATTTGGCATGAATCTCGGAGTTATCTTACAGACAGGAAAGCAGTCTCTTCCTATTATCATCAGTACAATTTCTACCTCTTTGATCATTGCATGGCTGCTCCGCAAGGTACTGAACGTTCCTTCCAACACATCTATCCTTGTTGGTGTCGGTTCTTCCATCTGCGGTGGTTCTGCGATTGCTGCTACAGCGCCTGTCATTGACGCCGATGACACAGAAGTCGCACAGGCGATTTCTGTTATCTTTTTCTTCAATGTTATCGCTGCTGTACTTTTCCCGGTGCTTGGAAATGCACTCGGCTTCGACACAACTAGCGGAAATGCTTTCGGTGTCTTTGCCGGAACTGCGATCAATGATACTTCATCCGTAACTGCTGCCGCCTCTACCTGGGACAGCATGTGGAGTCTTGGAAGTGAGACACTTAATACTGCTGTCACAGTTAAACTGACACGTACGCTTGCCATCATTCCGATCACACTTGTGCTCTCACTGGTTCGTGCAAAATCAGCCGCAAAAGACGGCAAAGCATCCGGTAAGTTCAGCTTAAAAAGAGCATTTCCAATGTTCATCCTGTACTTTATCATTGCGGCTGTCATTACAACTGTATGCATGAGTCTTGGGGTAAGTGCGGATGTATTTGCTCCGCTGAAAGAACTGTCTAAATTCTTCATTATCATGGCTATGGCTGCGATCGGTCTGAACAGCAATGTTGTGAAACTAATCAAATCTGGTGGAAAGCCAATCCTTCTCGGTGCTTCCTGCTGGGTTGGAATTACAGTAGTCAGCCTTGCAATGCAGCATGTAATGCATATATGGTAAAATATTGGCTCGAAATGAGCCTTGAAAAGGTTAAAATAGATTAAATTTTGATAGATTTTCTAATTTATGGGAGCCGGAACCTCTTTCGATGGTTCCAAGCTCCGGTATTGGTTTTAAATTGAAATGAATTTCCATTGTGACCGTTTCAGGAGTGCGGCGATAATTCTCTGTTCCGTCCTTTCACAAATTTCAGACACTTAATAGCGGCTTCTGTTTTGAAGCAATATTGATCTTTTAGTTTATTGGGCAGCAACTGTCTGATGCAGAAATCGTCTGCTTCCTTATCGCCTGATCCTTGGATGTAGTTAAATAAAATCCCTGCCCAAAATCTTTTCTCTTTGCACATTTGGCAAGATCTGGCTCTTTTACTTCACAATAACTTCCATGATAGAGAACAAATCCGTCTTTTAACTTAAGCACTAATCTCTTGTACACCTTTCATTCCACCATATTGGTTTAATAACATTGGTAATA
>OGXH01002520.1_pt1 | contig 12655 bp, 10 predicted proteins | sample 1576241 | NCBI WGS metagenome assembly OGXH01 (sample SAMEA3541529, study PRJEB24748) | human gut metagenome | biome: human gut; feature: human-associated habitat; material: faeces | place: China | collected 2012
GGCGAGGCCAGACGGGCAAAGCGCATGTACACGGGGCCGTCGCACTCGTAGGCGGCGCACGTCACGGCACGAGCCTCCACGTCGTCGGCGGGAACGATAACGGTCATGCCGGGGATGACGCGCATGAGGGCGATATCCTCGCAGCACTGGTGCGTGGCGCCGTCCTCGCCCACCGAGATACCGGCGTGCGTGGCACCGATCTTAACGTTAAGGTGCGGATAGCCGATGGAGTTGCGGACCTGCTCAAAGGCGCGGCCAGCGGCAAACATGGCAAAGGTGCTCGCAAAAGCAACGCGGCCGGTGGTCGCGATACCGGCGGCAACACCCATCAGATTGCTCTCGGCAATGCCCACATCGAAGAAGCGGTCGGGGCAGGCTGCCTTAAACTTGCCGGTCTGCGTGGCGGCGGCCAGGTCGGCATCGAGGACCACAAAGTCATCGTGCTCGTTGGCGAGCTCGACGAGGGCCTCACCGTAGCTTACGCGCGTGGCGATTTTCTTGACGTCTGCCATCCTAGAGCTCCTCTCCGGCGGCCGTGAGCTCTGCCATGGCCTGCTCAAACTGTTCATCGTTGGGGGCCTTGCCGTGCCAACCCACCTGGTTCTCCATAAAGGAAACGCCCTTGCCCTTGGTGGTCTCGGCGATGATGGCGGTCGGCTGACCCTTGGTGGCGCGGGCCTCGGCAAAGGCGGCGCGGATCTGATCGAAATCGTTGCCGTCGGCGAGCTCCACCACGTGGAACTTGAAGGCGCGGAACTTGTCGGCGAGCGGCATGGGGTCGTTGACCTCCTCGACGGGGCCGTCGATCTGCAGGCCGTTGTGGTCGACGATCACGCAGAGGTTGTCAAGCTGCTGGTTGCCGGCAAACATGGCGGCCTCCCAAACCTGGCCCTCCTCGCTCTCGCCGTCGCCCAGCAGGGCGTAGGTGCGATAGTCGTCGCCCCAGTGCTTGGCGGCAACGGCCATGCCCACGGCGGCGGAGATGCCCTGGCCGAGCGAACCGGTGGACATATCGACGCCCGGGGTGTCGTTCATGTTGGGGTGACCCTGCAGGTGGCTGCCGATGTGGCGCAGCGTCTCGAGATCCTCCTTGGGGAAGAATCCGCGCTCGGCGAGCACAGCGTACAGACCAGGCGCGCAATGACCCTTGGAAAGCACGAAGCGATCGCGGTCGGCCTTGCGGGGGTCGGCCGGGTCGACGTTCATTTCCTCAAAGTACAGATAGGTCATGATGTCGGCAGCGCCGAGCGAACCGCCCGGATGGCCGGACTTGGCAGCGTGCACGCCGGTGACGATGCCCTTCCTTACCTCGTTGGCAACCTTTTTGAGCTCTTCGTCGCTCATTGTGCCTTCCTTTCATCCTCTTAAGACAAGATGCGCACGGCACGGAAAGGTAGTCCCAACACAGCCGCGATGCACGTACGTCATTCATTATGCTGGAAACTGGAAGCTTTACCAGAGTATTTATCATTATTTGAACAATTGAGCAGGCAGAACCGCTGATGAAACGGTTTATCAATGTGAACGTCTTTTGGATGGAACGCAGTCGGCCCTACGCGTTAATGTCCTTGAATCCCTCACCGAAGGTTTCCGTAACGTCGGCGACCGTCACAATGGCGTGAGGATCGCGCTCGCGCACGATCGTTTTGAGGGTGTTGAGCTCGCGGCGGCTCACAATGACCATGATCACCGGCTTCTCGGCACCCGAGTACATGCCGGTCGCCCTAAACTTGGTGCAGCCGCGGCCCAGGCCATACATGATGTCGGCCGCGATATCGGGAAACTTGTCCGAGATGATGAGCACCATACGGCGCCTGTTGCCACCGTCGACCACGGCATCGATCACGTAGCCGCTAATGACCATCGAAAGGCCCGCATACAGCGCGTTTTCGACCGAAAAGACCGGGGCCGACAGCGCGCACACGGCAACATCGATCGCCATGACGGTCGAGCCAACCGGCAGCGATGTGTTGCGCGAGATGATCTGGCCGATCGTGTCAGAGCCGCCAGTGTTGGCACCGGCGCGCAACACCATGCCATACCCGATGCCCGTGATAATGCCGCCCCACATAGCGGGCAGCATCAGGTCGGCATGTGCCAGCGGCGCCACAAACGGAGCGAACAGGTCGGTGAAAAAACCCAGCAGCACAAAACCGGTCGCCGTCTGCACCACGTAGAACATGCCACCCTCGCGCATAACAACCAGCAGCAGCAAGGCATTCATCACGATGGTCTGGATACCGACGGGAAGCGATATGCCATGCGAGGCGCTGCTTCTGCTCTTCCACCGACTCCAAGCCGAATTTATTGAGAGTCTCATCGTTCATATCATAGAAGCAGGCAATGGAACGTTGTTTCAGCGTATAAACCGACTGCGACACCGCGCTCTTACCATCTTGGCTGAACTCGAGGTCGGTAGCAAGCGAGAAGATACGGTCCTTGCAGTTGATAAAATCTTTCAGATGCACCGGTACCGTAATGCGCGGGTCGGGATGTCTTTCATAAAAGTTCTCATCCACAAAGCAGGTGTAGTACGCCGAATCCTCCTTGCTTGCATAAAACCCATCGAGTGCATCGAACACACTTTTCACCTTGTCAGGATGATAGTATTCCAGGAGATAGGGGCTTTCCTTATCCGGTTTTGTTCCATTATAGAAATAGTTATCCTTTTTCGTCTCTTTCGCAAACTCCAGCCACGCCAGATAGCCTTGTGCCACCTCTTTGGTAATACCGAAACTGCTCACGGATACACATTTGCCTTCCGAACCTCCGTCGGGAGTACCTTTAGGATAATACATCACTCCCATGACCCCGAAAGGTGTGTCGGTATACAGATAGACACCCTTCTCAATATCTTTCCGCATGAATTTCATCTCCACCTGGTCAAAATGGGCATCGATATGTGCGAAAGCCTCATGCTTGAACACCACTCCTTCCGCTCCCGGAGTCTTTTCGTTCTCATCTTCCACTTCCACCACTATATCATCCACTCCGTTGATGGTTACATTATACGTATAGTGATGGTCGCGCTCCACGCTGAAGTGATTGAGGTCTTTCCCGAAATTACCCAAATGGATATAATAACGGACATCGGCAGCAACCGTCTTGTCTGCATTTTCAAACCATCCGGTCAGTTCAATATAAGTAGAAGCTTTCGGAGCAAACTCAAACTTGTAGTGCCCTTTGTGATTATCGGCATTATCAGCATGAAAATCATCGGGAGCGGTCTCTTCCGTATTTTTATTGTCGGCAGTCTTCACCACCTTATCCCGCTGCCTGTATTCGGTAATCTCCACGCCGGGTCTTACCTTGCGTATGTTCTCCGGCAGGTATATAGTAAAAGTGAGAGAATCCAGTAAACCGAAATTCACCGGCTTGGCATCTTCCACCAGGATACGGTCCCGCTCTTCTTCCGTCCACGCCTGTGCGGTGGGCGACACATAATGAGGTATATGGCGAACCGTGTAATCTCGCGCCGTAAACTTCACTCCTTTACCTTCCCTGATATTCATTGTAATCTTGCTCATCAGGCGTTTCAGCACAAACGAGTTGTCTTCATCGTGTTTACCGTCCGGCAACAGTGTATGAGTTTTTCCCTCTTCATCCGTATAACTGATTTGCCCCTGTTCGTTCACATGACATAATCCTGTATTGTTGTTCACCATACCCGTAAGCGGCAGATAACCGTCTACGCTGTGTATGTTTCCGTTCCACTTCGGGGTTGCTTTTTCAAAAAACTCCGCCTGAGTGCCCAGCGCATCCCCACCCGATACTCCCGGAAAGAAATTAAGGAACGAACTTTGCGCATTGCCCAACAGATAGATATACACATCGCCCACCGGAACATAGAACTTGATTTCACCGCACGTAGGGTCGTCATTATCGGCAATCCATCCGCCGGTAGCGCCTTCCAGCGGCTTATTGGACGGATTGGAGAACAGATGATAGGCCAACAACTCATTTTCTTCCGGATTGTCGCTCTTCGCTTCATATACAAAAGCCATCACGCCCGAAAGCTGGGAGTCATAATCAATCTCCCCCCCTGCCGCACGGGTTGTAATCGTGGTAGTGATGCCACGTCCCACACCGAACGGAAGCCTCACCTCCACCCGCTTGTCACGGTCTACTCCCTGCAAGTCGTTTCCTTCGATGAACTCATCGGTGCAAGATGCAAGCGACAGGAGCGCCAACAGTCCCGCCGCCAGAATATGATTCACTGTTTTTTTCATCATGCTGTATATTTTTGTCTGTTATTCGTCTGCCTAATTAAATTCCACATCTCCGCCTCCGGTTTCCCACGGAACAATCATCCAATGTGCTGTCATAGCCACGTGTCCATGCATGGAAATAACGGAAAACAGCCGCAGGTTCATGTTGGCTTCCACTTCGGGCAAAGCCACATATTGCATATCAGCCTCATGTCCTTCCGTACCGTCACTTCCCACTTTATGTTCATGCGACAGTATTTTCAGATAATATCCTTTCTCCTTGTCACCGGCAGGGGCGGAAGGATAAAGGTCGGCTATCCCATTAGGGTTGGCAAAGAGATAGACAGGTTTGGCCGGCATCCACTGAAATTGCTCCGGGTCTGTATTTCCCGCGTGTGCCAGTGCATTAATCTCGTTGATATGGGTTTTCTCTTTCAGGTTCTGTTCGTACTCCTCATACGCATCGGTACCCTCCTGAGGGGCATTCTCCGGTTCTTCCGGCCACCCCGCACTCAGAATCACCTTTCCGTTTTTCTGATGCCGGGAATCGGAACTGTCACCCGCTCCTTCCAGACAATTGAAAGCTCCCGTATATTCGTACTTCTCTTTTGGAAACAGATACCCGTATTCCGGCATATTGTAGAGATACAACCCGCGCCCCATATAGAGCTGCCCCTCTCCGGCGTCTGCCACATCCGCCTTGGCAAAGTAAAGCTGTAGTTTCGCTATGCTGCGTTTCAGTTCCAGGTTTATCTCCTGATTATCGTGCGTAACTGTTCCACGATACTTACAGGTCATCGGCACAATGGCAGAACAGTAAATTTTTCCCGTTTCATCCTTGCCTGTCTCCGTTCCGCCCGACACATATTCCGCTTCTGGCAGCCGGCTGAAAGTCAAGGACTCCAGTTTATCCGGCGTCACTTCCAACCCCTCAACCGGATGTACGCCTCCGGCAATCTCACCGGGCAGCACAAAAATATCTCCCTTGTTTTCGCAAAGCAGTTCTCCAGCCTCCTGCTCATTGGCCACTGCATAAAACCAGACTTCTCCCTTCGGCAATTTCCATTCAAAAGTATGAGCCGGCACATCCTCCCCGCCATAATAATACCCCACCGGGCTGCCATTCTGGAAAGCATACACCCTGAGCGTTTTCACCTGCGAGTCGAAATCATCCGTTTCTGCCACCCTTGTATCGATTGAAAATTTCACCGTCACCGGTTCTCCCTTTCCGGAAAACATCCCTTCCTTTTCGTCCGGTGTACAAGCCGTCATTATCCCCGACGTTGCGGCAAATATCCATATATATGAGTATTTCAGGATTTTCATATCTTACTCCTTCCTGTTTATGAGATTACCAATCTGCCGAAATATCCTTGCTGTCCCAATCACCCACACTCACTTTGACAGTAATGTCGGCATCACCGGCAGGTAGCGTTATTTTATAATGGTAAGTGTTCGACTTTATCCATTCCGTTGTCTGAGCTACATCCAAATATACTATCGCTTCTTTTGCCTCCGACAGCGGTTTGCCGTCATAGGCATACTTAAAGGTTACCGCCACATCCTCCGTCACCGGCTGTGGCAACAGCAACACGCCATCCAGCACGGTAGCACTACTTCCGGCTTCTATCCGTACACTCCCGCTGCGTACGAAAGGAGTTTCCTCTTCCGCACAGTTCACCCGGCTTTGCCATGTCGAGTTTTCCGGTGTCCACAGCAAGTCACCTTTATAGTCCACACCAAAAAGTCTGATGTCCGACACTTCCGCCAGCTTCTCCCCGGTACGGACAGTTAATTTCACCTGTGCCAGTTCATGTTTGAATGCCAGAAGCACAGGCGCCATCGTTCCACCACCCTCATAAGTCACATCTGTCTCTGTTGCCGTCATCAAATCCACGGCATCCTTCCCCATTCCGGAAGAATCAAAACCCGTAACCCTGAGTTCGCCCTTGTCGTTGCAGGAAACTTCGGCAGCAATCCCCTCCTCCTTCATTTTTTCCGGATGCAACGCGAAAAAATCATAAGGCCTGCCTACAGCCCAGAAACGTTTCTCGCCATAGTTTCCCGACGGAGTAACTGAAGCGGCATCGAAAAACAGTTTCGGTCCGTCGCTTTCCCGTACCCATCCCCACAGTGTAAAATTATCCATACCCTCCTTGTCACTTTCCACCACGGAGCGGGTGGCAACTTGTGTGCCAAAGGCAATCGGCACCTGTTGTTCCGGATTGTTTGCTTCCGTCATGCTATCGGAACAGCCGGCAGCGACCAGCATGGCCGTGACAAGAAGGAAATCCTTTTTAAAATCAAGTCGCATAGGCATTTATTTTTTTATTTGAATAAGTAGTGACCGGGAGGGGAACATTCAACCCCGCCCGGCCTGTTTATTTCCGCAACCTGATGGATGAAAAAGACAGGTTTGCAGCGGTTCAGTTTATTTTCCGGGTTTTGAATCAGGAACGCTGGCATCGAGATCCTGAGGATATTCAACAAAATCATCCACTGTCACATCAAATGTGATAGGAACCAAAACAGGTTCCGGATCCGGATTTTCAGGATCGGGGTTTTCAGGGTTAAAGCCACCGCCTTCACCAAAGATAAGGGTATAAACATAACGCTTGCCTTGTTTCCAGACTTGTTCGGTTTTTCCGCTTATGTCCTTGGGTTCTCCTACCAGAGAGACACCCACCCATGCGGTTTCCTCTTGTGAGTCCTTGTCTGGCCACAATTGTACATCAGATGCCGTATCTACCAGCTTGCATTTAACAAGCACACGTGCTGTCCCCGTGATTTTGTACTCCGGATTTTCATCTGTTCCACCGGTCTTCGTAATCCAGGGATTCAATGTCTGCGGCAAAAGGAGCAGTCCCTTATAGCCATTGTCTGTTTTAACAGTCAAGTCCCGCACAGATGCATCTTTGGAACCTGTAAAGCCTGGTTCCATAATCGGAGTAATCTCAGCGGGATAGCCGTTCTGCTTTGCGTTCTCTTTGTTATATGCGATATCCCATGTTCCCCATGAGTCGTCAGTTTCCGTGTCTTTTTCAGTTTCCTGCCATTGGGTAGTAGTGCTCAAAGTCGGCCAGGAGAATGTACCCTGTTTCTCTATTCCATCCACTTTCACCCCGTCTACAAACACTGTCAGGTTGGAATTGGTATTTTTGATTTTGAATACAATCTGTGACAGGGCATGGCGGAAGTTGACCGTAACCGGTTGTTTGCCCTCATGTTCGGCTTTCTTTTCAGCCAGGTTCAAGGCATAAAGCAGGTCTTCATCGCCGGATACGTTATAGTCTACAATTTTCTTGTCGCCTTTGACCTCGATGCTAACACTACCATTCTGCGTATCCATCGGACTATACGAATAGAAGTCCACATCTGTTTCCGGCCAGAATTTGGTATCACCGTATGTCCATGTGTCGTCGGTTCTCGTCACATCGTGATTCATATACTCCAATCCTTGTGTAAAGGCGTACACATGGAAGTTATCAATACTATTTGTCGTGGTAGCCTCACTTCCTGCACGGGTAGCTTTTCCTGCTACTGCACTCAAGCTGATACCTTCACCTCGGTTCATTTCTATCGTTTCGTCATTGGTACATGCCGTTACCAATGCCATGGCCGATAGTGCCATCAGAATTGATTTCGTCTGCATAACATTAAAAAATATAAAAACTACATAATGATATCGTTTTCGACTTCCACCCAATCATCAACCTCCACATCAAATCCGCCCTCGTCCGGAAGCGGTTCCGGAAAGTCCGCATTGTCAATGATGATGTGTACATGTTTTCTATCCGGAGCTTTATGTACCTGGTCGGTCACATCAAAAGTTGTATAGAATTTCTCCTTATTGGAATACCATACATAAAACATCATTTTGTGCGGACGGGCATTCTCTTCGTGATGACCAAACGTATAGAACTTACCGGTCATTTTCGAACTCTCGGGGTGAAGTTCCGTCTCGAAGGGAACTGTGACACACTCCCTGTCCAGTTCCTCGTTGGCAAACAGCATGGAGGGAGCCATGCTCGACAATGATCCGCAGGCCTGCGTCATATACTCCATGTTCTTAACATTACGGACCTCATAGGTGTAGGTACATATCAGTTCGGCAGGATAAAGCGTGATGACATGCTCGCTACTTTCTATCCATTCGACCTTGTCCTTGTCTGTGAAGGGAACGCATTCGTAACTTATCCCTGCTTCAGTGATTTCCACATTTCGGGCGTTACTTCCCCACATCATGTCAGGGCAGATAACGACACGCTCGTCTTCCGAACCTTTGGACGGAGGCGCATAATGGGCACCGTTCCCATAAATGCTCTCAAATACATTGCCATCCCGTGTATATCCCTCATGGGTGTCAAATCCTTCCATTCCTCTGAACAGTAAAGACTCCGTATCATTATTGTAACAGAGTATCCTGTACCTTCCCACTTTAATCTCTACCGGCCCTCCGTCTTTTCCTGCAAAATCGAACCGGATAGGGGCCCCACCCTCTTCAGGATAAAAAAACACACACATTCCTTCCGGGTTGGCTTGCGGGGCGTTTTTCCAGTCAAAATCCACTCTGACCGTAACCACATGCGGATGATGGAAACAGAGTTCCTTGTGCTCGCATGAAAAAAGAATCATGGCCAGCAGTGCGTAAACAGTCATTCGTATTCCGGTTTTCATCGTCCGCCTCCTTTCCCTTTATTGAAGTTTCCCCTGCCAATCAGCCATACCAGCGATATTTCCGCCTTAGTAGGACCGAACCAGTGCCGTTCCTTGGTAGCCTGCCATACGTAACAGTTGTCTACCGGAGTATATTCGTAATAGGTCCCTCCCCAATACCCGACAGCGATAGTGAAGTCAATGTTCAGTCTGTATGCCACCGGCAGCGAGTAGCCGTATTCCACACCTGTGGAATAGTTCATTTTGTCCCAAAGTGTTCCTCCGGGTTTTCCACCCATATAGCCTTTTCCCCCTGTTTCAAAATCATAAGTAAAAATCTGCCCGTAAAGTCCCACATGATGTCCGGTAAGAGGCTTTTCCTTGGCGGCTTTACCGAACCATTTCCGAATGGCTATGTCACCGCCATAAGTTCTCCAATACCAGTGTCGCCGGTCTGTTTTCCACCAGGCATACATCCAGTTGGCACCTACACTCCAGGCTTTGCCTAGATAAAGTTCCACACCGATATTCGGTACAAGCAATGCGTCATACAGCATATTTGTCTTCACAGCAAGATACAGGTTTCGTGGCTGCGGAGGCATATATGGAACGAGAGGTAGAGGTCCTGCCGGTTCGGGCTCGGGCACAGGCAGTTCAATGGAAGGCATTGGCATGGGAGCGATAGGATTCCATACTTTCTCATACCACAGGTATAACCGGGAGGCACGCAACTCTGGAAAATGTTTTTTATACATATACCAATAGGGCACTCCGCCACGCAGCTGCTGTATCCGCCGCAAATGGTCACCTTTTGAAAGATCGTCATTTGCCGCATCCTCTGCCAGTTCATGCAATAAATGCAGCGTTTCTTTCCGGTATGGCAGTTCCGGATCATCACTCACAAGACGGATCAGACCATTCCAGTCTCTTCCGAGGAACACATTAGTTTTCAAAGAATCGGGTAATTCTCCATAGCGTGAAAGGTAATTGAACAACACATTGGCACGCTTTACTGACAAACGTCTATTCAGAGGGATACTGCCTTCCGGGGATGCACCACCTACTACCTGAATACGTTTCAATTGATAAACGGAATCCGCATAGCTTGTCCGTAGACTGTCCGCAATCCGGTCTAACGCTTCTTTGTTATTTCTACGGGATGGTTCCAATACGGAATACCCTTGTCTGAAATAGATTTTTACCGAATCCCGTACTTCTTGTGCTGAGACGTATCCCCCATAAAGTATCAGGAATACAAGTAAGATTTTTCTCGCTTTCATATTGATTCCATATTTGTAAACAAATACCAATACACCTCTAGGAGAAAAAAATGTCATTTGTTTATTTTGTGGAAAGTATCTATAAAAAGTGCTTAATAGTATTTTTGCAAAACACCTTCTACTTTTTACAAGTAATCTTTCCATGATTTAGGCATATTTACTCCACCAATTCTCCATGGTAAATAAACCTCTCTTCATAAGAGATGTACATCTTCCGACTATACAGATAGTAATTGCCTGATTATTAAAATTATTTTGGGATATTTGTTAGAGTAATTGTTTTTCATTTTATGAACTATGTTGAATATTTTTGGAAACAAACCATAAAAGAAGGCTATAAAAAAAGTTTATATTATGCCTTGATTTTTGGATTTTTTTGTATCTTTGCAGCAGAAATATACATCTCTTATGAAGATAAAATCACAATGGTTACTCTATTTCAGATTTCATAACTGAAGATGTACATCTCTTATGAAGATATGTATCCTATTCAAAGAACTTTAATATTATTTTGATACATTCTCTAATAATTACCATATAAATCACGCTACCTATATAGACTTCAAAATAAGACTATTTGCTTTATCCACAACAGATGTATCTAAAGAAGCAAGATAAATTCGGGTAGTTTGCTCCGAATCATGTCCCAATGCTTCACTGATGACAGATAAAGAGACATTTTTACTTTGAGCAATACTGGCCCATACATGACGTGCAACATAGGTAGTAAGTGGAATACTTAAACCTATCTGTTTGCCAATCTGTTTCAGATTTCTGTTAATACGGTGCGCTGCATTTTGGTATTGATGCCACTCATCCACACTACTGTTTCGAATAATCGGCAGTAAGTAAGGAGTATCAGAGGTATCGTATTTATCAATGAGTTCCTGCATGGGCTTTTCCCATTTGATAAATAGTTGCTGACCGGTCTTATTTCTCCGGTAAGTAAGAATTCCATTTTGCAAATCTTTCTTTTTTAGAAATGCCATGTCCACAAAAGACATTCCACGTGTATAAAAGCTAAATAAAAAGATGTCCCTAGCAAAGGTCTGTGATTTTTTTGCCAAATTTAAATCTCGTATTTCCCTAATCACATCCAAGGAAACGGCACGTTTCTTTGTTTTATCAATACCGGTATATACATGCTTGAAAGGATTTTGTTGAGCGACAAGACCTTGTTCCACTGCACGGTTATAGATAGCCCTAAGATTACGCATATAATAGGAACTGGTATTCGGGCAAATACCGGTTCCTTTGAGCCAGCTTTCGTAGGATATCATCAGATTAGAATCTAATTCTTCCAGCAGGATATCTGCGCGGTTATTCAAAAAGTGTTCAAAACTGCCCAAAGCGTTCCGATAGGTGTCGGCTGTACGTACTTTTCCTATTTTTTTTAATTCAACAAGCAGTTTTTTTCCATACAAAAGGAAAGGACAACTTGCTTGATGAGTAAAGTAAAGCCCCACAACACGGTCAGCTGTATAAGGTTTATTTTCCTGTTTCAAACGGCTGATGCATTCTTTTATTTTGAACAAATCTACATCGATGTGCTTTTTCAATGCTGCCAGATAGAGTCTTCGCTCTTCATTCTTTCCAGCTGAAACATTTATCCGCTGTAAAGTGCTATTCCATTCGCTCGGGAATAGTTTATAACCGGTACGAAGTTTCCGTACCTTACGATGATGGATTATTTGATAATGTAGAGTCCCTTCTTTTTGGATGATAGAAGATGGACGAAATTTTACTGTTATACTAGTCATATACATTCAGTTTTAAATTTAATGTAGAGAAATAAACTCTCGCCAACAACTATATAATACTCTACATTATAAAATAGTTCCTTCATTAAGTATTTGCAAATATGCCATTTTGCATCAATTCCCGCCATTCGTTCCACATACAGATAAGATCATAACATCTTATCAATTAATAATCTACATTCGCACCGACGGGCTAAGGTTTACCTGTATTGATTAATTATTGTATCACTTAAATTATTGATTTTATGACTAAGAAAAAGCAAGAGCAACAAGAGCTGAATCAGGACGAGCATGTAACGGCAGTTCTTGACAAGAGAACAAACAAGACCGCAGTCATCTCCAAGATGAACGAACAGGACGGCAGCATCGAAGTCGTACCGCCAAACAAAAAGAACAACAACAGTTTTCTCAAACAGGACCGTACCACACCTCTGGAACTGTTCTTCACGAATTTCAAAAACTAGTACCAAAATCCTACAAGCTTCAGTTTCTTCCTTGTACCACTTGCTGTTTTGGACAAGACACTAAACGCGGTCATCCAGATTCGGAAGGGGGAAGCCCCCGGACCGAACGGCTAGAAACTGGTAGAAAACAGCGAACTCAACGACGAGGGACGTATCGCCAAACTGACCCGGCAGTATAAGTTTGATGAGCACCAGTTGCCGTGGAAAGATCTGAACGCACTCGGCCTTGACAAGGGTCAGCGGATTTTCCGGGTTGGCAAGCTTTCTTTTAAGCGTATAGCCTAGCC
>OGXH01002522.1_pt1 | contig 12643 bp, 9 predicted proteins | sample 1576241 | NCBI WGS metagenome assembly OGXH01 (sample SAMEA3541529, study PRJEB24748) | human gut metagenome | biome: human gut; feature: human-associated habitat; material: faeces | place: China | collected 2012
CTATCGCCCCTCATTTCTATTTTATCTTGTTTGTACCCCTTGTACACCGATGTTTCCAATTCCTTTTTAAGTGGAAATTGGAGATTTTGAGCTTTCTTGTGTTCCAGTTTATCAAATAAGTACTCAAATGCTACAATTTGTTCGACAAATCGCTGAGGCGTGAACATGGAGTCGAAATTCCCTAAATGACCAAGTGGAATACTCTGTGTTATTTTGTTGCCAGAATCTAATGCTATATTATTTAAGAGCTTGGGAATGTATTTCATAATATCAAATTCGTAGAATAAGCCGTTATACCTATCAACGGCATCTTCCGAAATGAAGGGACAGTAGAACCACCCGACACTTACTTCTTTGCGATAAAGCGTGATACGTTTGAACAAGATATCTGTGTGTGATGTCATGAACATTGCAAGCCGACAAAGAACTGTTGCAATATCATAGCACTCTTGGATTTCATTTGTGTGTAACGGCAGAATCAATTCCCCTTTTCTGTCGAAATCTTCCAAAAGACCAAGGCGATGATTGTGACCGATTTGGAAAATCAATTCGTATTTTTGTTTGTTCATATCAAACGGAATTGTATACACTTTTTTAGGTTCTAAAGCCAAGTTGATTCCAGATCGCACCATTTCAATGTATTTATGTTCGTATCCAAAAACTGCATCAAGAGACGGCGACTGAATACCTATGCGGTCATAGGTTTCGTCTTTGTTAAATGTATAAACAATATAGCAACGCAAATAGCAAGTACTTCCCATAGAATTTTCGACGAGAAAGGTTGCTTTCCTACCATGAGGCCCAATATCAAAACATTGCCCCTGCAGAATATAGTTTTCTTTAAAATTATATTCCTTACAAAATATTTCCAGCAACGAGTCATCCGTAAACAAATCCATACGGTAATTTTCAATTACAAAAGGAATCTTTCCAGTTCTGAAAAAAATAAAACCCTTGACCATCATTTCACCTCTTTATGAGATGCGTTCTCAATTTCTATTGGACATCATTTGTGTTCAAAAATTAAGAATACGCAAAGTTTCACAATTTTGACAGGGAATTATATTTTATTATGCACGAAATCCTTCGCATATTCAACCCATATCACAGAATTGTGTTGTTTTCGCTGTATCTGTAAACATCTTTGAGTTGCCTCCTGATGAAATTGAAGAGACTGCTCATTAAGGTTATTATTGCTGGTGCAAAAAGACATATCTTCAATAATTTGACGTTTTCCGCAAATTATGGTATCATACTAATGTAAGTGATTTATGTGTCCTGCAAAGCAATTTGCACTGACACACGTTGTTATTTTTGTACTTTGTGCCTGCAATGCCGTTGACCGTCTGGTCTGCGCATTGCGGGCATTTTTTATCTGCCGGGGGACACCCCGCATAAAGCGAGAATGATTTTTATGCTGCTATTGGCAGCGAAGAAAAGTTGTTCTCGCTTTTTATTTTGGTTTGGCGCCGCCCGGCGTTAAAAATAAAAATGCAAGAAAGGCGAGATCACAATGATGGACGAACTCAAACAGCAATTTTATGAGGTTATGCACAAGTATCAGAAGCCGTTTTCGGAGGAAGATGTCACAGCAAACCTTACACAATGGAATGAACAGAAACAGGGACTTTTGCAGCTTCTGCGCAGGCATCCGCTATGGAATGAGAAAGAACTGGCAATCGTGTTCCGCGTGGAGGAACGCCGAGAAATCGACCGTATCACAGTGGACGAAACGCGCGCCGCCATCCTTGAACTTGGTCGCAGGGCCTGCACGGATGATACTGTGTACGAAAACTTTGAAACCGCCCTGCGCGCGGCGACCGCAGACTATGCCCGGATACCAAACGAGTACCGCTTGGACACGATTCGGCAATACGGCGACATCAAGTGCGCACCAGGGCAAAAGGCGAGCCGCATTATCAATCGGCTCTGCCTGAAATTCCATCTTGACCAGATTGAGGAAGAAACCGAAGCAGGTGAGCCGGACAACCGTTATGTGCGCACAGTCAAACCATACAATGCACTGTTTGCACGGCTGGCCGATGCTCTGAATCCGGCACATATCGAAAAAACTGCAGTGCTGTCAATCCACCCCTGCGATTTCCTCGAAATGTCCAACCGCGACAACACTTGGAGTTCCTGCCATTGCTTAGAAGGCGGCGGCTATCGCGGCGGCTGCCAGTCCTATATGGGCGATGCCGTCAGTATGATTTTCTTCACGGTCAGCGACGAGTACACGCAGAACTTTCATACAGCCCCTCGCATCACGCGAGAAATTTTCTGCTATAAGGAAAATGTTTTGCTGCAATCACGCCTGTATCCTACAGATTTGGAAGACCAGAAAACCCTGTATCGAGGCATCGTCCAACAGGCTATCGCGGTCTGCCTTGACAAACCGAACCTATGGTCGATCAAGCGTGGAAAAGAAACCGAACCTTACTGCGAATCTGCGGCGGACAGCAACCACTATCCTGACTATGCGTATGGGTATGCAGTTGCCTCTCTGCTGAAAGGGGAGATCGGCTATAGCAAAATGACGATTGGTTCCGTGGCTCGATGTGTTTGCTGCGGTGGAGAACAGAAGAACCATCGTTCCATACGCTGTGCAGAGTGCGGCAATATGTATGTCTGCAAGGGCTGCGGCAAAACGGTGCATGGATATGGGCGCTATATTGATGAGCACTTTTATTGCAATGAGTGCAGCTATGAATGTACGGTTTGCAAAGAGAAGTTTATCGGTATGCCGCGTATCGGAATTGCCCGTTCCGGTGAGCAGCGTGGAATTTGCCCCGCCTGCTACGAGCAGGTGATAAGCGTATGCAGAAATTGCACAATCCATAGCGACTGCCTTTCCATCGGTGCCAATCGTTTCTGTCCGAATCAGATGAACGCCCTTGCCGCATAAAGGAGGAATCCATGCAAGAATTGACGTTTGAAACCATTCTGCGTCTGCCGCAGATGGACTTAAAAAAAACATTGAAAGCCGAGCTGAAAAGCAGGGGCTGCCCTGTCACCGATAAGCCCGGCTACCTGTATGCCGAGGGAACGATTCCTGTCTTGCTGGTAGCCCACATGGACACGGTTCACCGTCAGCCTGTCGAGCAGATATGCTACTCGGCAGACGGGGCGGTAGCTATGTCGCCGCAGGGTATCGGCGGTGATGACCGTTGCGGTGTCTGGATGATTTTGCAGATCCTGTGTACAGCAAAATGTCATGTGCTGTTCTGTGAGGACGAGGAAGTCGGCTGTGTAGGTGCAAAGAAATTCACAAGAGGTTCTTTGCGGCCGCAGGTAAACTACATCGTAGAGCTTGACCGCCGGGGTAGCAATGATGCTGTGTTTTACCGCTGCGATAACCCGGAGTTTGAGGACTTCATCACCTCGTTCGGATTTGAAACAGCGGGTGGTTCACGCAGTGATATATCCTACATTGCGCCGTATCTGGAAACAGCTGCGGTCAATATCAGCTGCGGCTATTATTGCGAACACCAACGGCATGAGTACATCCGCTTAGAGGAGATGGAACTGAATGCCGCCCGTGTGGCACAGATGGTAACGCAACAGACAGAACACTTTGAATATAGGGAACAGCAGGACAGTTTCTTCGGCGGCCGAGTTTACCAGTATTCTATGTGGGATACTGCTTCTGAGTGTGAAACCTACAAATGGCTTTCACCGCTGCCGAAAGAAGCAAAAATCAAGCTGGGAACGGCAGAACTTATCATGCCTCATGCCAAGATTGACCGGCAGGGGAAGATACATCGATATGTTCCCAAATTGAAAGCAGCCGTCCTGACAGAAAACGCCATAGCGGTGATGCCGGACGGTAAGAAAGCAAGATATGATTTCAAAGAGGCAAAGTGCCAGAAAGTGATGCCCCTGTCAAGGGCATTGGAAATACTGGGATGTAAGTAAACAAAAGGTCCTCTTTCGCTGTGAAAGAGGACCTTTTGTGAAGTGGTGCAAATATATAACTTGGTTAGAGTTCGGTGCAGTATCTTGCCAATCATGCAAAGCGGATGTAAAATTTATGGCGACCCGTTGTGCAAATGCAGAAAGCTATGGTATGCTAACTATATAAAGTGTACTGGAAATAATCAGAACGCGAGGGGTGATAATGATGGAGAACAAATCGGATAAAGGCGGCTTCTGGAGACGACAATCTTTTCTTTTGCCTCCATTGACTGCGGCGGTGGTTTTGCTGTGCCAGCAGATGGCTTCTTCCAATCCATCCGGCGTGGTCACGGTGAACATTTTGCTGTTGGTACTGAATTTCTTCAGCTATGTGGGGCTTTTGCGTGGGGAAAAAAGCACAGAAAAATCCGTGGCGATCGCCGCGGCAGGTTTTATTACACTGATGGCATTTGTGTTCAATACCTGCGTAGCCGGAATTCCCACTCCTTTGAGCGATACGGGAATCTTTATGAACAGTCTCTGCGGTATGTGGGTACTGGTAGCAGTTGTTCAAGGAATTTCGCTGTTGATACAGGCAGTGTTGCAACCAACGGTTGAGCAAGAGACCGGAGCAAGCGAAACCAATGTTTGGAATCGCCTACAAAAAGTAGGGGGACAGCTAAAACCAAAAGCCACAAACTCGCAGGAAATAATTTTGATGCTGCTGCGCCTTGCCACAGTATTGTTGGCAATCGTTTCCTGGTGGAGTACCGCACAGGGGATGCGGGACTATGTGTTTTCACAGGCGTGGCAGGCAAATCTTGCCTCGTTTGCCATACAAAGCATCCTGCTGGGACTGAACTTTTACCTGCCGACCTTCTGGCGCTGGATACATAGTCTGCGCGGGAAAATCTGCGTGCTGGCGCTCAGCGGCGTGGTCTTGTTCTGCTCCTCGTGGTTCAGCTATGTTTTTATCGTTGGCACGGTCTATGAAAAAAGCTGGCAGACCGAAAGCCGCCTGTTGGTTCAGTCGGTGTACCGAAATGAACTGTACAAAGCAGATGAATTTGTACAAATCAGCAGCAACGCCCTGCGGGAAACGCTGGGCGACGAGGTGGCGGTTCTGTACACTGCCAGCAAGACCGCCGATACCGAAACAACACAGAATCCTTCCGGCTTGGATCTGACAGCGGACAAGGCAAGCTACGCCAATAATGCGGACTTTGCGGCAAAAAATGAAATTGCTTCGGCAATCCAAGCGATGCAGACCGCCACGCAGGAGGGAACATCCTCCGGCGTGCGCGAACAGGCTGCCGCAGCCCTGACACAGCTTACCGAACAGGTGGAAACTCGCATCGGACAGCTGACGCAGCAGATAAGCCAGACGCAGGACGCCTTGACGGCAGCAGCAGATGCGCAAACCAGCGCAGCAAGTGCGTTGCGAAATGCGCCGTATGGAAGTAATACTAACGCTTTGCAGAGTGCCTATAACAGTGCGGCATCCCGATTGAGTAACTTGCAGGATACGGTAAATCAGCAACAACAGGACTTACAGGATTATCAGCAGGCGCAGGGAATCCTGCAACGATACGCAGGTGTGCTGGGAATTGCCGGAAATGCAGCCTCCGTGCAGACAGGTCAGGCGCTGCGTAGTATCCAAAGTGCGCTGCTACAGACGGATGTGGATACGGAAGCTATTGAACAGCAGGCACGCACTGTGTTTGAACAGCTGCAAGCCGCACAGGACAGTGGATCGGATGCGGATTTTCAGACATTATTGAATGATATGGACAGTTTTATCCACAAGGTGCAGGATTACGCAGTCCTGAAATCATCAGGTGACGCGCTGCAAAACCAGATTGACAGCATGACGGCAGACACTGCACAGGATACGGAAAACTGGGAGCCTCTATGGACAGAGAAAATTGAGCGTCTGAAGGCAACAATCAGTGGTCTGCCTGTCAGTGACAGCGGGCAGGAGTATGACCGTGCAGATGCCCTTGATAAGTTGGACGATGCACAGCGCCTCTATATTTCAGAGCATAACCCTGTTGATCAGGCACTGATTTATCTGGGAAGCCCATATTGGCAGCTGGCAGCATTTTCTCTTGTATTGGCGTTCTTCTTGGATATTGCCGCCTTTATTACCGGGCTTGTCATTGATGTGGCAGATCGGCGTAAAATGTTGGAAAAATGAAGAAAACCACATAGGTTAAAAAGACAGCCTCTTCCGCTGATGTGATTTCAGCAGAAGGGGCTATTACTTTATGCTCACGCGTGACGTGGCAAAGTAGCTTGCAAAATGGGTTTGTAAATTTTGGCTAAAAGTTCACCGAAATGTAACATTCTGTTGTACAATAGGGATTATAAAGGGGGATTGTTGAATGAATCCGATTTTGATTGTGGACGATGAAGCCGCCATTGCCATGCTGGTGCGGCGCATCCTGACGGAGGCGGGCTACCGCTGCCAGGCCGTGACCGACAGCCGCGCGGCGGCAGATTTGCTGGAAAAGAACCGCTATGATCTTGTGCTGCTCGATGTGATGATGCCCCATCTGGACGGGTACGATCTGCTGGCGTACCTGCGGCCCACGGGCACGCCCTGCATCTTCATCACAGCGAAGGACGCTGTGGCTGAGCGGGTGCGCGGGCTGAACAGCGGCGCGGATGATTACATCGTCAAGCCGTTTGCCCCTACCGAGTTGGTGGCCCGGGTGGAAAGCGTGCTGCGGCGCGCCGGGCGCAGCACCGCCGTCTACACGATGTGGGAGTACACGGTGGACGCAGCGGCCTGCCGTGTGCTGCGCGGTGAGGAGGAAATGCACCTGACCCGTAAGGAATACGACCTGCTGCTTTTGTTTTTGCGTAACCGCGGCCGGGCGCTGTACCGGGATTATCTGTACGAAACCGTCTGGGGCGATGACGGCACGGGCTGTGACACCCGCACGCTTGACACCCACATTGCCCGCCTGCGCCGCAAGCTGAACCTTGGCGACCGCCTGCGCAGCGTGCGGCAGATCGGGTATATGCTGGAAAAGGAATAAAATGTAACCCGCCCGTGACGAAGCTGTAACCAACCGGAAACAATCCTGCACTATGCTGGGGGTACAACAAACAAAGGGGGATAACTACGATGAAACACACCACAAGGCTGACCGCCTGTCTGCTGGCGCTGGCGCTGACGGCCTGCACGGCCGCGCCGCAGGATATGCCTGCAAGCACGACCACCGAGACAGCCGCCGCACCCGCGCAGACTGCAGAGCCCACCACAGAAACACCCGCCGTGCAGGACACGCTTGCGCCCATTTACACGACCTGGGGCGCGGCGGTGGGCCAAGATGCCGTCTACAGCGCGATGAACATTGACGATGCCGGACAATACTTCGCCACAACGATTGATTTTTCAACGGGTGAGCAGCGTATTCTCTGCAAAAAGCTCGGCTGCAGCCATGCGGATGAAAGCTGCCCGGCCTACATGACGGCCATCCGGAACGGCTGCGTGCCGAAAGCCATGCTGCTGCCCGTGGGTGACCGGCTTTACTGGCTTGTGGATGGCCGTTACAATGAGAGTGACGGCGCCTATCTGGATGTGAGCAATCCGGACGGCAGTGACCGCCGCCGCGTGGCCGAGGGCGATGACCTGCCCGATTTGACCAATGCCTTTGTCTGGTACACGGATGGCACAGCACTGTATACATTTGTGCGCAGCTACGGTGAATTTACCGTCCTGCGTCTGGATGAGGGCGGTGCGGCGTGCTTCTTTACCCACAGCATACCGGACGGCGAGGATTATGTCGCCGTAGGCTGCTGGCAGGACAAAATTGTTTTGCAGCACAGCGCAGGCTATCAGCAGCAGCCCTTGAACCCGGCCGGAGAGGCTGCCACGGATGAGGAGCTGCGCGCATGGCTGGCCGCCGACGAGCAGGCGCGGAACGAGCAGACGAAAAACCTCTGTCTGCTGGATACGGCGGGCAACATGACCGACACCGACATGACATGGCGCGGTGATGCGGGCAATGTACAGCTCGTCCGCAACGGTGCGGCCTATCTGCTGAACGAATCCGGGCTGGTGACAAAATTCGACCTGACTGCGGGCACAGTAAAGACCCGACAGCTTGACCTGCAGGGGACACTGGTATTATACGGTGTCGTGGAAGGCGCAAGGCCGGACGGCTGGATCCCTGTGACGGTGCGCGATAACAGCGAGGGGCTGCTGAACCCTGAGACCGGCGTCTACACCCCGCTGACGACCACATGGCTCAAGGATCAGGCGGTGGAGCGCAGCCCGTTTATTGTGGCGGCCAGCGACACGATGCTGCTTGTGAAATACGGCGAGATCTACTACACGACAAATGACATCGGCACGGACGGCGCACCCTACAGCTTTACCACCTGCCGCGGGGAGTATGGGATCATTTCGGCAGCAGACTATCTGGCAGGCAGTCAGGATTGGGTGCAGGTGACGCTGCAGGGCCGCGATCTGGTATGAGGAAACAGCAATGAAATTTGCAACCAAGCTATCTCTGGGCTGCATTGCGCTGCTGTCCTGCGCGCTGGGCGCGGCAGGGCTGCTGCTGACCGGGCAGAGCTTTTCCGGCAGTCTGGCCAGCACCCGCACGGCCCTGCAGGCCCAGCAGGAAAAGGAAAAGTATGCGCTGGAACGCATCATCTTTCAAGCCACGGACAGTGCGCAGTTTGAAAATTACATTTTGGCGTCCGCTGCCCAGCAGTATGCCGAGCAGACCGCCGATGCGGGCAGCAGCATGGCACTCTGGCTGGACGGTGCATATGCGCTTTACTCCGGCCTGCCTGCGGCCCTGCCGCGCACCGCGCTGAAGCAGGCCCTGACGGACGGCGAAAACGCCTGGCAGCTGACCCGGGCGGCCGGGCGGTGGTATCTGCTGCTGACCCAGCCGCTGGACCTGCCCGGCGTGCGGGCCGATATGCTCTGCGCCTACGATGTGAGCGCGGTGTTCGCCACCCGTGACGCCCAACTGCGGGTGTGGCTGGCGGCATCGGCGGCGCTGCTGGTATTGGGCGGCGGTGCGGCAGTGCTGTTCAGCCGCCGCGTGACCCGCCCGCTGACTGCGCTGCAGACGGCCAGCGAGAAAATTGCCGATGGGGAGTACACCCAGCGCACACAGGTTAAAACCGATGATGAAATCGGCGCGCTGAGCCGCAGCTTTGACGCGATGGCTGCAGCGGTGGAAGGAAAAATCAGCGAATTATCAAGGACTACGCAGAGCCAGCAGGACTTTATTGCGGCGTTTACGCATGAGGTCAAGACCCCGATGACCGCGATGCTCGGCTATGCTGACCTCATGCGTGCCCGGCCCGATGACGCCGAGACCCAGCGGGAGGCAGCGGGCTATATTTACCACGAGACTCAGCGGCTGGAGAAACTGAGCCGCAGTCTGCTGGCCCTGATGGGGCTGGATCAGGCCGGGGCGCTGGAGCTGGTGCTCTGTCAGGATGCCGGGCTTTTGCTGCAGACCGTGCGCAGCCTGCCGCAGGGCAGCACGCCTGTGCCGCGGGTCATCAGCGCGGGGTGCGTGGTGCGGGTAGACCGCAGCCTGTGGGTGGATATGCTGCGCAACCTGACCCTCAACGCCCAGCGCGCCTGTCAGGGCATCGAGGGCGCGGCCATCACCCTGCGGTGTGAGCGCCGCGCCGGGCAGGCGGTTTTCACTGTTACCGACACGGGCTGCGGCATACCCGCCGCCGACCTGCCCCGCGTGACCGAGGCATTTTACATGGTGGACAAGTCCCGCAGCCGGGCCGCAGGCGGCAGCGGCATCGGGCTGGCGCTCTGTGCCCGTATTGCCGGGGCGCACGGGGCAAAGCTGGAAATCACCAGCACCGAGCATGTCGGTACGACCGTGACTATCGCCGTGCCGGAGGTACTGCCAAGCGAAAGGGAGGCTGACAATGACACGCAAAGCTGATACGCTGCGCCCCTTCCTGCGTTGTGCCGCTGTGGTGCTGTGCAGTCTGGCGCTGCCGCTGGTGGTGTTCGCCCTGTGGGACCGCACACTGCTGGCCGCGCCCCACACCCGAACGGACGGGGAGCGCTTTTCGGCAGCCGGGCGGGCCAACGCCACAGCCTGCACCCTCTACGCCGCCGAGCATGTGACGAAGGTGCCGCTCGGCAGCAACAGCGTCTGGGACGGCGGCTGGACGGCGGGCACGATGGACGGCAGTGCGCTGGCCCGCGCACGCCGGACGCTGGGCGCCCTGCACGAGGCCAGACTGCTGTGCGATGACAGCTATGCCGCCGCGCTCTCGGTCTGCCGGCTGGACTACGGCAGCTGGGAGCTGTACACCGCGCCCTGCGGGCTGGCGCAGCTGGTGCGCCGCCCGGAAGAAATCTACACAGACACCGATACCGAGCATGTGTATATCCAGCTGATTCTTTCCGGCGACGATGCACCGCTATATTTTAACTACCAGAACGATCTGGGGCAGGGCGCTACGCTGGCCGATGACTTGGGCTGGACGAGTTTACCGACTGGCAGTACCCGGAATGGGGCACAGCCGTGCGGGACTTCGGCGCGGCAGGCTACAGTGAGACCGCGCAGGTCTACGCCGTGGCGAACGCCAGCGGGTATAGCGTGGTTCTCTCCGCTGCCAGCATGACGCCGCAGACCTTTGCAGCACTGAACACGCAATACGGGGAGGAAACCTCATGAAGAAATATCTTGCTATCACTGCCGCGCTGGCGCTGGTCTTGACTGCCTGCGGCCATGCCGCGCCGGACAGCACACCGACACTGACCGCAGCCACGGAAACAACGCAAGCCACGGCGGCCCCCGCCGAACCGCCGCAGGGCATCGGCAGCGGGGCATTGCGGATGCTGACCGCCGCCGCAGACGGTGTGTATTACCAGGCGTTCAACGATTGGGAAATCAACTACACCGACACGATGGGCCGCGCGCTGGTCTATGCCATCGACGAGCAGACCGGAGACGCCCGCCCCGTTTGCAGCCTGCCCGGCTGTGCCCACAACAGCGACACCTGCCCCGCGTGGAGCGATGGCAACGTGACGCTCTGCTACGGCGACGGAGACGAAGTCTACCTGCTTTTGTTCTATTATAACGACGAGACCAGCTATTACCGCTGGGAGCGCATCAGCGCCGACCACACCCGGCGCACCGTGCTGGCAAGGATTGAGCCGGGTCTGTCCGTCGTGGGCCGCGGTGTGGCCGTGGACGATAAAAACCTGTATTACAGCGTGCTGGACGATGACTGCCATCAGACGCTGTGGGCCGTGGACAAAGCGGGCGGGCAACCGCAGAAGGTCTGCAGATGGGATGATCTGGCCGATGGGGCTGGGGAGTACTCCCCCGAAATGTACACGCTGTTGGAGGTCAGCGGTCGGCAAATGACCTTTGCCAAGACGATACAGTCAACAGACGCCCGAACCGAGGCAATACAAATTTGCACAGTGGATCTGGCCGATGGGAGCTGTACACCGCAGCAGCGCTATGAGCGCGATGCGGGCACGGTGTTTGTGACAGGGGACGGTATGGAGAAGCGCGACCTGATCAGCTACCGAAACGACTACCATATCCTGACCGAGGGCAGCCGCAGCGGCCTTGCCAACTACAACTACCAAAGCGGGGAGGTTGGTTATCTGGATGCGGCAGCAGACAGCTTTACCCCCGTGGCCGATGGATTTCCCACAACCCGCGCAGGATGGGAGTGCTACTACTCCCTGACCGGCTTTGCCGATGGCTGGCTGGTATGGGTGGACGAAGGCGGCTGCGATGAAAACGGCAACGGCACAGGCGACAATGTGACCCGCCAGTATTTCTGCCGCGACGGCGTGAAAACCGAGCTGACCCAGCAGCGCTATGTGCCTGGCAAGGACGTGCGGAATATCCGCATCCTGGACGCTCAGCAGGGCCGTGTGCTGGCCGCCTACGACACCAAAACCGGCACGGTACACGATGTGGACAAGGACGGCACGACCTACACCCAGCCGATGAACTGGGACGTCTACGGCGTCATAGCGCTGGACAACCTGCTGGCAGGCAGTACAGACTTTACGCCGCTGAACTTTGCAGAATGACAAAAAAATATGATCAGGTACAATTTGTTGCTTACTAGGACGGGAACTCACTGCACCTGTCAAAATGCCATCGCTCTGGAAAGCCAATATTGGCAGTTTGCGATATCCTCTATTATACTGGCATTCTTCTTGAATATTGCTACGTTCATTACCGACATTGTCCTTGATGCGGCAGATTGGCGCAAAATGTCGACAAGATGAAGAAGAGCATATAAGAGGTTAGAAATACCGATAAATCATAATAACAGCCCCCTCCGCTGATGCAATCTCAGCAGAAGGGGCTATTACTTTAATTGTATTGAATTTTCCCCGGCGGGTCGCACAAATTACCGATTCCAGATGTTATTTTCGAGATCAACAAGCCGTTTCTTGTACTCGGCCATCCGCTGTTCGGCCTTGCCGTCATCATCGGGAAAGCTGACGAGGTAGCCTGTGTCCGTGTCATGGAAGCCAATTTCCCCGGTGAGGCCGCATATATCGGAAACTTTTAGCAAGGTATGAAAATCATACTGCATGGCACTGACTTCAAGCGTTTTGTTCATGGCAGACTCCTGTGTTTTTACTTACTTTGCCCATTATAGCGCACCAGCCGGGGAAATGCAAACAAATAAATAATGCGCATCATTGCGTATAAGAAAAAATAATGCGTAAATTTGTTGGGAAATGACGTATTCAAAA
>OGXH01002524.1_pt1 | contig 12632 bp, 9 predicted proteins | sample 1576241 | NCBI WGS metagenome assembly OGXH01 (sample SAMEA3541529, study PRJEB24748) | human gut metagenome | biome: human gut; feature: human-associated habitat; material: faeces | place: China | collected 2012
GAAGAACCTTCTCTTGCAGTCCATTTACCTGGCAGCCAAGAACTTCATATTTACAATAGTGATCATGGTTCTCTACACTCTGCCTGCATATGTTCTGCTATCCAGCACTCAGGTATTTATGGTAGGTATATTCGTGTTCATAGTCTGTGGCTTTGGCCTTATAGCATATGTATCATCATTCATGTTTTTGAAGGCATTCACCCCATATCTGGATGAGGTTACAAAGAAGTACACGGACGATGATCCTGCTTCATGGATGCACAGCGATGACCAGACATCTGAATCAGATGAGGATAATCCTGAATCCACAAAGGTTACCAAGAAGCTTATCGTTGACAATTCATATCATGGCAGACAGTAGTTTTTACCGTATATCGTAAATACAGCAAAGGCGGATGTGCGACAAATCGCACACCCGCCTTTTGCTTAATTCAAATTTTTTGATTCAATTATATCTTACAGCTTCGAAGCCTCATGTCCAAACTTGGCATCATTCGTCTCAAGCTCAACCTCAAGATTCCTGAATGACTTAGGACTCATTCCAAACTTCTGCTTGAATGCTTTGGAGAAAGAAAGAGAATCCTCATAACCACACTGATATGCGATTATATTGATCTGCTCCTTTGAAGATCTAAGCAGACTTGCAGCTTTCTCCAATCGGAAATTAATCAGATATTCCTGTGGTGATACACCCATCTCCTTCTTGAAGCTTCCTGTCAGATGACTTCTGCTTATTCCTATGAAATCAGCAATATCATCTATCTTGATCTTGTTCATATACTTCTCAGTGATGAAATCAACTGCCGCCTTGACGTATATCTTGCTTGGATACTCTACATTGTCATTCTCCTGCTGATCAGATGTATTATCCTCCATAATAGTAGCAAACAACATCATAAGCGCACTCTGTCTCTTCACCTCGTTTATACGTGTGATCTGGGAATATTCGAGCATCTTGTTGATACATTCTGTACATATGTCCATCTGCTCGATCTTTATGATAGGCGAATCTTTCTTATAGCCCATAGATTCTATAAAATCTTCAGCTCTGTAGCCATGAAATCCAACCCACATGTAACTCCATGGATCATCATCGTCAGCCCTGTAAGTAGTCTCCTCACCAGGTCTGATGATAAACGCCTGTCCAGGTCCCAGTTCATAAGTCTTCCCCGCAATTGTAAATGTACCCTTGCCCTTCTTTACCATATGGATAACATATGATTCTCTGACGTATGGACCAAACTTCCAGCCTTTTATACAATCCTCTCTGCCACAATAGTCCAGACTGATTGCGGTACCCCACATATAGGAGTTCGACAACTGTAGATCTTCCAGACAAGCAAAACCAACACTGTCAGTTAAACCAACCTTTCTTACCATAACCCGTCCTTTCCTTTACTATATCTTTGCCACCCTTTTATATAAGTTAACACCAAAAACACCTTTATATTTTAACAAAAGCAGACAAACCTGTCAATTTTCAGATCTGTCTGCTTCCTGTAAAATATCTATAAATTATGTCTTACCAGTGACGGTAACCAAATACTGTTGCAGCGTTCTTGAAGTAGCTGAGTACCTGCTCTGCACATGTTGCGCTGTCACTGAATATCTTTTCTGCGATGTTATCTATAACAGTGATGAGGAATACTGATATAACTATAGCAGCGATAACTGCAAATATCTTTGAGTTGTCATTTGTCTCAAGGTTATCGAATAACGCATGAGCTGCGATCACGATTCCGCAAAGGCTTATTCCGAGGAAGAGTATGTATCCAAAGCCTCCGATGATTCCGCTGAGGAAATCAACCTTGTGGAAGAGTGCTGAGATGATCTCAAATATGATTCCTGCAACCATTGCTATTGCCTCATAAAGTGCAAATACACCAACGGCGTTAAGTGCTTTTCCAAATGTGATTCCACCCTTGAATATAATTCCTCCGGCGATAAATACCGCTGCTGTCATGATGACTGCTGCGATTATAGTGAAGAAGAACATGTAGAAGCCCTTTGCTATTGAATCGCCAAAGTCAAATCCCATTATGAGGAATCCGACAGTTACAAATATAAGTGAGAGGATGGCATTTACTCCTGCAAGTATTCCGCCAGGAACCATGTTGTCACTCTGAACCATCTCACCCGCTGTATCTGCAGGGCTCTTGAAAAGACCTATCACATTCTTGAGAAGATCATTTAACATATTGCCCGCTGCTGATGGCTTCTTCGGCTGTGGCTGTGCATAGCCCTGCTGGCCGTACATCTGCTGGTTCATCTGTGGCTGGCCGTAGCCCTGCTGACCATACATCTGCTGACCGTAGCCCTGCTGATTGTATGCTCCCTGGTTCATCTGCTGGCCATAACCCTGCTGATTATACATCTGCTGGTTCATCTGCTGACCGTAGCCCTGCTGGTTGTATGCACCCTGCTGGTTCATCTGCTGGCCGTAACCCTGCTGATTGTATGCACCCTGCTGGTTCATCTGCTGGCCATAGCCTTGCTGATTGTACACTCCCTGCTGACTCATCTGCGGCTGGCTGTAAGCCGCTGCCTGCTGATCTGCCTGTGGCTGGCTGTTCTCCGCCGCCTGCTGATTTGTCTGTGCCTGATCTGCCACCTGCTGTTTTCCCTGTGGCTGACCAAACTGCTGATCCTGATTCTCGTTCATTCCTGTTACCTCCAATTCCTTTCCCTGTGTGAAAATATATCAAAAATATGATACCAAATCCCTCTGGTTTTGTCATCATATCATTGCTCTATAAACTTCTGTGCGATATTGAAGGATCTGACTCAATCCTTATAATAGCCATCGAAATAGTTAATCGGGCTGTGACTGTCATACTTTGCATGATACACAAATGTGGCATAATCAACATATTCCGCTTTTTTCTCCTCATTCTGTCCAATATTGTTGGATCTTACAAGAGCAGAAATCACTATGGATACCGTTAAGCATATCCCGCACACGATACCTATTGCAACATACAAAAATACTATCGAACCCATGTCTTATCCTGCCTTTCCTTAACGTATTCTATAGTGCCATAGCTTCTGAATCTGTGAATATCTATCCTTGATCTGTGAAGCTTGTTGATCGCACGCCAGAAGCTCACCAAACTATATATAACTCCAGCCACATACGCGGAAAATACCATAAAAGCTCCACTTGAATCACCCACATCTGCACTTATCCTATACAGATCCGTCATAAGTCCCCCAACAAATACAGATACATATGTACACAGCACAACCATCACTGTCATAAGTATTGCTATGGATGCCCCAACCTTAAATCTGTTGGATGGGACATTTCCCACGACCTTGCCGGTCTGCCCATTCACCGCCACGGTATAGAGTATTCCCTGATAACGAAAAGTCATGAACCACGCTGGCAGCAATGCATACTCGATATCTGTCATCTTTATATCCGTTTTTTCCTCAGTAATCCGGGCGTTTTTCGGAACATCGCTCATCATCTCTTCCTTCACCGCATCATTACTCTTTCTCTTTGCAACTGCAGCGACCTCGGCAGCTGGTACATCGTACCTGTCCGTGTAAAATCCGGACAGATATTCTGGGGAAAACGTCAAAGCCTTCTCTAAATCATAAGGCTCCAGTCTTGCCGAAATGTGATCATTCAATCTTCTTGTTGCATCACCAGGTACCCTTGGAACTGTACACTCACAATCTCTCATACAATTGTGTGTGACTGTTTTGTCTGCAGTTTTCTGTGCAACTGCTGCTATAGAACCAAAGCATTTTTCATAATTACTAACGCGCTCGCCTTTTTCATTCTCCTGAAATACATACTTGAGCTTTTTTCTAACATGATAAGATGCCAGCCAATATGGTATATATATTCCTCGTATCTTATCAATCTCAAATTTCTTTATCTCATCCGGAACAAACCACCCCTTACAGAACCTGTCACGTATAAGCTGTTCTGCTCTCTTCTGAGAAATTCCAAATGGAATAATAAGATCCGGCTCCAGTTCATCCTTAACTCTGTCAACCAATATCATCGGCTGCCCACAATACGCACAGAAACTGGAAGTTTCCGTGGATTTCACCATAAGTCTTGCACCACAGGATGTACATTCATATAGATTCATATCCATATACCTTGGTGATTCATCATCCTTTCCAATATTGATCTCATCCAATGTATATATCGTATCCGTGGCATCAGTTATGTATCTTTTTATTCTGGCAATCTTCTGAATTGCCTTATAGCTTCTCTTATCTACAAGCTCTCCATCCTCATTCCTGGTCATGGCAGAGTTTTCTTCTCCTATGCCTCTGCTGATCACCGAATCACACTGCGTACACTGCAGCTGCCTCGTCTTAGGATTCAGTACCACAACACCGCCGCAGGATGGACATTTTACTGTAAGATTCATTGCATGTTACCCCCATGTCTACCAAACATAAGCCCCATTTGACTAAAACAGTATCATCTAAATTATAAGCTATCAAGTAGTCAAATTACAACTATATGTACCTGTAACGGATGTAAATATTACATAAAACGTCTTATCATCCAAATAAAGCTGTATCATAACCATTCCATCACAATACAGCTTCATAATGTTATCAATTTATCTTATTCACGTCGTCTTTATTGGTGTCGGAAATTATATAATGTGGTCTGCTCTTGGTCTCCATATATGTCTTGGCGATATATTTACCCATTATTCCTATGCACAGGAACTGGAGTCCTGATATAAACAGTATGATGCACACAAGTGACGGCCATCCCGCAACAGGGTCTCCCCACACCAGCTTTCTTATGAAGAAGAACAGCATCATGACAAATGCGACAAATGTACAAAATATTCCAAATCCTGAAGCTATACTCATCGGCGCCTCGGAGAAGTTGATTATTCCGTCCAGTGCGTATTTGAAAAGCTTCCAGAAGTTCCACTTCGTCTCGCCCGCAACTCTCTCCACATTCTCGTATTCCAGCCATTTTGTCCTGAACCCGATCCAGCCAAATATTCCCTTGGAGAATCTGTTGTACTCGCACATCGACACGATGGCATCCTTCATCTCTGCCTTCATAAGCCTGAAATCCCTGGCGCCATCCACGACATCGGCGTCGGATATCTTGTTGATGATCTTGTAGAACATCCGCGCAAACCATGATCTTATCGGCGGCTCGCCCTTTCTGGTGACTCTTCTGGTCGCCACACTGTCATATTCTCCCTGCTCAAGTATACTGAGCATCTCCGGGAGCAGACTTGGCGGATCCTGCATGTCGGCATCCATCACCGCCACGTAATCCCCATCTGCATTGCAGAAGCCCGCATACATTGCAGCCTCCTTACCAAAGTTTCTGGAAAATGACAAATACTTGAAATAATCGTATTCCTCTGAGATCTTTTTCATGGTCTCAAGAGTCTTATCCGACGAACCATCATTAACCATAAGAACCTCAAAATCATACTGCCTGAGTTCCTGTCTCACCTTGTCCAGCTCCCCTGCAAATATCGGAAGAGCCTGCTCTTCGTTATAGCATGGAATTATCAAGCTAACTTTTTTCATTTTGTTTCACCTGCTTTAAATTTATAAATTCGTATTCCTGAAAATCTGTATTCTATAGATTTCTTTGTATACTTTGTTATCTCTGCTATTTTCTCAGTCATCTTGTGTATCTTTTTCTTTTCAAATTTTGGATCATTGATGACCGCCACATATATCTCATCGCCACAGTCCTCCACCAGGTCTGCGATGCTGTCTATATCATCCTCATACACATACCTGCATCTTCCCATCTGGGAAAATACGTTCATTCCCGCGTACACGTTGTTCCATTTGCCATCTCCGTGACACAGTATGATACAGTCCTGTCCCTTCATCTCCTCCATGGCTGTGCTCCAGTCGCTGTAGCCCATGTACTGCCAGTCTATACCCTTTACAGCTATACTGCCTGCACATAATACCAGGCATATGACAGCGGTTACAACTGCACATCTCTTCCTGGTTATTACTGGAACCAGCTTCATCATACACCATATCATAAACACAGCCACTATAGGAAGTGCCGAGTAGATATATCTTGCATTTACAAGCTCGGACCCCTGTATTCCCACAAATGCAAGAACGGCGTCAGCCACGATAACCCCCGCCAATAACGGTGAGCGTGACTCTATCCTTCCTGTTCTGTCCGCATCTATATCTCTCCTGTGTATACATACTCTGTAGGATAATCCATCATTTTTCCTGACCAAGGATATCCTTATATCCACAAATGAAAGCACTATCCTTGCCACGATGAGCACCAGTGCCACAAGCACGATCAGCGGAAGCAGTCCTGCAAAATACGACCTGTTTATATAACTGATATAATATAAGAATTTGTGACCGGAAAGTCCTATCAGATTATCGGTAGCATAGCTTCCCCTGTAACCAAATATGTGCTTTATCGTCGCGGGAAATACCGCTATTGCCGCACCAAGTCCAGCAACAAGACTAAAGCCATACGCAAACATCTGCTTTACCTTTCGCATATACAGCAGGTATATACATACACACAATCCAAGTCCGGCAACATAGAAGTAGAAATAATAGTGTGTGAGTCCGCCGAACATGACCGCCAGTGCCAGCAATATAAAATACGGCACGGTCATCTTCTTTTTATGTCTCAGTATATATACATGAACCGCCGTCAGCAGCAATACATTCAAGGTCTGAAGAAGATACATCCGTATGAGCATACAGTTGCTTATGCCCACCGATGATACTCCCCACAGAGCTGCCGCCATCAGTCCATACCATCTGTTTCCAAGCAGATATGCCGCCACATACAACAGAAGAATATCCACAAATATCAGGAGTATGAGGTTGAGCACTATTCCCGGAACTGCACTGTATCCCGCTCCTTTGAAAAAGTAGCACACCGTATGCAGCAGCATATAATATACCGGCGGGTGGACATCATTTTCCTGATTTCTGTATGCCGCACTGTAGTTGAATGAATCATCGTTATAATTCATATAGTTTTCAAAATATGACCCCGTCACCCACTCATCAAGTGGCGTGTTGTCCTCTCCCGGATGGAGAAAGGTCTTGTCCGTGGAGTTTGCAAGGCCATAGCTGTACACCTCATCACAAAACAGATACTGTCTCTTAAGCCCGTAGTGGATGCACAGTCCATACTGCAGTAACACCAGCACTATGCATGCGATCCAGAAATACCGATTTGTCCTGATTTCTTTATTTTTCTTTACACTCTCTGTCATAATCTATTCTCCCACTGTCTTTGCCCATATAATAAGAGCAGTTTACCTCCTTTGTATACTTAATTTATTTTAAAATAAAAAACGGACTGCTACATTGTGACCGTATATTATACGTCACTGTAACAATCCGTTTGTTTATGATTATTTTTCTTTATTACTTTTCAAGTATATCGTAGATAAGATCCATGACCTTGTCACCAAATGCTGCTGACTCCTTCTGTGCCTCATCGTATGATGAACCCTTTACTCCGTAGTAGAACTTGATCTTTGGCTCAGTTCCTGAAGGTCTTACTGCAAGCCATGCATCGTTCTCAAGCTCATAGTAGAGTACATTTGCATTAGGGAAACCGGTAGGCTTAACCTCGCCTGTCTCAATGTTTCTTATATACTCAAGACGGTAGTCACGAACTACCTTTGTCTTGTAGCCTGCAACATCCTCAGGTACATTTGCACGGAGGATATTCATGATGTGTCCGATCTTCTTAGATCCCTCAACACCCTTGAGTGTTACGGTCTTGATGTCATCTACATAATATCCGTACTTCTCGTACATATCCATCATTGCATCCCAAAGAGTCTTGCCCTGACCCTTGTAGTAAGCTGCTGCCTCGCAGAGAGCCATAGTTGCAACAACGGCATCCTTGTCTCTTGCGTGGGTTCCGATCAGGCATCCGTAGCTCTCCTCGAATCCGAAGAGGTATGTTCCCTTGCCTGTCTGCTCAAATCTGAGGATCTCACGGCCAATGTTCTTGAAACCTGTGAAACACTCGATGAGATCTGTTCCATAATACTTTGCTATAGCATCTACCATGTTGGTAGTAACGATAGTCTTGATGATTGCTCCGTCTGCCGGAAGGCTGCCATTCTTCTCCTTCATCTGGCTTACCTCATACTCGCAGAGTAAGCTTCCTGACATGTTTCCTGTGAATACCTTGTACTCACCTGTCTTGGAATCCTTGGCGTAGCATCCGAGTCTGTCGGCATCAGGGTCTGTTGCCAGAACAAGATCTGCATCGACCTCCTTTGCCAGCTTGAGTGCCAGTGCAAATGCTTCCTTTGCCTCTGGGTTTGGATACTCAACTGTTGGGAAATCTCCATCCGGAAGCTCCTGCTCAGGAACCACGTACACATTCTCAAATCCAATCTCCTTGAGAATCCTTCTTACAGGGATGTTGCCTGTTCCGTGAAGTGGTGTGTACACGATCTTGATATCCTTGCCATACTTGTCAATTGCATCCTGATTGAGGATGAGCTTCTTGAGCTCGCCCATGTATGCGTCATCAACCTCTGAACCGATAGTTACAAGAAGCCCCTTCTTCTTTGCCTCTACCATGTCCATGGTCTTTGTATCTGCGAAATCTGTGATGGCCTTTACCTCGGCCATGATTCCCTGGTCATGAGGTGGTGTGATCTGTGCGCCATCCTCCCAGTATACCTTATATCCATTGTACTCTGGTGGGTTGTGTGATGCTGTTACATTGATACCAGCTACACAGTCCAGATATCTCACTGCAAATGAGAGCTCAGGTGTCGGTCTAAGTGACTCGAATCTGTAAGCCTTTATACCATTTGCTGCCAGGCAGAGAGCTGCCTCCATAGAGAACTCAGGTGACATTCTTCTTGAATCATAAGCTATTGCCACACCTTTGTCCTGCTTGCCCGCCTTGATGATGTAGTTTGCAAGTCCCTGTGTAGCCTTGCGCACTACATATATGTTCATTCTGTTAGTACCAGCTCCGATGATGCCTCGAAGTCCGGCTGTTCCAAATACAAGATCACAATAGAATCTTTCTTCTATCTCTTTCTCGTCGTCCTTGATCGCTAAGAGCTCATCCTTGGTTTCCTGACCAAACAAAGGATTGTTCACCCACTGCTCATACACGTCCTTGTAATTATAATCGCTCATCATTTTGCCTCCTGTGAAATCTATTGCTTTATGTTACCCATAGAGCATCCTACAAATGGAAAACACACACACGAAAAAACCATCTGTAAAATACATCACAATTCAGTATCACGTGTCTAACTCAATTATTATCCACGCCCCAACATTATACTCTTAATTTGTCAGCTTGTGAAGTCCATAGGTATCGTTAATTTCACTCAAAATTTTGAGCTTTTCTTGGTCATCTTCGATAACTTTTTGGAGTTTTTCCATCAAAACCGGGGATATGTAGCTCTTTCTGGTGTTCATATACCGGTTACTTATCTTCCAGAACTTCTCCGGGAAACTGTACATAAGATATATGAATTCATAATCCTCATGTTCAAGATAATTGATCTGACTGTACGCACTCAGAATGTCCTTCGCCATGGTGATATCATACCTGTTCTTCTCCATGGCTTTGCGGAGAAACTGGTACAGATCCATGAGCTGGTATCCCACATGGAACCGGTCAAAATTTATGGTTGCTATGTATCCATCACAGAACATCACGCTGTGATAATTATACGAGCCGTGACAATAGCCTAGCCATTTGTCGTTGTATGTGAAATTATCCTGAAACAGCGACAGGCACTTCTCTGCCTGGCTGTAAAAATAATCAAATGTCTTTATGTACATCATCTCAAAGTCATTCTTCAGGGTTCTCCTGCTGACAAAATTTCTTATCCTGCGAAGCTCATTTACCTTTCTGTCCAGATTTCCCGGAGTTTTTTTTGTGTATGACGTATTCTCCTCCATGTACAGTTCCCTTCCGGCTCTGTGAAACCACGCCAGATTTATAACTGCTTTCTCAAGATCCCTTATGCTTGATGCATTACACTCCCGCCCTTGGAAATATTCCCTGCACACAAATGGATTTCCATACCTGTCGCAGGTCACCAGCTCGTCTTCGCTGTTGGCCACGACCCGGTCTATATTACAGAAGCCCTTTTCATATATCTTATCCTTGAATTCCTTCTCCTGCTGAAGCCTCTCGTCAGTTCCATTCAGGGATGACACCTGTCTGACCCCCTTGTCCGTCATCAGGATCACAGCACCTCTGCCTCTGCCCGTTCCCTGTACTTCCATATCGTATGCTTCATACACTTCACCCATTTTTTCAGTCAAATAAAAACCCCCTCCTACAACTGTCGCTCACTTTATAGCAATAATAACCTGCTAAATTATTGTATGAGGGGCTGTTAAGATTCATTCTTAAGTTATTATATTTTACCGGATTTTTTTACGACTGTTATCGCATCATCCAATAATTATTTTTTATATGATATGGGAAATACATACTCCTTACATCATTTTGACCTGTTCAATAAGGCATTCCCTGTCGTTCTTCTCCGGGTCTTCTATAACCATATCCAGCAGTTTCTGAAGTATCTCGCCCATCTGAGGTCCCGGCTTTATTCCCAGCTTTATGAGGTCTCCGCCATTTACCTTGAGGTCCTTGATCCTGACGCAGTCAGCATCTGCCACGATCTCTTCATATTTCTTCTCAAGCTCCGCAAGCTGGCTCTGTCTCTCCTCCAGCTTGTAATCGCTCTGAGCAGCCATATCGGCTTTCTTGATCTCGATTATATATGGGAAGAAATCCTTTCCAACCTCTCCGAGAAGCTTCCTGATGGTATTCTTCTTCGGAACGCAGCCCATGCCAAAGTCATGCCATCTCACCAGCTTGCACACGTCCTTGATGGTATTGTTGTCAAACTTCAGTCTTCTGAGAACCGCCTCCGCCAGTGGAACTCCCGCGATCTGGTGGTCGTAAAAGTGATCTGTTCCATTCTCGTCCACAGTGTGTGTTGATGGCTTGCCTATATCGTGGAGAAGTGCCGCCCATCTCATGGTTACATCAGCTCTTATATTCTTAACCGCCTCAATGGAGTGTACACCCACATTGTATCTGTGATACTGGTTGTTCTGTGGCTGCTCCATCATCTTGTCAAATTCAGGAAGGATATATGCAGTGATCCCTGTAACATAGGCCTCGAGCAGCTTGTCCGGGTGATCTGATACAAGGAGCTTTGTGAGCTCCACCCTGATCCTCTCCGCACTTATATCCTTGAGGTACTGTGCCTGGATGATCATGGCCTTTCGGGTATCCCTCTCTATGTCAAATCCAAGCTGTCCCGCAAATCTTATGGCTCTGAGTATCCTAAGTGCATCCTCATCGAATCTGTCCCTTGCCACACCGACAGCTCTTATAACCTTGTCATTCAGATCCTGCACACCGCCAAACATATCTATTATGCCCTTGCTGTGGCTGTACGCCATGGCATTTATGGTGAAGTCTCTTCTCTTCAGATCCTCCTCAAGGCTGGCTGTGAACTCCACCTGATCCGGTCTCCTGTGATCACTGTACTCTCCATCTATCCTGTACGTCGTGACCTCATAGCCTTCCTTGCCCATCATGACTGTTACGGTTCCATGCTCTATTCCTGTATCTACGGTTCGCCTGAATATCTCCTTGACCTGCTCAGGTCTAGCAGATGTGGTGATATCCCAGTCCCCCGGCTCTCTTCCGAGTATGCTGTCTCTCACGCAGCCGCCGACTATATAGGCCTCATAGCCTGCTGCCTCAAGACCCTCTATAACTTTATTTGCTCCCTCTGGAATGTCTATTCTCATATATCTTCTCTCCGCATCTTTATATCTGTAAAATAATAACTTCTCCAGCAAGATGCTGAAGAAGTTATTATACATGATCATTATCTATATTCTAGTATGCACGTCCGAAGTATACCATCTTCTTTGCCGGCTTTCCGCAGTGTACACATACATCTGAAAGATGCTCCTGTGCAAATGGCATACATCTTGTGGATGCTCCTGTCTCATCCTTGATAGCCTCCTCACAAGCTGTCTCGCCGCACCACATAGCCTTTACAAAGCCCTGCTCGTTGTCGATGATATTCTTGAACTCATCCCAGTTAAGCGCTGCATGTGTATGTGAATCTCTGTGAGCCTTTGCTCTCTCGAACATATCCTTCTGGATAGTCTCAAGAAGCTCTCCAACCTTTGTATCTATCTCATCAAGTGATACTGTGATCTTCTCTCTTGTGTCACGGCGTACCAGAACTGCCTGATTGGCCTCGATATCCTTTGGTCCGATCTCAACTCTGATAGGAATACCTCTCATCTCCTGCTCTGAGAACTTCCAGCCTGGGCTCTTGTCGCTGTCATCGACCTTTACTCTGAATGCTCCAAGCTTCTCACGGAGCTCTGCTGCCTTCTCAAGCACTCCTGCTTTCTTCTGCATGATAGGAATGATCATGACCTGAGTTGGAGCAACCTTTGGAGGAAGTACAAGACCTGAATTGTCTCCGTGAACCATGATGATGGCTCCGATAAGTCTTGTTGTCATACCCCATGATGTCTGATGAACATACTTGAGCTTGTTGTCCTTGTCTGTAAACTGTATTCCAAATGCCTTGGCAAATCCGTCTCCGAAGTTATGGCTTGTTCCT
>OGXH01002527.1_pt1 | contig 12629 bp, 12 predicted proteins | sample 1576241 | NCBI WGS metagenome assembly OGXH01 (sample SAMEA3541529, study PRJEB24748) | human gut metagenome | biome: human gut; feature: human-associated habitat; material: faeces | place: China | collected 2012
GTCACCGCTCCTTACGACGGATATATGGGGCGCCGCACCCTCGAACCGGGACAATTCGTACAAGCCGGGCAAACCATCTCCTATCTTGTACGGGGCAACGACAAATGGATCACCGCCAACTACAAAGAAACGCAGATTTCCCACATTTACATCGGGCAGAAAGTACGCATCAAGGTCGATGCTTTCCGCGGGCATATCTTTCACGGCACTGTTACCGCCATATCCGAAGCAACCGGTTCCAAGTACGCCCTGGTTCCAACTGATAACTCCGCCGGCAACTTCGTCAAAGTGCAGCAACGCATTCCCGTTCGCATCGAGCTGGACGACGCCACTCCCGAAGAGATGAAAAGCCTCCGTGCAGGCATGATGGTAGAAACCGAAGCACTAAGAAAATAAGGAAGTCCACTGATGGTAAAACTGAACCTCCCACTCCGCCCCTGGGTACCGCAATGGCTGGGTATCGTCACTATGTTCGTGGTGATGTTCCCTATCATTATGCTCAACGGAACCTATACGGGAAGCATGCTGGAAGTCAGCAGTACCCTCGGAATACTCAGCGAAGACATCACAATGGGGTATTATGCGGCAGCGGCAGGTATGGCAGTAGCTTATCCCATCATTCCTAAAATTCGTGCGATCGCCACTCCAAAAACGATGCTGCTTACCGACCTGATCCTGCAAATCTTTCTCAGTTACATCTGCGCCCAGGTTGGCAATATGGACATCACCATTATATGCAGCTTCTTCATCGGCTTCCTGAAAGCTTTCATTATGTTGGAGTTTATTATTCAGGTACGCCCGTTCTTCAGTCCGAAGAATGTACGTAGCGAGTTCTACGCCTACTTCTACCCCATCGTATTCTCCGGCGGACAAATATCCATGGCGCTGACGGCACAATTGGCCTATTACTATCAGTGGCAGTACATGTATTACTTTACAATCTTGTTGATGCTGATTGCCATTATCTTTATCCTGTTGTTTTTCCGGTATGCCAAGCGCCCCATGCGCATCCCTTACAAAGAAATCGACGGAAGAAGCATGTTTATCATAGCCGCTACATTGCTTTTCAGCATTTACATATTTACCTACGGAAAGACATTAGATTGGTTCTCCTCTCCCAAAATACGGATTTATACGATTGCCATCCCCATACTGATTTACCTTTTCGTCCACCGGCAACGGACACAGGAGAAGCCATATGTCAGCCTGAAACCACTCCATCACCATAAATCCATCATCGGATACACTTTCATGGTACTGGTCATGTTTTTCAGTGCCAGCAGTTCCCTGATTACCAATTATCTGAACAGCATTATCCGCGTAGACAGCGTACATGCCAATTCGCTCAGCCTGATGCTTATACCGGGATTCATTATGGGAGCCATCATCTGTTTCTGGTGGTTCAGATGGCAGCGATGGCGTTTCCGCTATCTCATCTCCGGAGGAATGTTCTGCTACGTCATCTATCTGGTCATCCTCTACTTCGGCATCACGCCCTACTCCACTTACGAGATGCTTTACTTTCCGGTTTTCCTCCGCGGACTGGGGATGATGACTCTTTTCATAGCCTTCGGTGTATATGTAGTAGAAGATTTGGACCCTAAGCTCATGCTGTCTAACGCTTTCTTTCTGATATCCCTCCGCTCTGTGCTGGCTCCGGCAATATCCGCTTCGTTTTTCAGTAATCTGCTCTATCACTTACAAATTAAGGGGATGAATACCCTTTCGGAGCACATGACGCTCACTAATCCACTGGCTTCCTCCCGCTATGCGCAAGCCATGAACAGTGCCTTGGCGCAGGGACACGGATACGATGAAGCCAGCCAGTTAGCCGCCAATAACTTTTATTCCACGCTTCAGCAACAGAGCCTGCTACTGGGCATCAAGACTGTAATCAGCTATCTGCTGATTGCCGCATTGGTTATCGCAGTGGTTTCCGCTTTCATCCCTTTCCATAAGACTCTGAAAGTGGCTGTGGTGAAGACGGGAGACGATATGGTATAAAGATTATAAATGCCAACTAATTCCGCATGCCATCTCCAGATAGTGCACACGTACACGTTTCGAGTAGCTATCCTCAATCTCGCCAGTCAACAGGTTCCTCTTTTCAAAAGTCTGTGTAGCCCGTTCAGGGAGGAAGAGATATTTGGCCTCCACCGAAAAATGGAGTTTGCGCCAGATACGCCTCGACAACATAGCCGAAGTTTGAATAGCACTCATTAAGCCACCGGCTTCTGTAGAGAATGACTGATCATAATTAATCCAACGTACTACATTGGAATTCTTTTCTTTCACATAAAAATGAGAAGAATGTTCCTCTGCATCAACCAGGTAATATCCCAAGCGCAACTGTACATCCCATACCGGTTTATTCAGCCGGTAGGCAATGCCGAAAGCCATAGATAAACCAATTCCATCATCAAAGTAATACGCATCCTTTACGAAATGGTCATTTTCATAAGTTTTTTTCAACTTATTCCCATTTCCTTCTCTGATGAGGGGGGCCACACTCATAGAAGAAAAGATTCCCCAGTGTGGAAATACATAGAAAGTATAAGCAAAGCTCATGACGGGAACAGGAGAAGAAGAAATCCAGGATTCTCCACTCTGAAAATGACAAGATACTCCGGTGGTTAAGTCAAGCTGATGACGTGAATTTCTATTTTGTGCCTGTCCGCCCATAATGCTCAGCAGTCCCACTGCCAGCAAAGTGATAAATAGCTTTCTCATTGACTCTTCATTTATTGCATGGTGATCTCATCCGTTTCTTTGGTAAACTCTTCCCCTTTGCGGGTCGTCACTACGACTTTAAACCGATGCACTCCGGCTTGAGGAAGTGTACGGGGTATCTTATAAAAAACAGTCCCATACATATAACCGTATTTATAATCTGTCAATTGATCCTCCTGACGCAAAGGATAGTCCATGAAAAGTTCGTTCACATCCGTACCGGCAGGATGGGATTCATCATAAGCGGTAAGTGAGATAATCTGTATATTGGCGATGGTATCAGTCAAGACGTATTCATAATATGTCCCCTCTACAATCTCTTTCTCATATTCAAAATCCAAGGGTATCCGCAACATATATGCCTGGCGAGATACCACTCCACCCACCGGAGCAACAGGCACGCTTCCGGCATTATCCAAGTGTTCCACCTTACCTATTCCGGTTAAGGTCACCTGACAGGGAATGTATTCTTCAAATTCCTCGCAGCACATTGCCGTACAAAGCAAAAAAAGTAGTGCCAGTAAAACGGATAACTTGTTTTTCATATTTTAGTTTTTTAGTGTGTAAGCAGTCTCACCTTTTAAGAAATGCAAGAAATTGTAAAATACTGCATAAAGACACTAATAGTTTTGTGATATATAAAAAATACTGATTCAACAATTGAATCAGTATTTCAATGACCACAAATCTTATTATCAATATAGAGTTCCAGTCAGAATAAAACTAAAACAGGTCGGTATAACCATTACATACGCTGTCTTTCTTCCTCAGAAGCCGACTTCCCTTTATACTTGCTCTTTGATGCATTAAATTTATATCGCACGGAGAACTGCCATGAACGAGTATCCAAGTTCTTATCTATCAAGGAAACTATTGGATTAACCTCCATCAACCTCTTCTGTTTGTACGTACCCAGTATATCATATCCCCTTAAGTTCAGAATAAGATTACCTTTCATGAAAGTTTTCGTCACCCGTACATCCATCCGGAACTGGTCATACAAGTAAGTCAGGTTCGAGTGCCCCTTTGATGTGCCCTGAAAATCCAGCATCACCACAAACCCGGCAGGCAGGCGGAACGTGTTCTGCAAACTATAACGTAAAAAGGGCTTTTCATACTTCTGTCCTGTATCTCCATATTTGAAGTAGTCTTTCGATACGCCTAAGCCTGCAACCGGTTCCCAAAAGCCTAAACGGGGAGAATAGTAAACCATAGCCATCAGATTTTGTGTATGATCCATATTCTCCGGAATATACATAACGATATCTTGTTTTTCACCATAAGGATGTGGTATCAATAGTGACATATTATCATACATCTTATACGAAACCATCAACTTAATTTTCTTCCACAGCAACGAATATGAGATATCATCTATTCGGGTAGGTTTCAGATACGGATTACCGGTTTCATAAGTGTAAGGGTCATCATATTGAATGCTGTTCCGAAGTTGATAATAACTTGGCCGCTGAATCGTAGCACGATATCCCAACATCATCTGTACCTTATCAGACCGGTAACTCACCGAAGCCTGTGGAAAGAAATCTTTATATGTACGGCTTTGTTCATCCACTTTATTACCATTCTCAAAATAATCGAAACCGACATTTTCAAAACGCAGTCCTAAATTAAACATCCACTTGTCTATACTTTTTGAATAACTGAGAAAAGCCGCAAACAACTTCTGTTTCGACATATTCTCATTAGACGCAAGCGAAGGAGCTCCCTCATTTTCATCTACCCAATAAGTCTGCTCATTGGTCGTATGGCTATATTCCATACCATAATTAAAATTACTTCCCAATAGAGGTGTAGATAAAGTGAGTTTACCTGCATATAAATCATAGTCCTGTAAAGAGCGCGTACCCACTTCCACTTCATCTTCTTTTTCGGAAACAGAGGAATCATGACTTTCACTGCTTCCCTTAGCATAGTCCATATCCAACTGTACTTTAAGCCAAGAGGCTACATTACCAGTATAATAAGCATTCAAAAGGTGAGATTTATCATTCATATCCATTCTGGTGTTCGTAGGGAACTCCTCTATTGACACACGATCCTTCGTTACAGCCGATACTATATCCACTCCACCTTTATAATAAGGAGTACGCGTATAAACATACTTGGCACCTATAGAATGTCGTTCGTCTAATTCATAGTTGAGTCCTCCCTCCAGATAATGAAACTTATTATGGACCTTTTGCATAGCAATCTGTTGTACAGCCGTTATGTTTTCTTCCGCTTCCAAAGTCTGCATCGAATTAATATCAATTTCACGTTGTTTCTCACTATACCCGTAATAAGCAAACAGGTCCAATTTATTCTTACGGTAATTCAGATCCACCGCTCCATCGGCAGAAATTTTGCTCCTGACATCCATTCTTCCGAAAATCTCACCGCCTATCCCCTCTCCGGGTGAACGTATGGCTTCAATCAGAACCACTGCACTAACAGAAGCATCATACTCCGGTCCGGGATTAGTAATCACAGTAACTTTCTTTATATGTGTAGAACTCAACCTCTCCAATTCATTATCATTTCTTACCAGACGATTATTGATATAAATCAGTGGAGTACCTTTACCCAATACACTGATAGCATCTCCATTTTTCACGATAAAAGGTTGCTTTTCCAGAACATCGTTGGCCGTACCCACATTCTTCAGCGGGCTGTTTGCCACATCCATAGCAATGCCACCATTCTCCATCTTAAAATGCTGACGAGTCCCCCTAACAACTACTTCACCCAACAAGTTGGTATCTTCTTCAAGTTTTATTGTATTCAGAACATTCTGCTTTACCGCCACAGATGTAGTCACATATCCCAGATAGCTGACCTTAACAACCGGATTTTCTTTTGTAGTTTCGAGCATAAAGTTTCCTTCCATGTCTGTAACCGTTCCGGCAAATGTCATAGAGTCCTTATCCTGTACGATAACGATATTTGCAAATGCTAAAGGTTCAGAATTACTTTTATCAACAACTTTACCCTTAATCTGAGCATAAGAAGAAAAGATTGTAGAAATAGAAAATAGAAAATATAGTATCGCTATTTTTTTCATAATATCCAGTTATTAGTTAACAATTAATATATTAATTCAAAGCGGCTTCGAGCAATTACACTGATTCAACGTATCACCACTGATCATAAAAAAGAATCATAATAACTTTCCAAATATTTATCCAACATACCAGGAGCCTTCTGTGTACAAGTACATAAATCATATTTACCATTTTCATATTTATTCCGTAAAGTATACCATGCACATGCACCACTACATATCGGTAGGAAAAAACATTTTTTGCAAACAGGATCATTATACCATTTAGTGTCCACAATATATCTATTCAACAATGTCTTATTGGTCATTTTATTAGTGAATATATTTCCTACAATTTTTTTGGGATCACTCACATCATTCCAACATTTATAAACTTCTCCTTCAGGACCTACAATATATGCACATTGACGATTAGCAGCACAACTTTTTGAACAAAAGCTTTGGGGATATAACGGAATTTCCAACAAGTTTCTTTGTCTTGCATCCCATAGTAACTCCTCTATTTCTTTATGGTTTAAAGTTTCAGAAGCATATTCTGTTTTCTGTTCATTATCAATTCGCAGAAATCCAGGATATACTCTCACATTTTTTTGTTTCCATTTTTCTTGTAGCTCTTCTGCAACCTGGTAATAATCATTCTTATTATTTCTTTCTATATTTACGCGAATATCCACCAAAGTATTAGGAAACTCTTCAATAAAACGACTCGTATTTTCTATAATCTTATCATAAGTATATAAATCAGTCTTTGTCTTTCGAATAGAGTTATGCCGCTCTCTGCTACCATCCAATGTTACTTGCATCTTAGTCAACGGATATCGCTTAAATAGAGCTAACACTCTATTATTAATAAAATACCCATTAGTAATAAGAGAATGCTTAGTCATTTCGAGAGTTGTTTTTTGAGAGATCTTATCCAATAAACGTTCTATTGTATTAATAGCCATCAATGGCTCTCCTCCATACCAATTAAGAGCTAATTGACGGGATTCATGATGTGAATTTATAAATGCAATCACAGCATCTTCAGTCTCTTCATTCATTGTTACCATCCGTTTATGTTCTTCAAAGCAATAATAACAAGAAAAATTACATCCAAGTGTTGGCACAAGAGTCAAACCCAGTACATATTTTGAATAACTGCGACGATCTGTTTCATATTGATGCTCCAATAAAAAATCATCATCTTCCATAGCCTCCACTATAATTTTTCTTTTTAAGAGAGAGGATAAAACATCTATATCAATTTTCCTGATATTGCGTTTATCATCTTTACATTTCAATAGCTCTTTATACAAATCGTCACTGACTTCAAGAAAAGTATTAGTCCGCGAATTGTATACCAAATTCTTCTTTTTCGAAGACACAAATAAATAAGTATATCTTGATATGCTTAAATTTTCAGCCATAGAATCACAAGTTGATTTATTATTAATAACATAGAATGCTTAGTTAGTAATAGCTAAGCATTCTAAATCTGTTTTCTATAGAAAACTACAGTACTTTGTCGTCGGATGTACTAGGTTTAAGCGTCTCCTGCTTATCTTTGTCACTGTTAGTATTTCTATTCCAACAATCACAAACACATTCTGTTCCACCACCTTCAACGTTTTCCAGTTGATCATTTCCTAAAGTTTCATCTTGATCCTTGATTACTTTGATCTGTTCTTTACTTTTTTTGTCATTCTCTTCCATAAGTAATTATTTCTTAAGTTAGTAATTGGGGTAATTATCTCACATTGTAAAACTAACCGATATCAGTCCATTCTAACAGGACTGGATAAAATATTAAGAAAATAAATATATTTTCGCATTAATCCTATTATCAGACTCCTTGTGAGGCATCTGCATCCCCTGCTTGGAGGCTCTAGTGAAGAATTACCTTGGTCATACTGAAGTTAAAGAACAGATCAAATCCGCACGATTTCCTATATATAAGGTAAGCCCTATAAATCAGAATAAAGGTTTTAAGAGATAATTGGAGTTGTTTCTCAAAGATTTAGTATTTTTGGCAGCTATAATAAGCTGTTAAGCTATCAAAGCCTACATGTTTTAATATCGTAGAAAATGGTAGCTGCGCTACATACAGTAATTGTTGAGGCAAAATTAAATTGCGAAATGCGTCATTACCACGAAAGTAAAGCAGTAAAATGATTAGTTTGAATAACTTGCTATGACTACAGAAGATAAAATAAAGTATTTTGAGAATCGAGAAGATTGGAGAAAGTGGTTAATGGACAACTTTGAAACCTCCAGTGAAATATGGTTTGTATTTCCCTATAAGTCGTCCGGTAAAAAAAGCATTTTATACAATGATGCCGTTGAAGAAGCCCTTTGCTTCGATTGGATTGACAGTACAACCAAACCACTTGACAAAGATCATAAAATTCAGCGTTTCACACCCAGAAACCCTAAAAGCACTTACTCGCAAGCCAACAAAGAAAGGCTTAAATGGCTATTGGAAAATAAAATGATACACCCGAAATTTGAGGAGAAAACGCGAAGTATTTTATCTGAACCTTTCATTTTTCCCAATGATATAATTGATAAATTGAAAGAAAATGAAACGGTATGGAAAAACTATCAATCATTTTCCGAAGCATATAAGCGAATCCGAATAGCGTACATCGAAGCTGCGAGAAAACGTCCTGAAGAATTTGAGAAGCGGTTAAACAACTTCATCAGCAAAACAAAAGAAAACAAAATAATAGTAGGATTTGGCGGAATTGAAAAATACTATTAATCAAAAGATTAGCATCATAAATAGAAAAACGTTTTAAAATGAGGACTGAAATACTTGACTTCACCTTTCTGATGTAGTATATTTGTAGAAGTTTAAGAACAGAACTCTAATATAAACCTAAAACTTTAGCAAATGGAAAAATCCAAAGAACACCGTAATATTCTTACAGCCAAGCATCATAAAGCGAATAAATCTGACAATATTTTCAACAAAACAGATATCAAATATATAATTACTGATAGCTTACTCCCAAGCTATTCAGGCTGATTATAGCTAATTCGAGTGAATTTCACCCTAAATAGTAACGAGTATAAAAGAAGTAAAGGCAGTATTTCCTCACAAGGACTACTGCCTTTTTTGTTGAAATATATCCAAATCAGGTGTAATTACCATTTTTTATGCTGTTAATAAACGCGGAGAATATTCTTAAAAAACGTAGCTATTATTCTTTAAAAACGCTGATTACGGTTATTAATAGGGTACTTGTTATTGACTTGAATTATTACTTATTTATTTATGCCCAAAATTCTCTATCCTTCTCTTCACCAGAGATGAAATTGAGTACATTGATTATCTTGTCATAACTCTCCAACAAAAGATACTCAGAGCAAATACCCTCAAGATTTCTATCAAGCTATCATCAAACCGATATATTGACATCAATCAAACCAATAGATAAGAAGTATCCACCTTTCAATACTCCACTGTACTAACAATACTTAAAAACAATAATATGACTTAAAAGTGGACTTCAAATTGCCTAAATAGAATCCTCAAATACCTGTTTATATCCCTTTAGATCAATAATGATTATATCATTTATACTACTTAAGATTTCAAATTACAAACAAAACATAAAACAGCAATATCATGTTATGCCACAACAATCTGTTTCATAAAATCTTCCATATCCGTTCATATTCTAACTTTCCCAAATAGTCTTCTTTTATATATATTTTCATCTTATTTCTTAAGACCTCATCCTTCAAAAGTTGCTTTAAAATATTATCTTCACAATAACATAACCATGTCGGTTCTATAATTTGTTTATTTTCAAAATGCAATGGATCTATAAAAAATTTAAAACATTCATTTTTCACACTCAATTTATCTAATATTGGATGTAATTCTTGATGTTCAGTATCCTTTCTAATACGAGCTAATACAGCACACACGGTCTCTTCAACTCGTACATATTTAGAAACGCCTTTAAATGGATTTTTTATTAACTCTGATAATGTTTTGACATCCAAAACAGGTATTCCGTAATTTAAATGTATAGAAGCTGCGTAATATAGTCCTTTTATGTTTTCTCTAAACCACAACACAGCCTCTTCTTTAAGATTGGCAGATAATGCTGGATATAACGACGCCAAATAAAAATAATCATTATTTACTTTAATATCATTTAACGTTTTTATATTATCTATTATTTGATTTTGTGAGCTCAAATAGTCACATAAAAGAAATAAGGCACCATTCAAACTATCATCATCATGAATACTTATAATATTATTAACTAGAGCAATAGCATCTTTTATTTCAGGTTTGCATTTATGTATTAATTCCGTCAGCTCCTTTCCAAACTCTATCAAGTAAATATTACTCCAAATATAATTTATGATCGGATATAAATCGGAGCAATTAATATTCTTACAATTTGTTTTATTAATAATACAAATAACATTCTGCATAATATTACAAAAAGAATTCCTATCAATAATCAAATAGTTCATGCAATTAGAATTTCCAATACTTTCTTTTGCATTCTTAATAATTAGATTTATAAAAGAACAACCTTCATCACTTAATATTATGCTTTTTATATTATAATGTTTATATATTTTCAGCAAATTTTTATTTTTAATATGAAAAACAAGAATAACAAGATGTTCTTTTCCTAATTCATCTATTTTAGTTTGGCTAAAAAGATTACTACCATTTGATTTTGTTACATTACTGATAAGTATGCCTGATACTACATTATAATATATATCTTCAGAATAATTATTATTGTCACAAATAATATAATTATCATTACTAAAATCAAACTCTTGATATGATTTGTGTTCTAAAAGAAATACTTTTCTATTTGAAGAGAAGCCACCTTTCTCAGCAGAAATTCTTTGCCCAGACAAGTCTTCTTTTAAGATATCACTTTCAACTAAATTTACACTATGAAAGCGATATGATAGTAAATCTTCAAGAACATGTTTAATAGATTTATCTATTGGAAGTTTTATTAAAAGATCTCGTAAATCAATCTTTTCAATATCCTTTATAATTTTCTCATAATCAATATCATTTCTAGACATCAACTGAATTTGAATTCCGTATCTTATTGCATGAATGTTATACATACAAATAAAGTATAAAATATATCTTTTCTTTTTCCAGGTTTCATTTGCTAAATCTTTATAAATCAGATAAGATTGATAATAATCGCCTAATTTATATAGTAAATAAGGAAATTCTAAATCTTCAATATTATACTTCTTTACTTGATGTCTTACCCTTTTTAGGTAGTTAGATAAATTTATATAGTCAAGTTCGTAAAAAAACTCGACACCTCTTGTTACAGGAAACAGCTTTTTCAATTTTCTATAAAATGTTTTATTTACAATACTGAGATTGTCTATTTTAAATATTCTATTCAAATAAGCTTGTTTCCTCAATTCCAATATTTTATCATTATATTTATTGACAAACTCTCTTCTTCCTGTATATGTTTGCAATTGCTTTGTCAACTTCTTTACATATGGGGAACAAATTTGAAGTCCTGTTGAATGATAATTCCAAAAAGATATTTCATTTTCTGGGAAAATATATTTTAGTCCATTCCCTAAAACTTTAATTTCATCAACATATGATTTAATCCGTTCATACAAATAATCGATTAAGTCACTTTCTTGCCTATAATGTTTTATTAAAACCAGTTGTCTATACAATTTCTTTCCATATATTGAAGCTATTCCACCGTCATCTACATTTATTGATTGTTGTTTTATTGTTTCATCTACAAATTCAGAAGTTAATTCAATAATATTAATTCCTTTTTTTTCATAATATTTTTTTTTGTATTGAATCTATATTTTTATTAGTCAACAAATAAACACGTTGCATATTTTCTTTTAAAATATTACCTACGCTATTTAACAATATCTTAAGATTCATATCATTAAAAGAAAATCCAATAAACAAAATTAATTTAGAAGCAAAAAGAGATTTTACAAAAGCATTAATTAATGGAAAATTATTTGGATAATTATAATAATCATTTTCAGTTAAAACAATATTCCCAATATTAAAATCTCCATGCATCTTGATAAGCATATTTTGATATTGAGTATATGGTAAATCTTCATCTTTCCTTATAATATGATATTGCATGAACTTTTGTTCCATACTTTGCTCTATTAGATCATCGTAGTTGGTGGTTACTATATGACAAGGAGTTAATTCTAATATGGCGTCATGAATAGGATTAGGAGCAATCTTACCATACAATAACTGTTCTTTAATTTTTTCGATATATTCTTTGTAACCTCTTGAGTCTTTATATAATTGTGCTATTTTCAAGTCATCTGTTTCATATTTTAAAGAATCTGGTAACTCCTTTTTAAGTCCATGAATTAATTCACCCCATACAGGTACCCCAGAATTTGCTGAAACACCTGCACCCACAAATATAACGAGTTTACCTTGCCTACTCGCTTCTTGTATATGCAATATATTCGATGATTGTACGTTTTCCATATGATAAAAAAACAAATTATAAAAATTTATTCAACTCTTCTACCAGCAAATACACAGTAGTAGAAGATTCTTGTTGTGCCGGATTATTTCCACCAAACTGTTTCATGATAGTTTTAGCGTGCTTAATGGCTTGTTCTTGTTTAGGAAACAAGGCATTGAACATTTTAGAACTTACGCCCGATTTCTTTGTATAAGCAAATCCGAGCAAAGTACTCAACATCTTTTCATATTTGGAACGATGTAAAGCCCCTTGGTACAAATTAAAGTGAAGTAAAAACCAAAACTCAAAAGCCTGGTTGCTATAAGCCACTTCAAAACCATTCTGGCGAGCTGACAGGA
>OGXH01002536.1_pt1 | contig 12610 bp, 5 predicted proteins | sample 1576241 | NCBI WGS metagenome assembly OGXH01 (sample SAMEA3541529, study PRJEB24748) | human gut metagenome | biome: human gut; feature: human-associated habitat; material: faeces | place: China | collected 2012
AGGGCGATGCCGTGGCCTTCGGACGCAAGTTCAACTACAACAACTCATTCTGGGCACTGAACCAGGTATGGATGAACTTCTACGACATCATCCGCATCACCAATGCCGCCCTGCAAAGCCTCGACGGTTATGCCGAATATCTTGCTGCAGGAAGCGAAGATTACAAAACCTACGAATCCTATTGCGGCGAAGTACGTACCATCCGTGCATGGGCTTACTATTGTCTGGTGACCAATTTCGGTCCCACCGTCATCTACCGTGACAACCTGCAGACCGATTTTCGCCGTTCTACCGTAGAGGCCGTATATAATTATATGCTGGAAGATTTGAACTACGCCATCGACAAACTGCCCCGCATGCGTCCCAACCAGATGGAACACAAGGGAGCCGTGACAGCCTTCACCGCCCAAGCATTGGCCGCCCGCATCTATCTGCTGAAAGGAGACTATGCACAAGTGGAGACACTGACCGATGACATCATCAAGAACGGTGGATTCCGTCTCTACGACGACTTCTACCAGCTGTTCAAAATTCCCGGAAAGTTGTGTGACGAATCTTTGTTCGAATGCCAGGTAACAGACTACGGCAATGGTTCCGGCGATTACCTGGGCGTAGACCAATGGTTCAATTTCCAGGGTCCGAACATGGCAGAGAGGTATGATGAAGTAGTGAACGCAGACGGTACCATCAGCTACAAGCAAGCCGAAGGCACCAAGTCCATAGGCGGCTGGAATTTCATAGGCTATGAACCCGAGTTCGTGGCATGGGCCGAAGCCCGTGGCGAAGGTGTGCGTGCCGAAACTTCTTTCCTGAAAGCCCTGAGCAAGACGCGCGAGGGTTGGCAGGTAGGTCCCACATCGGCCACCAAGACCGACTGTTGGAACGGCAAAGGTTACCTTCCCTACAATCAGATGACTCTTCCACGTACGACCTACGGAGCCAACAACAATGTGCGTATCATCCGCTATGCCGAAGTGCTGCTGATGAACTCCGAAGCCAAAGTCAGACTGGGCAAGGATGGAGACGCAGGCTACAACGAAGTGCGCCGGCGTGCAGGCATGAGCACCAAAACCGGTGTTACCCTGAAAGACGTGATGGACGAACGCCGGATGGAGCTTTGCGGCGAATGGTGTGCCCGTTATGTGGACTTGGTGCGTACCGGCGATGCCGCCACCGTACTCGGTCCCAAAGGATGGACAGCAGAAAAGACTTATTGGCCCATACCAGCCAACCAGTTGGACGACCTTCCCGACCTGAAGCTGGAACCCTTTGACGGAATTGCCGAATAAATCCGCTCCAATATGGTAAAAAGATTCCTAATCAGTTGTGGAATAGCCTTTGCCGCTCTGACGGCAAAGGCAACCCCTGACGATTCCATCAAAGTGGTGAAGGGGCAAGTCAGTGACTATTATATCACTGTAACCCAAGACCGTATCGTAAAAGGACACGTACTGGACACCAACCGCCAGCCACTCACAGGCGCCACAGTCATGTTCTTCGCAAGTCCCATGCACAATACCACTGCCCACGACGGCAGCTTTGCCATCAAAGGAGCGAAGAACGACGTGCACCTGTATGTCTACTATCCCGGGAAAAAGATAGTGAACAGAATCCTGGCACTGGATGAAACCGATATTGAGGTAGTGATGGAAGAAGAGGTACACAAGGCAACCGCAATCCGCCGTCCCGCCCAGGCGACCCGGTGGTATGACCCACAGGCGCCTCTGTCGCGCACCTTCTGCAATCCGATGAACATCAGTTACAATTTCGAGCCTTTCAACAACAATGTGCGTCCCAACGGTTCGTTCCGTTCCTCTGCCGACCCGATGGCGGTGGAATACAAGGGAGAATACTTTCTGTTCTCCACCAACCAGGGCGGTTTTCACTATTCCAAGAACCTGGTGGATTGGGATTTCGTTCCTGCCGGCTTCCAACGCAAGCCTACGGACGACGACCAGTGCGCACCGGCAGCCTATGTAAGCGGTGACACGCTGTTCTATACCGGCTCCACCTACGAAGGCCTTGCCGTGTGGTACAGCACGCATCCCAAAACGGGACGTTTCAAACGTGCCATCGAAAAGAACGTACTTCCTTCATGGGATCCTTGTCTGTTTCTGGACGACGACGGCAGATTGTATCTGTACTATGGCTCCAGCAATGAATATCCCTTGAAAGCGGTAGAACTGGACCGGAATGATTTCTACCCCATCAGCAAGATTCACGATGTCATGATGCTCCGCCCCGAAGAACACGGCTGGGAACGTTTCGGCATGAACAATGACGATGAAGTGACACTCCGCCCATTCACAGAGGGCGCTTACATGACCAAACACAATGGCAAATATTATTTCCAATATGGTGCTCCGGGCACTGAATTCAAAGTCTATGCCGATGGCGTATATGTTTCGGATTCCCCGCTGGGCCCGTTTGTCTACCAGAAGCATAACCCGATGTGCTACAAGCCGGGCGGTTATGTGCAAGGTGCCGGTCATGGAGGCACGTTCTGCGACGTGAAAGGCAATTACTGGCACGTGGCCACCTGCATGCTCTCCCTAAAGTACAAGTTCGAACGCCGCATCGGTCTTTATCCGGTGGCTTTCGACAAGGATGGTGTCATGTATTCGTCCACTGCCTTCGGCGATTATCCCAACTGGGCAGAACCGATGGACGTAAAGAACCCTGCAGAGCGTTTCACGGGATGGATGCTTCTGTCCTACGGCAAACCGGTGGAGGTATCATCTACGGATAGCATCCATGCAGCTTCCAACCTGACGGACGAAAGTATGCGCACCTACTGGGCAGCCCGTTCCGGCAACCCCGGCGAATGGGCCGGGATAGACCTGGGCAGTACAAAGAATGTACGTGCCGTGCAGTTGAACTTCTACGACCATAAAGCGGTTCAATACAACCGTGCCATGGATATTTATCACCAATACCGTATTTTTGCTTCCGAAGACGGAAAAGAATGGACATTGGTCATAGACAAGAGCGACAGTGACAAGGATTGTCCGCACGACTACATCGAGCTCAACGAGCCGTTGCGTGCCCGTTATCTGAAATACGAGAATGTGCACATGCCTACGGGAAATGTCGCCTTGTCCGGCTTCCGCGTCTTCGGGAACGGTGACGGCGATGTCCCGCAAGCCGTGAAAGGACTGACTGTGAAACGTGACAGGAAAGACCGCCGGAATGCCCTTATCTCCTGGCAACCCGAAGCAAGCGCCTATGGCTACAACATCTACTACGGCACCGCCGAAGGCAAGATGTACAATGCCATCACGGTACTGGGACAGACGGAATATGACTTCCGCGGACTGGATGCGGACACGGACTATTACTTCACTATCGAGGCGCTGAACGAAAACGGCCGCTCGCCATTGTGCAAGATGACAAAAAATTAAACACAAGAAATAAAGATATGAAAAAACCAATAATGATACATGTGCTGGCTTTGTTCCTGATTTCCACATTGGCGGGCTGTGCATCCTGCTCTTCCGACTTGAAGGAAAACGGGAAAGAGAACGGAAAAGAGGAAAAGCCCGACACAGAGGAAGTACGTCCCGAATCATTCGCTTCGGATGACGAAATGCTTGATTACATCCAGAAGGTACATTTGAACTACATGTGGGACGGTGCGGAACCGACCTCCGGACTGGCACGCGAACGCATCCACCTGGATGGGGATTATCCCGAAAAGGACCAGAATGTTGTCACCACCGGCGGCAGCGGATTTGGTATAGCCGGACTGCTGGTAGGCATCGAACGCGGCTTCATCCCCAGGGAAGAAGGCGTGAAGCGCCTGACCAAGATTGCCGATTACCTGAAACGCGCCGACCGCTTCCACGGCGTATGGCCCCATTGGTTGTACGGCCCTACCGGCAAGGTGAAACCTTTCGGACAAAAAGATAACGGCGGAGACTTGGTGGAAAGCTGCTTCCTGATGCAAAGCTTGCTTTGCGTACGCCAATACTTCCGCGACGGCAACGAGCAGGAAAAGGCGCTGGTAGAGAAGATTGACCAATTGTGGAAAGAGATGGAGTTCAGCTGGTATCAGAATGGCAAGGATGTCATCTACTGGCACTGGTCTCCCGAATACAACTGGGAAATGAACTTCCCGCTGGAAGGCTACAACGAAGCATTGATTGTGTATGTGCTCGCAGCCTCCTCCCCCACTTATCCCGTTCCGGCTTCAGCCTACCACAACGGCTGGGCACGCGGCGGCGGCATCAAGTCCGACTCTGCCCCCTACGGCCTGCCTTTGGAATTGAAACACAACGGAGCCGAGAAACTGGGCGGTCCCTTGTTCTGGGCACAATACTCGCACATCGGTCTGGACCCGCGCAACCTGAGCGACCGCTATGCCAACTACTGGAACGTGGTGCGCAACCATGCCCTCTCCAACTACCGCTACTGCGTGGAGAATCCCAAACAATACAAAGGTTACGGCGAGGACTGCTGGGGACTGACCGCCAGCTACTCTACCAAAGGCTATGCAGCCCACTGCCCGGGCGACAACGACCATGGTGTCATCACACCGACAGCAGCCTTGTCCAGTTTTCCCTACACACCGGAGGAATCCATGCGTGCACTGAAGTATTTCTATTCCAAAGGCGACTGGATTTGGGGCAAGTACGGATTCTACGATGCCTTCTCCGAGGGAAGTGACTGGACGGTGCCCCGCTATCTTGCCATCGACCAATGCACCATTGCCCCGATGATTGAGAACTATCGTTCCGGCTTGTTGTGGAAACTCTTCATGAGCTGTCCCGAGGTTCAGGAAGGATTGCAGAAGCTGGGATTTAAGGCTTAGGGATTTACGATTGAAGTTAGTATGCGACATGATGGAGCAGCTAAGCTTAAGTTGAATTTCTATATCACTATTCCCCTCCCCCTTCAGGGGGCCGGAGGGGATAATCAAAATTATATCATATGAAGAAATACACATTATTAGCAGCCTTGGCTTTCTCTGCCCTCACCGTGACGGCAACGCCCAAAGAAAACACATCCCAAGGCAATCCGCAGGAGATGGATAAATTCATTACGGAGCTGATGGGCAAAATGACGCTGCACGAGAAAATCGGTCAGCTCAACCTGCCGGTAACGGGAAACATCGTCACCGGACAAGCCAAGAGCAGCGACGTTGCCGGTAAAATCCGCAACGGTGAAGTCGGAGGTCTGTTCAACCTGAAAGGCGTGAAGAACATCCGCGAAGTGCAGAAACTTGCCGTAGAGAACAGCCGCCTGGGCATCCCCTTGCTGTTCGGTATGGACGTGATTCACGGTTACGAAACGGTATTCCCCATCCCCTTGGCACTCTCGTGCAGTTGGGACATGGAGGCTATAGAGAAATCGGCCCGTATCGCCGCCATTGAGTCGAGTGCAGACGGTATCTGCTGGACGTTCAGCCCGATGGTGGACATCTGCCGCGATGCCCGTTGGGGACGTGTATCAGAAGGCAACGGTGAAGACCCCTTCCTGGGTTCAGCCATTGCACAAGCCATGATTCGCGGTTATCAGGGCAAGGATATGAGTGCCAACAACGAGATAATGGCTTGCGTAAAGCACTTCGCACTGTATGGCGCCGGAGAAGCCGGCCGCGACTACAACACGGTGGATATGAGCCGCAACCGTATGTTCAACGAATACTTCCCTCCCTACAAGGCTGCCGTAGAAGCCGGTGTGGGTAGCGCAATGACCTCCTTCAATGAAATTGACGGAGTACCCGCCACTGCCAACCACTGGCTGCTGACCGACGTACTACGCAACCAATGGGGCTTCGACGGCTTCGTGGTGACAGACTATACAGCCATCTCCGAAATGATAGACCACGGAATCGGCGACCTGCAGGAAGTATCCGCACGTGCCCTGACCGCCGGAACAGACATGGACATGGTAGCCGACGGATTTATCGGCACACTGGAAAAGTCTCTGAAAGAAGGCAAAGTGACCGAAGCCGACATTGACAAAGCCTGTCGACGCATCCTGGAGGCCAAATACAAGCTGGGATTGTTTGCCAATCCGTACAAATACTGTGACGTGAAGCGTGCCGAAAAAGAAGTGTTCACTCCCGAGCACCGCTCCATTGCCCGCCAGATTGCCACAGAGACATTCGTGCTGCTGAAGAACCAGGACAACCTGCTGCCCTTGCAGCGCAAAGGCAACATCGCCTTGATTGGCCCGCTTGCCAACACCCGCGCCAACATGCCGGGTACTTGGAGTGTGGCAGCCACGGCAGACAGATACAGCACCCTATTGGAAGGTTTCAAGAATGCTGTCGGCTCCAAGGCCAACATTCTCTATGCACAAGGCAGCAACTTGATGTACGATGCCGACTACCAGACACGCGCCACGATGTTCGGCCGTGAACTGCCCCGCGGCAATGACCAAGAACTGCTGGACGAGGCCCTGAAAGTAGCCGCACAAGCCGATGTCATCGTAGCCGCCCTCGGCGAGTCTTCCGAGATGAGTGGTGAGAGCAGCAGCCGTTCCGAACTGGAAATGCCGGACGCACAGCGCCACCTGCTGGAAGCATTGCTGAAAACGGGCAAACCCGTAGTATTGGTATTGTTCTCCGGACGTCCCGTAGTGCTGACTTGGGAGGATGAGCATGTCCCCGCCATCCTGAATGTATGGTTCGGAGGTAGCGAAGCTGCCGATGCCATTGCCGATGTAGTGTTCGGAGACGTTTGCCCCAGCGGTAAGCTGACCACCACCTTCCCGCAGAATGTGGGCCAGTTGCCTATGGCATACAACCACAAGAATACCGGACGTCCTCTGAAAGAAGGCAAATGGTTCGAGAAATTCCGCAGCAACTACCTGGATGTGAGCAATGACCCGCTGTATCCTTTCGGCTATGGCTTGAGCTACACCACCTTCCGGTACAGTGACATCACGCTTAGCTCCAAGCAGCTGAATGCGGACGGCAAGCTGACTGCTTCCGTAACCGTGACCAATACGGGCAACTACGATGCGGATGAAATCGTGCAGCTCTATATCCGCGACCTGGTGGGCAGCATTACCCGCCCCGTGAAAGAGCTGAAAGGCTTCGAGCGCATCCACCTGAAGAAAGGCGAAAGCAAGCAGGTGACCTTCACCATTACCCCCGAATTGCTGAAGTTCTACAACTACGACATACAGTATGTATACGAACCCGGCGAGTTCCACGTAATGATTGGACCCAACAGCCGCGATGTAAAGACTACGAGTTTTGAGTTGAAATAGGTATAGTTTTGCTTTTAGGTAAGAGGGCAGTCCGCAAGAACCGGGCTGCCCTTTTTTAACACCGTCACCAAATCTTTTTTGCATTTTGATTGTTCAGAGGAGAAACTGAATGATTTATCCACTAAAAAATCAATGTAATGAAGAAGAACCTAAACTTTCCCAAGAAGAAAACCGGAAGACTGAGAAACCTGTTTCTGACGGTGTGCCTGCTGGCAAGTACCGCCGCATCAGCGCAGGAGAAAACAGTAACCGGTACCGTGACCGATGCCCTGGGTGACCCGCTGATTGGTGCCACCGTATTGGTGCAGGGAACCTCCAATGGCGTGATTACCGACATAGACGGCCGGTACTCCATCCAGGCCACCCCGGAGAACACATTGGATTTTTCCTATGTAGGCATGGTGAAGCAAGCTGTCAAGGTAGGCAGCCAGTCGGTAATCAACGTCCAGATGAAAGACGACTCGCAGATGCTGGCCGAAACCGTTGTCATCGGTTATGGCAGCGCCAAGAAGCGAGACCTTACGGGCTCCATCACCAACATTAAAGGCGACGAAATCGCCAACAAGCCGGTGGTCAACCCCGTATCCGCACTGCAAGGAAAGATTGCCGGCGTGCAGGTGATAAACTCCGGCAAGGCAGGCTCCGACCCGGAAATCCGTGTACGCGGAACAAACTCCATCAACGGCTACAAGCCACTCTATGTGGTGGACGGACTGTTCAACGACAACATCAACTTCCTGAATCCGCAGGACATCGAATCCATGGAGATACTGAAAGACCCGTCGTCGCTCGCCATCTTCGGTGTGCGCGGTGCCAACGGCGTGATTATCATCACCACCAAGAAGGCGAAAGAGGGACAGACACGCGTCAATATCAACGGCTCGTTCGGTTTCAAGTCCGTCACCGACAAAATTGCACTGACGGATGCCGAAGGCTTCAAACTGCTGTACAACGAACAGTTGAGGAATGAAGGCAACCCGGAATACAACTTCTCGGACTGGACGGGAAACACCAACTGGCAGGATGAAATCTTCCAGACTGGGTTCATCACCAACAACAACATCAGCATCACGGGTGCCTCGGACAAGAACAGCTTCTATCTCGGTGCGGGCTATGCTTACGAGCAAGGCAACATCAAGCACGAGAAGTACAGCAAAATCACGCTGAACATCAGCAACGACTATAAAGTGACGGACAACCTCAAGGTAGGTTTCCAATTCAACGGGGCACGCATGCTGCCCGCCGACACGAAGAGTGTGGCTACAGCCCTGCGCGCAGCTCCGGTGGCGCATGTATTCAACTCCGAGTACGGCCTCTACACCTCACTGCCCGGATTCCAGAAGGCACAGATGAACAACCCGATGGTGGACGTAGACCTGAAGGCGAATACCACGAAAGCCGAGAACTACCGTGGCTCGGGCAACGTGTACGGGCAATGGGATTTCCTGAAACACTTCCAGTTCAAGGCCATGTTCTCCCTGGACTATGCCTCGAACAGCACACGGACATACACCCCGGTTATCCAGGTATATGACGCAAGCGTCGAGGGAGACATAGCCACGCTGGGCAACGGCAAGACCGGAGTGTCCCAAGCCAAAGAAACGGAAATGAAGGTACAGAGCGACTATCTGCTGACCTACACCAACTCCTGGGGAGACCACAGCGTGACGGCCACAGCCGGTTTCACCACCTACTACAACAAGCTCGAGAATCTGAACGGCGCCCGTACCCAAGGGGTAGGCCTGGTCATTCCGGACAATCCCGACAAATGGTACGTAAGTATCGGCGACGCAGCCACCGCCACCAACGGCAGTACGCAGTGGGAGCGCTCCACCGTGTCCGTGCTGGCACGCGTGCTCTACAACTACAAGGGCAAGTACCTGTTCAACGGCTCCTACCGCCGCGACGGTTCTTCCGCCTTCTCCTACACCGGCAACCAGTGGCAGAACTTCTACTCCGTCGGCCTGGGCTGGCTGATGAGCGAGGAAGCATGGATGAAGGACATCACCTGGCTGGATATGCTGAAACTGAAAGGCTCATGGGGCACACTGGGCAACCAGAACCTGGACCGCGCCTATCCCGCCGAACCGTTGCTGACGAATGCCTACTCCGCCGTGTTCGGCACCCCGTCTGCCATCTATCCGGGCTACCAGCTTGCCTACCTGCCCAACCCCAAACTGCGCTGGGAGAAGGTGGAAGCCTGGGAAGCCGGTGCAGAAGCCAACTTCCTCCGCAACCGCCTGCACTTTGAAGGGGTGTACTACAAGAAGAAAACCAAAGACCTGCTGGCCGAAGTGCCGGGCATCTCGGGCACCGTACCGGGTATCGGAAACCTTGGCTCCATCGAGAATTCGGGCGTAGAGCTTGCCTTGAGCTGGCGCGACCGGATAGGCGACTGGAACTACAACATCGGAATGAACCTTGCCACCATCAAGAACAAGGTACTGAGCCTCGTGCAGGAAGGCTACTCCATCATAGCCGGAGACAAGCAGCAGAGCTACACAATGGCAGGATACCCCATCGGCTACTTCTACGGCTACAAGGTGGAAGGCGTCTACCAGACCCAGGAGGAGATTGAGCACTCTCCCAAGAACACACTGGCAACCGTCACCCCGGGCGACCTGAAATTCCGCGACGTGAACGGTGACGGTGAAATCACCACGGCAGACCGTACGATGATTGGTAATCCTACACCCGATGTCACCTACGGCTTCACGCTCGGCCTGGGCTACAAGAACTGGGAGCTTGCCGTTGACATGATGGGACAAGGCGGCAATCAGATTTACCGTACCTGGGACAACTACAACTGGAGCCAGTTCAACTTTATGGAGCAACGCATGGACCGCTGGCACGGTGAAGGGACCAGCAACACCCAGCCGCTGCTGAACACCAAGCATACCATCAACAACCTGAACTCCGAGTATTACATAGAGGACGGCTCGTTCTTCCGCATCCGTAACGTGTCGCTGGCATACAACTTCGACAAGGCGCTGATTTCGAAGATAGGCATGCAGGCGCTGAAGCTCTACGTGAACATACAGAACCTGAAGACGTGGAAGCACAACACCGGATATACCCCGGAACTGGGCGGAAGCGCCATCGCCTTCGGGGTGGACGACGGCAGTTATCCGATGCCGGCGATTTATACGTTCGGATTTAATCTGACGTTCTAAAAGCCTCTCCCCTAAAAAAGAGTAACTTCAAACCTCCCCCGACTCCTTCAAAGGGAACGGGGAATGAAAAATATAAATTTATGAAACTGATAAAATACATATTTACATTGCTGGTGGGTGCAACAGCCCTCTCACTGACATCCTGCAACGACTTCCTGGACCGCGATCCGCTGGGGCAGTTCACGGAAGATGACTCTCCCAACGCCCTTGTAGGCGGGAAGATATTCAACGTCTACTACCTGATGCGCTCGTACGACATCACTGCCGGTATTCCAGCTTTTATGGTGCACATGGTGCGCAGCGAAGACTCCGAGAAAGGCAGTGACGCCGGCGACGGCAGCAACGAGGCCGCCATGTGGGACGACTTCGAATACACTGCCTCCAACGGGCCGCTCAGCGCCTATTGGGGACAGAACTACAAAATCATCTACCAGTGCAACGAAATCCTGGACGACATTGAGAAGAGCGGACACAAGGACGACACCGAAGCCATCCGCAACCGCGGCGAAGCGCTCTTCTTCCGTGCCTGGTGCTACTTCAACCTGGTACGCGCCTTTGGCGAAGTGCCGCTGGTCACCATCAAGGTAGTGGAAGCCTCCGATGCCAACGTGCCCAAGACCACGGCGGAAAAGATATACGAACAGATTGACAAAGACTTGACCGAAGCCGAAGAATGCCTGCCCCTGCGGTGGGACAGCGACTACACGGGACGGCTGACCTGGGGCGCCGCACGCTCCCTGCACGCACGCACCTATATGATGCGAAACGATTGGGACAATATGTACACAGCCTCCACCGAAGTGATAAAATCGGGCATCTACAACCTGAATACACCGGTCGACAAAGTCTTCACCGTAGAAGGGGAGAATTGCGGTGAGAGCATCTTCGAACTGCAATGCGAAGCCACCGATGCCATGAAAGAGGACGCCAGCATCGGCAGCCAGTTCTGCCAGGTGCAAGGGGTGCGCGGAGCCGGCGAGTGGGACCTGGGATGGGGCTGGCACATGGCCACCAAACTGATGGGAGAAGCTTTTGAACCGGGCGACCCGCGCCGGAACGCCACATTGCTCTACTTCCGCCGCAGCACGGACGAGCCCATCACACCGGAGAATACCAACCAGCCTTATGGCGAGTCACCCGTATCCACCGCCATGGGTGCCTACTTCAACAAGAAGGCCTACACGGACCCGACACTGCGCCGCAAGTACACCCGCATGGGTTTCTGGGTAAACATCCGCCTCATCCGTTACCCGGACGTGTTACTGATGGCTGCCGAAGCCGCCAACGAGAAAGGGCTAACGGGCGAAGCCGCCGGGTATCTGGAACAAGTACGCGCACATGCCCGCGGCACACTGACCAATGTACTTCCTAAAGTAGAGTCTCTGGATCAGAGTGTATTGCGTGAAGCTATCCGTCACGAACGCCGCGTAGAGTTGGGATTAGAACCCGACCGTTTCTATGACCTCGTACGTTGGGGTATCGCACAAGAAGTGCTTCAGGCTGCCGGAAAGAACTATCAGCCTAAAAACGCACTGCTGCCATTGCCGCAAACAGAGATAGATAAATCAAACGGTGTATTGATACAAAACCCCGATTATTAATCAATTAGGAATTAAATAGGGGATATCAGAAAGATGCCGGCAGGTGACTAAAAGTTTCTCGGTGTGAAACCATTGGTTTCATGCCTTGAAACTCTCAGTTTCACACCGAGAAACCGGCAGTTTCATCGCTTGAAACTGGTAGTTCCAACTGGAGAAACAAACAAACGCAAAGTATCTCCTTACCGGACTCTAACTTATATAAATAAAAAGATATGAAGAAAATACTCAAAAGAACAAGCCTGTTGCTGATCAGCGCTTTAATGAGCATAGCGGCGGCACAGGCTCAAAAGTCACCGCAAGACATGGATCGCTTTATCGACGCACTGATGAAGAAGATGACCGTGGAAGAGAAAATCGGACAATTGAACCTACCCGTCACGGGAGACATCACCACGGGACAGGCCAAAAGTAGCGACGTGGCACAAAAGATTGAAAAAGGATTGGTGGGCGGACTCTTCAACCTAAAAGGTGTAGACCGTATTCTTGAAGTGCAAAAGCTGGCAGTAGAGAAATCACGCCTCGGTATTCCCCTGCTGTTCGGCATGGATGTGATACATGGCTACGAAACCATCTTCCCCATTCCATTGGGATTGTCCTGCACCTGGGATATGGCGG
>OGXH01002538.1_pt1 | contig 12605 bp, 10 predicted proteins | sample 1576241 | NCBI WGS metagenome assembly OGXH01 (sample SAMEA3541529, study PRJEB24748) | human gut metagenome | biome: human gut; feature: human-associated habitat; material: faeces | place: China | collected 2012
CCTTACGATGGCCGCCAATTCAGCCATGGCCTCTGTTATGAGCCAGTATAACCGGAATCTGTGGGATATGTACCGTCTTTTGTTCCTGGAGTATGAGTCCCCAGAGGCCATTGGGCGTTCCTTCGATACATATCTGGATTTTTATCTGGAACAGGAGAACCTGTATCCGATGAAACGGAAGAGCCGGGAGGTCACAGCCATTCTGAATATGAAGGACCATGCGGGAAAGCCTCTGGAGGACGGGATCCTCTCCTATGCCCAGTACCGCCTGCCGGATATTGCCGGAAATCTGTCCGGGGTTGCGGAGAGCGCAAGGGACGCTTCCCGGGCAGGAGACTTCAGGACTGTCTTTAAGGTATGCCGCCAGGCCGGAAGGCATACAAGGCGGCTTGAAAAGGCCAGGAGGGAGGTGGAGGCTGCACTGGAGGATATGGAGCGGTCAAGAATACAGGCAGCAGAGGCGGCTGCGGATGAAAGGGCCGGAAAAATGGAAACGGAGATAAAGAGACTTTTGAAAAAGATCGGAAAGTTTCCTGCTCTGGCGGATCGGTATCAAAAGGAGGTGGACGCTCTTTCTGAGGACAGCCGGTCTGCCAGAGGGGAAGAAAGAAGGGAAGGGATGGAGCCGCAGGCGTCGGAAACCATGGATATGGAGCTGGCGGCGTATCAGAGTGTGGAAGAGGCCGCCAGGGAATTTCTGGGGCGTTGTCAGGAGAGGAAAGACCAGTTGGAGGCGGAGGCTGTCCGTCTGGAGGAAATTTCAGAGCTTCTGGAGGAAGGAGGAGGTGGGGAGCATGAGGAAAATGGGGAAGAAGATGAGACGGGGCCGGACTGGGATCAGATCCAGGAGCTTATGGATATGGTCCAGCTACCGGAAGCAGCGGTGCAGGAGCCTGTGGACCAGGAAAAATCCAGCGCTCTGGACCGGCTGGAGGAGATGCTGAGCGGAGACCTTCTGAAGCTGGTAATACCAAAGGGAGTAAAGCTTTCAGAAAAAAGAGTCAGAGCCGGACAGAATGGTCCTTCAAAAGAACAGTCTGAAGAAAAAACAGAGTCCAACGGGCCGGCAGCCCAGCTTCTGGTGAACGAATACATACTCCTGTATTTTGACTCCTTTCTGAAAAAAAGCGAAAGCCGTGAGGCGCTGGCGGATCAGGCCCTGGATTATGAACAGGAATATCTTCTCTGCGGAAAAGGCTCTGACCGGGATAACCTGGCCCAGACCGTGGAACAGCTCCTTATGATCCGGGCGGCCATGAACCTTTTGTATCTCCTTAATGCGTCAGATAAGAAAGCCCAGGCGGACGGCCTGGCGGCAGCTGTTTCCGGAGGAAATGCGGCGGCAGGACTGATCGTTGGTTTTCTGATCTTAAGTCTCTGGGCTCTGGGAGAGGCTGTCTGGGATGTGCGGGGGCTTCTGGACGGCGGGAAGACCGGATTCTGGAAAACGGACAGCACATGGCATCTGAGTCTGGACGGGCTGCTTGCCATGGAGTTTCTGGAGGGGAGGCCGGATATGGAAGCTTCCGGCAGCGGATATGAGGATTATATCAGGATCCTGCTGTTCCTGGAGGATAAGGCTGTGAGAAATTACAGGATGATGGATGTGATCCAGTGGAATGTAAGAAAAAAACAGAAGGACTTTTCGACGGATGTCTGTGCCTGTGAGGTGGAGATCCGTACAGAGATATCCCAACGGCATTTGTTTCTTATGAAGGGTGAGTACTGGCAGACTGTGGAAACAGCCTGGGCGTATTAAGAACGGAGGTGAATGGCGGTGCCCTCTTTTTCAGATCTTTATTCTCATATGCTGAAAGGCACATTTCTAAAATCCAAATTGCATTACCAGTGTGCAATGTCTCTCCAAGTACCTTGCATTCTCCCCTTAATAAATATTGTTTTTATCCTGGGAAAGAGGGTACTGCCATTCATCTCCGGACATTCCCGGCGCGTCTCTGCCAGTATGACGGTGGAAGCTGCCCTTTGTCTTCCGCTCTGGCTGTTTTTTGCAGCTGCGCTCATGGAGCCTGTGCGGTGGCTGGACCGGCAGAGACAGGTCCAGACGGCGCTGGAATGCTTTAGCGAGGAATTAAGTCAGGCTGTGTATCTGAAGGAACTGGAACCTGGAGACAGTGAAGGGACTGGAAATGGATCTGGCTCCACAGGTGGAACAGTGGACGGGGAAGGCGGTCTATCCAGTGGATATATGGAGCTTCTTTCCGGAGCAGCAGCCGGACTGTGGGTCCAGGGAAAAGCAGAAAAGCTTGTGGACCATGTGGCCGTGAAGGATGCAAAGACTCCAGATCCCTCGGGAAATATCTGTCTGGAGGTGGAATATAAGGAAAGGATCCCATTCTTTCCTGTATACAGGCAGGGAATTACCATGAAGGCAGCTTCCAGAAGAAGAGGATGGATCGGTCTGGCAGGGAAGCTGATGGAATCGGGAGAGCATAAGACAGAGGCTGGTGGAACAGACGGACATGCCGTGTATGTGGGAGCAGGTATGGGCAGGTACCACTGGTATAGGGACTGTCATTATATCTCCAATGCGTATGAAGCTGTATCCTTAAATCAGGCGGAAAAAATGACAAACCAGTTCGGAGCGCGTTACCGTCCCTGCTCCCGGTGTGCGGACTTCGGGCATGGGGACCGGACGGTGTATGTGACCGCAGGAGGCGGGCATTATCATTTTAACCGGGCCTGTAGTTCCATGGTCTCTTACGTCCGGACAGTGGATCTGGAGGATGTGGGCCACCTGGGCGTATGCTCTTACTGTGCATCCAGAAAGAAGGCAGAGGGAGGCGGTTAACTGAATGGGAAAATGGATATTTCTGGTGTTTCTGGCGTGGGCGGTCTGGCAGGATCTCCGGAGCAGGACCGTGGGGCAAGGGTTCCTGGCGGCGGCAGGGAGCATTGGCGCAGTCGTTTCATTGCTTTCCGGGCGCAGCGTACCGGGGGTACTGTCATCGGCGGCAGTAGGGATCTTTCTTCTGATACTGGGACAGATCACGGATGGAGGGATCGGGGAGGGAGACGGATGGTTTTTTATTGTGACCGGTTTTTTTCTGGAGCCAACAGAAAATTTTATGCTTTTTTTGTCGGGGCTCATTTTTTGCAGTGTGTACAGCCTTGCATATATGGCCGCATCCTTCATCGGAGGCGTCTGTGTCCGGCAGAAAAGACTTCCTTTCCTTCCGTTTTTGCTTCCAGTGGGACTCTGGCTGGCGCTTTCCTGAAAAAAGAGCGGCGGCTTGCGGCCAGCTTTACGGTGGAGGCGGCGCTGGTCCTCGCTCTGGTCTTTATGGTTATGGGAATGACCATAAAAGAGGCCTATACGATCCATGATAAGATAACCGGTTCTATGATCCTGGAAGAGGCTCTGGAACGGGCCTCCTACAACAGGGATGAAAAGAAAGACGATACTTATTTTACTGGGCAGGCAGAGGAACAGGGAAATCCCAGGCTCTGGCTGGGGAAATACAGCGCCAGGCTTAAAAGAAAGACAGGAAAGATTTCGGGATATGCGTCTGCTGGAGCGTGGACGCTGGAAATAGAAAGGGGTGCGTTCCGTCCGGAACTATTTTTACGGAGAACAGCGGCCCTGACAGAAATGGGGAATGGCCAGGATGATGGGGGAAGTGGAGTTCAGACGGGAAATGAACCGGAATTATATGGTCCTGAAGCCGGGACTGGGGAAAAATGAAGAATATACGGCGCGGATGCTGACAGAAAACAGGATCCCGGGCTTCCTTCCATTTCGGGAAAAGCAGGTGGATGGGGAGCGGTGGTTCTATTATGATGTTACGTCCAGACAGCCGCTGGAGCGGATCCTGGAGCATAGGAATTTAAGGGGAAAAGAACTGGAACGACTGGCGGCAGATCTTTTATTTTCGCTGAAGCAGGCAGAGAGGTACCTTTTAGATGAAAATTCCATGGATCTGACCCCGGAAATGATCTATGTAGATCTGGATTCCTTCCAATGCTCTTTCTGCCTGGTGCCTGGGAGCAGGCGGGATTTTTCCCAGGGATTCCGTGAACTGTCCCAATATCTGCTGGATCATGTGGATCACAGGGACGGAGAGGCCGTGGTGCTGGCATTTGCTATTTTCCGTGAGTCCAGAAAAGAGAATTTCGGACTTGAGGAGATCGGAAAGTGTCTGGAAAAGGCCAGGGCAGAGCCAGGGGCTGGAAAGAACGGTGAGGCTGAAGAGGAGGTCTCCAGGAACCGTACATGCAGCGCCACATCCGCATCCGAATGCCCCAGCAGCCCAAGTGTGTGCGGAACGGTCACGCCGCAGAGAATCAGCGGACGGCCTTCCACCAGCCGATGTACGTCATAGCCTTGCCCAACTCGAAGCGCCGGCAGCGCCTGTTCTGCAAAAAATGCTTCTGCCATCAGTAAATCCTCCGGGGTCGTCAGCTTGATATTGCGTCGACTGCCCTCCGTCAGCTGCACGGGAACGCCCAGCCGTTCCACCAGCGACGCATCATCCGTGCCGAGGAAGCCGTCACGCTGCGCCTGTTCGTGTGCCTGACGGAGCAAGTCGGTCTTAAAGCCCTGCGGGGTCTGCACAGCGCGCAGGGCGGTGCGATTCGGCGTATCCAGCGCGATATTGGCGTTGCTGACGGTCTTGATGGTGTCCGTCACGGGAACCGCGGCGACGCCCGTTCCGCATTCTTCCACCGATGCCATGCAGCGCTGGATAACGTCTGCCGTCACCAGACAGCGCGCGCCGTCATGCACCAGTACGCCGTCGCATTGCCCAGAGAGCGCCTGCAAGCCCCGCCAGACCGATTCCTGACGCGTTGCGCCACCTGATACCACCGAAACGTCCAGCCCGTTCTGCGCCAATTCAGACGCCATGGCGGGCATGTCCTCTTCTCGGCTGACAACAACCACCTGCTCCACCAGTGGCACAAACGCCTCCACTGAGCGGACAATCATGCTTTTGCCGGCGATTGGCAGCAACACTTTATTGCACTTCGCGCCCATGCGCTGCCCGCTGCCGCCGCCCAAAATAATTGCGCCCCACATGATTTATTCCTCCGCGCCGCGTTCGGACGCCATCGCCGCATCCTCTTCCAGCACACGGTAGATTTCCGCAGCACCTTCCTTGCGCACCGTACCCGGCACGGCAAGAATCTCGTAGCGCCCCAAATGGTCGCCGAAGCGGATCGTCATGATATCACCGGGCTTGACCTCTGCGCCGGGTTTGGCGACTTTGCCGTTGAGCGTGACACGCCCGCCCGAACAGGCCTCGTTCGCCACCGTGCGGCGCTTGATAATACGAGACACCTTCAAATATTTGTCAAGACGCATAATTTCCTCCGTGTTTCGGGTGTTTGAGAAAAAAGCCCGCAAGATTGCTCCTGCGGGCTTCTATACGATGTCTGATACGAAAACGAATCAGAAAATCGTATTAGAGTGTGTTTCTAAAATGAGACCGGTGCAGTTTCGAGCAGAATTTCTTGCAATTCAAGGATGAAAACCGAAGGTTTACTGGCGGTAAATCGAGGTTTGAAGACGCAGAAGTGCAAGAAAAGATGCCGAAAATGCTGCCGGACGAATTTAGAAACACACTCTAAGGACGATTACTGATTGACAGCGTCCTTGAGGGACTTGCCAGCCTTGAAAACAGGCGCCTTGGAAGCCGGGATGGTAATCTCCTCTTCGGGCTTCTGCGGATTGCGGGCAATGCGTTCCGGACGATCCTTCACCTCGAAAGAGCCAAAACCAACAATTTGCACCTTATCGCCCTTGGACAGGCTTTCGGTGATGACTTCAACAACCGCATTCAGCGCCAGCTCGGCGTTCTTCTTGGGGAGCTGGGTCTTTTCAGCAAGGGCAGCAACCAGTTCGGTCTTATTCATGGAATATATTCCTCCTTGTTTGCGCGATTCACGCATAGATGAAATGGGATAACCTTGGCAGCACGCTGCTGCGGCATAGCGTCGCGGTCAGCGCTTCCAATCTGCGGGGGAAGATGGCTCAACAGCGCGATTTTGCGCGGCTTTCACCCGATTCCAGTATACATCCATTTCCGATAAAGTCAAGTCCTTCAGCGATTTTTCGTCCAATTTTATCAGATTTTCCATCGCTGAGAAGCGTTTGATGAACTTTTCGGTGGCATTTTTGAGCGCCTGCTCCGGATCAATGCCGCTCAGGCGTGCCACATTGACGCAGCTGAACAGCAGATCGCCCAGTTCTTCGCCGGGATCGCGCGCGTTTTGCAGCTCTGTCAGCACCTCGTCAGCTTCCTCATGCACCTTCGGCAGCGCATCCTGCGGCGTATCCCAGTCAAAGCCGACCTGCGCCGCTTTCTTCTGCACCTTCTCCGCACGCATGAGCGCTGGAAGACTCTTGCTCACGTCCGCCAGCACACTGCCCTGCGACATAAGCCCCTTTTCGGCTTTCTTGAGTTTTTCCCAGCTGTTCGCGACCTCCTCCGGCGTGTCGCAGTGGACGTTGCCGAAGATGTGCGCGTGGCGGTAGAGCATTTTGTGGACGATGGCGGTCGTAATGTCCTGCATCGTGAATTCATACGCCGACTCTGCAATGTCTGCATGGAACGCCACCTGCAGCAGCACGTCGCCAAGCTCATCCGCCAGATGATCCATATCGCCCTCATCGACCGCGCCGACTGCCTCGTACGCTTCCTCAATCAGATAGCGGCGGAGGGTCTGATGCGTCTGTTCGCGATCCCACGGGCACTGGCGGCGCACCTGGTGCATGATGTGCTGCAAGTCCTGAAAGCTGTACCGGGTGCGCTGCTGAATCGGAACGGCAGGCAGATACAGGCAGACCGTGTGGTCATAGGTGTGCAGGCGGTCCATCTCCCAAAGCTGGATGTTTTGCGGCTTGCGGTTCGTCTTGACGGTGGATGGAAACAGCACCGTCGGCAGCTCGTCGCCGTAAACATCGCACAGGCGCAGTTTCAGGTCACATGCCAGTGAGCGATTCCAGATTTCCGTAATCAGCAGCGGCGTTGTCGGATCAGCGGCGGCAGTCACGGCATCTTCCGCTGGAATCGTTCGCAGCGCACCGATGGGGGCGAGATTCCCCGGCAGCTGTGCAATACACGCGTCTGCCAGCGTTACGCCCGGCAGAATGCGCAAGACCGCGTCCTGCGGCTGCTGTGCCCGAAGCTCCCGCACCGCGCCATCTGTTCCGGCATCCAGCACGGCAAAGACAACCGCGTGATGCTCCGCTTCCGCCCACAGTGCCTTCGCCATATCGCGATGCATCTCGTCGAAATCCTCATAGCGGTCGTAGTAATCATCCAGCGACGTACTTTGGACGCCCGCTTCCGTCAGCGCCGCGTAAACCGGGTGCTGCGCCGTGCGGAAAATCAGCCGCTTCGCCTTTTTCATCGCGTTCATGGACTGCGCCGTCAGCAGTTCCGGATCGCCCGGCCCCAGCGACACAACGGTGATGTTCTGCTTCATGCTTCTTTCCTCACTTCTTATTTCCGCTTCCGGCGGAAGGCGTTCAAGTCCTCCTTGGTGAGTGCTTTCGTCCAAATCGCCGTGACTACGAACACCGCAACGCCGACCGCTACCTCCACAATCGTCAGCAGACGGCTGAACGGCAGGATGCGTGTCATCAGACAGACGGCCGCGCCCATCGCCAGCGTCGCAATGCCCGGACGCACCAGCCAGTCGCGCCAATTGAACTTCGTGCCGGTATACTTCATGACGTAATAGAGATTCGGAACGAGCGATACCGTGTAGCACACCAGCGACGAAATCGGCGCGCCGTGGATGTTGAAGCCCGGAATCCCCACCAGCGTGTAGTTCAGCGCAATTTTACACACAACGCCCGCAACCAGCGTGTACATGGGAATCCGCTGCTTCCGAACGCCTTGGAGGATGCTGCTTGTCGCCTGCACGACCGTGAACAGCACCACCGTCAGGCTGGAAACCATCAGCAGCGTGCTGCCGGTCATGATGTTCTCTTCGCTCAGCGACCCCTGATAGAAGAAGCGGAAAATCTGCTCGCTGAGCACGCTCATGCCGACCGAGCAGGGCAGCCCAATCAGGAACGCAAAGCGCAGGCCGAGATTCGTCTGCCGCTGCACCGCGTCCATATCCTGCACTGCCCACGCGGAGGAAATTGCCGGAACGAGCGACATGCTGACCGCCAGCGACAGCGCCGTGGGAATGTTAATCAGGCGGATGACCATGCCGCTGAACACGCCGTACGTCTCGACGGCTGCATCATGCGTCAGACCGGAGACGACGCAGCGGTTGACCAGCATCGCCGAGTCGATGAACTGCGACAAGGGCACGATGCACGAGCCAATTGTAATCGGGATGGCAATCACCATCAACTGTTCTGCAATGCGCTTGGTGGAAGCATTCTGCTCCGGCGCAAGCTGTGGAATCGCGTCGAAGCGGCTTCGGCGGCGGAAGTAAAGCAGAATCATGTACAGCAGGGCAATCCCTTCGACGATGGTTGTGCCAAGCAGTGCGCCTGCCGCGCCCATCGCCACGCCGCCCATTTGGTTGCCAATATACGCCATCGGCAGCGCCAGAAACACCTTGCCGACCTGCTCAATCAGCTGGCTGATGGCGGTCGGCACCATGTCCTGCTGTCCCTGTATAAAGCCGCGGAACGCCGACATCATGCACACAACCGCCACACACGGTGCAATCACCTGAAAGCCGATTTTGCTGTCTGGCTGATTCACGCGTGCCGCCAGCATTCCGCTGCCCGCCAGCATGATGATGGCTGCAAGGCATCCCAAAGTCGTCAGCAGCAGCAGTGCGACACGAAAAACGTGCTTAGCACTGTGCGGGTCATCCTTTGCCAGCGCGGAGGATACCATTCGGCTGACCGCGACGGGCAGCCCGGCGGATGAGATTGTCAGCAGAAGGTTGTAGGTCGGGAAAACCGCATTGTAGATACCCTGACCCTGCGCCCCGATAACGTACGTCAGGGGGATGGAGAACAGCACGCCGACGAGCTTGCAGATAATGCCTGCAATGCCCAGCACGGTCATGCCGCCGATAATCGACTTGGATTTGCTTGCCATTGGCTGCATCCTTTCCGTGATGAAAATACCGTACTCCATTATACGCCAGAATGCCCTCTGAATCAAGCAAAAACGCAAAAAAGGGAAGCGCGCGCTTCCCGATTTTTTACTGTTCCATCTGCCGCCCGACGATGCCCGCTGCCGTTTCCGCCACCTTCAGCTCGGTGTCGCCCATCTTGACCCCGTTGTCGCGGCTCATGAGCAGCACCGCGCCAATCGCTTCGCCATCGGCAATAATCGGGCTGATGACCTGCGCCGTGTAGTTCGGGTTCTGATCTTCCTCCGTCGTCACTGCCACCATTCTTCCGCCGCTCTGCTGATTCAGGGCAACGGTCTGGCGGCTGGCAATGGCCGTCTCCAGCGCGCGGGAGATCGGCTTGTCGCCCAGCTCCTTGCGCGGCAGACCGCTCGCCGCCACCACCTGATCGCTAAATAATAGGTTAATAATCAACAGAACGACATACTTATTACGCATATCATATTTTAGGAAATAGAGCAAAAAAGAAATTATCATCCCTACATGTCCAGGTTCACAGAAAATACTATGAAATCTAACACCATAACTACCATATAATGTAAAAATATAATTATTATATAAGTATATATCCATATTACCATATTGGATAATTCCTAAACTTGGTAATTTTATTCCTAATAATAACAAAATATGAAATCCTAAAGATATAGTTAACAATATAGCAAAGCATTTATACAAAATATCAAAAAAAGACGCGCGTTCTAAATCAGTACATGAAAATATGGAAATGGCAGATAATATAAGAAATATATGTGAAATAATAGAAAAAAAACTACTATTTGTATGAGATATAGCTGCAATCAGTAGTAAAACAATCAATATTAAATATTTGCGTTTCACACAAAATACTGCATTCGATTTATAATAATAAAAACTTAAAAAAACAATAGCATAAAATATCCCAGCTTTAATATGCCAAAAAAACCAAGGTTGCAGTGAAGATATAAAAGAAAAAAATAGAACTATAAACAAAAAAAATCTTTTCGACTGCATCTTTTCTTTTATTATAGGGCTATCCATTTTTTCGGAAAAATATTAGGCTGTTTCAAATTTGTTCTTATCCACTTTTGGGGATAAATGACAAAAGGATTATTCTTATTCAGATAAGCTCCCCAAAAAGAAAAAGTACTATTCGCAATAATATTTGCAGAACATTGACTCATCAAATACATATCCCAAAAACTATTCTGTCCCTTATTCCAATCAACAAAATAAGCTTTATTAAAAGTAAAGTTTTGCTTAACCCAATCAATATCATCTGAAAAAATAAAAAATACAGGTTCCGAAATCTTTTCTTCCACTTTTCTTATAGACTTTAGATAATACTTAACAGTACAAACTTCTCCAAATATTTTTCTGAACTGTGGGAGCATATAGTCCCCTCGTCGAAAATGAATTGCCACAGAATTACATTTCGAAATTTCGCCTAATAACCATGTATTTTTTTCAGATATGACTAAATCTTTTTTATATGAAATATTAATTCCACTAAAAAAACATTGATCTTGCCAATATCCTACAAACATCGTTCTATTCATTTCAAAATCATCATCTTTAGAAACTCCACAGCTAAAGCATTTGTATATAATGCGTAAATATTGTCCATACAGATTAATCCATCTAGTAGAACGAGGCAATTTAACATCAAAAAAATGCTCTATTATAATTCCCCCATGCTTTTTTAACCATTTTTTATTATAATATCCATATATCTTTTCATTTGGGAATTTATTCAATAAATAACGATAAAAGCAATATTGAAACAGCTGATTTCCTAATCCAGCAGTAAAAGATACTAATTTCATAAAATACGTTATTAATTCACTAATTATATTTTTTTAAGCATAATCTTTTTTACAAAATCAAACAATTTTCTTTTTAAAAGAAAATACCGTTTACACATATAATAATGACACAAATAAAAAAAAGGCATATCAAGATGGATAAATTCTTTTTTAGTCAACAATTTATTATACAGGATATTATATGCATCAATAGTTCTTTCAATACTAAAATTTTCCAATGTTGTCTCACGTGCTTTTAGCCCTAATTGCAATCTCATTTCTTCGTCCTTTGCTAATTTATTACATAGAACAGATATTTCTTCCTTGTTATTAGCTATTAACGAATTGTATCCATGTATCAAACGTTCTTTTGGAGCTTCAGGACCATAATAGATGACAGGTTTCTGTAGTAACATAGCTTCACCTAAAGTACCATCTATCGAAGAATATGCCTTCAAAGGTAGATAATACAAGAAAACATCAAAACTATTCAATACTTTAATCCATTCTTCATACCTAAGATTATCTATAAGTTTAACATCATACATTTTTCTTTTATTTATCTCTCGAATAATCCATTGTTTTTTCCCACCTCCTACTATAATAAAAGACTTTGGATGATTTATTTTGTCAAAAACATCAAACATATCTTTTGGACATTTATTGAGAGAACTCCCTCGTCCATAAATAATCTGATTAGTTTTAATATAAGGCGTATTTTTCCTAACCTTATCTATTATTTCTAACAATTCCTGCCCAAATCCAAAGTATATCATTGACTTTTTTGAGTTAGGAATAAATTGGAATAAAGCATCATTATATGCAGCTTTATCTATAAAAACTAAATGGTTTGAATAAAGAATTTCGCAAGGAGATAATAATAGAGATTTACAAGAGGGTTTTTGACATATTGTAGTAAGTATAGGAATTTTCCACTCATATTTGCACATTTCTTTTATTAAATCCTCAAAAAGGCAATTTCCATTAGCCTTAAACCAATGAATCAAATCGAATTTTTCCCTTTGAAAAAAGGTTATAATATCATTTCCTTTTCCCACTATTATTTTACCCTCTAACGATTTCTCATTTCTGATAATATTTCTACAAAATATAACATAGTCTTTTATGTCAGGATTATTTTTTATTAAACTCATCAATGCAATCGTCGCCCCTCCCCCTATATTAAATGTTTCAATGCAAAAAATGATATTATAACTCATAAAAAATATTTTTTGATATCTTTTACTAGAATTCTAACTAAATATTTCCTTTAGTTTAAACTTCCAAGCGACAATTATCAATCAGCTTCAGTATCCTATATTCAAGTCCTTGAAAAACATAAACGAGCAAAAAGTAGTAACCACAGTCATAAAATGGTTACTATCAGCCACAAACCAAAACACATATATATTTTTATCAACAAAGACAGTGGACAACCACGTCATGAACACCACACTTGCCAAAGGGATCAACAAATAGAATATCACGAAACACGTCACGAAATTCACTCCAAAACTTTGTACCGGTACCAATGCGTAAAAAACAGTGCTGAAAGAAGGACGGGCATATCCCGTAAAAGGTTATAGAAATAATCTCAAACAACAGCTTCATGAACTTTCGTAAGCTGATATGGGATTTACACATAAAATAACCGGCAATCATCACAAAGCAATTGATACTTGTTTTCCTTCACATTCCAAATAAATAAAGAAATATGGACTGGATATGAAGTGGTTCTTCTTTCATCAC
>OGXH01002543.1_pt1 | contig 12587 bp, 8 predicted proteins | sample 1576241 | NCBI WGS metagenome assembly OGXH01 (sample SAMEA3541529, study PRJEB24748) | human gut metagenome | biome: human gut; feature: human-associated habitat; material: faeces | place: China | collected 2012
AGGGTGAAACCACTACCTCTCCGAAGGGCCGCATGACTGCAATCATGCTCTTACCCTTGGAAACATCGATGCCAACGCAGTTCATTCACATTCCTCCAATACAAAGAATCTGCAACCGGAATCCATCTTTTCTCGCTGCCGATTCAATCTATTGTGTGACACGAACTCTCCGACATCCGGTGGTTCAACCTGCTTAAATCGAACGCTGCAACAAGAGGATGGCTAACTGTCTTATCTGCGGGTATGCAAACCCAAGGTAGAATTGGTCAGTCAGAAGGCGGCTGCCACCTGACGCTGGACCGGAAGGGCGAGCGGGAACAGCAGGTCAGCGAGTTTGTTCCGCTGCATCCGGAGGCAGGCTACCGGCTGCTGCAATATCTGTGTGAAAATGCCGTGCAGCCGGAGATCTGGGGCGATGTGATCGCAGACTGGCTCCCGGTGCTGGAAGCAGAGCAGAACGGAGGTGCCGCAGGTGCCCGGTGAGCGGGATGCGGAGAACCTGCGCGTCGCTCTGATGAGCTACGACGACCGGGAACTCCGCATCCGGAAGTTTTATCTGGAAGAGCAGAGCACCATCATCCGATGCACCTGCTTCCAGAGCGGGGAGCCTGTCCTGCAGGCGCTGCGGCAGGAGCGTGTGGCGCTGGTGCTGCGGAGTGTGGACTGTTCCGTTTCGCTCCGGCGGCTGGCGGCGCTGTTCGATTTCCCGGAGGCTTACTTAAAGATCGTTCCCACCTCTATGCACCACCTGTTCCAGCGTGAGACCGGCGACCTGGGCTGCGTCAGCGCATCCATGACCGTGGGCGACACCGGTTTTGGTGCAGGTGCGCTGCTGCTGGGTGCGAGACGGGTGCGCCGTGCGGCGGTGCTGGGCGTGATCCTGCTGGTTGCGGCAGGACTCCTGGGCTTTTCGCTGGCGATGATCCATGTGGTCACCGGCGCATATACCCAGATGACGGCTTATTTTTTCCTGATCTATCATGCGATCCTGACGCTGGTGACAGCACTGGCGGTGCGGATACGGTAATTCCCGTGAAAGGAGTGGCTTAGCGTGGAACGAAATCATAAACAGAACAACACAGACGGCGAGGAGACCATGTTTTTCCGTGCCGCTGCATCGGACGGCTCCACAGACCAGTACGATACCCGGCAGCTGAACGCACAGGAGGTGCGCAGTCAGGGAAACGGTTACGGACAGCAGGGTTATCCCCGAAACGGGTATCCGCAGAATGGGTATCCGCAAAACGGCTATGGGCAGCAGGGCTATCCGCAGAATGGGTATCCGCAGAATGGCTACGGACAGCAAGGATATCCGCAGAACGGGTATCCGCAAAACGGCTATGGGCAGCAGGGCTATCCGCAGAATGGGTATCCCCAGAACGGCTACGGGCAGCAGGCACAGCGCCCGGCACAGGGCAGCTATGCGGCACGGCAGAGCTATCCCCAGGGACAGCGTCCGCAGGGCAGCCCGCCGCCGAGACAGCAGGCTGCACCGGGATATCACGGCGGTCAGACCTACCGCCAGCCCCAGCGTCCCCAGGGACAGGGTTACAATCAGCCACGCCGGGAAGCTTCCCGGCAGACGTCGCCGAGACAGAATCCGCCCCGGCAGAGCCAGACCAGACGGGAACCGCCAAGGCAGAGTACGCCGAGACAGAGTTCCGGTCGGAACCGTACTTCACGAAAGCGGCAGGGTTCTTTTCTGAGCCGGCTGGTGCGCATTGTGCTGACGGTGATCGTGGCGGTGTTCCTGCTCTATTCCGCTATCGCTATGGTGGGCATCCTGGGCATGAACCGGGTGGACACCGGAGACCGGACTGTCACCAGCGGCAGTATGGACGCATCCTATGTAAAAAACGTGCTGGTGATCGGCACGGACACCCGTGACCCGGACGAGGAGCGTGGACGTTCAGACTCCATGATTTTAGTGTCGCTGAATTCCAAAACGCATCAGATCTACATGACTTCGTTTATGCGTGATGCCTATGTGGACATTCCGGGGCAGGGCAGCGCCAAGCTGAATGCGGCGTATTCCTACGGCGGCCCGGAACTGCTGATGGACACCATCGAGGAGAACTTTGACGTACATATCGACGACTATGTGATGATCACCTTTGCGGCGTGTGCGGCGATGATCGACGCAGTGGGCGGTGTGGAGCTGGAGATATCCGACCGGGAGGCGGAGGCAGTCAACGAGATCCTCATCAGCGAGGTCAACGAGATCATGGGCGACGACCGGGAGGACGACCTGCTGGACGGCGGCGGCAAGCTGAAACTGGACGGCAAGCAGGCGCTGTCCTACAGCCGTATCCGGTATGTGGGAAACGCCGACTTTGAGCGTACCGAGCGCCAGCGCACGGTTATGGAGCAGGTTATGGGCAAGATCAAAAGCAACCCGTTCCGGCTGTTTCCGGTGTGCATGGGTGCGCTGCCGAAGATGACCACCAATATGTCGGTGCTGTCTCTGTACGGCTATGCAGTCACCACGCCGCTGAAGCTGGCGACCTATGACATGGCGCAGCAGCGTGTGCCGGCGGACGGCACCTATCAGGGCGCAGATATCGGCGGCGAGTCCGTTTTGCAGGTGGACTTCGATGCGGCAAAGCAGCAGCTGAAAAGCACCGTGTTTGCGGAAAAATAACAGCAGAAATATTGCGGCACTGCCGGGAGATTTGGTTTCCCGGCGGTGCTTTTTTGTTGGTCTCGTAGGGGTGAACATGGTTCGCCCGTTGGTGCGTCACCGGATTGTCTCTCTTTTTATTGTCCCCCTTGAAAAGGGGGATGTCAGCGTAAGCTGACAGGGGGATTATATCCTCAATTAAATTTATCCCTCCGGCACTTCGTGCCACCTCCCTTTTCAAGGGAGGCTTATTGTCCCCTTGAAAAGGGGGATGTCCCGGAGGGACAGGGGGATAAATGTTCGCCCCTACAAATGCGTTGAGGAGAGCATTACAAAAAGGCATTGCAGAAAGCATCACGGTTCAGCAGCGCCCGACCGTCTCCGTGGAAAATCGTCCTTTTCCAGGGGAAAAATGAGAAAAATGGGTCTGCGTGTGAAAAAGCAGTTTTTCCGTTGACATTATTGCACAAAGATGCTATAATAGATTTTGTTCATTTTTAAGAGCCTGTTCAGTATCTTTTTACGTGCGGATTTTGACGCAGTCAGCGAAAAAATCTGCCGAAAAGACGTGGGAAAAAGATGCGGAACAGGCTCTGAGAAAACAGATGATAAGCTGCGGCAAGCGATTGCCAATTTATTGGGTGGATACTATGAAAATCGTAATTATCGGAAACGGAAAGATCGGCAGCAACCTTGCGGCTGTGCTGGTGCGTGAGGGTCACGACGTGACTGTGGTGGACTGCGAAGAGGCGCACCTACGCAAGAGCCAGAATACCCTGGACGTGATGTGCATCGAGGGCAACGGCGCTACGGCGGAGACACAGCTGGAGGCAGGGGTCAACAAGGCGACACTGCTCATCGCCGCTACGCCTTATGACGAACTGAACATTCTCTGCTGTCTCATCGGCAAGCGCCTGGGGGCGAAAAAGACCATCTCCCGGGTGCGGATGCCGGAGTACTACCAGCAGATGCACCTCATCCGGGAAGATCTGGGGCTGTCTATGGTCATCAATCCGGAGCTTTCCACCGCAGACGAGATCATGCGTGTGCTGGTCTTTCCGTCGGCGGCAAAGGTGGAAGTGTTCGGCAAGGGCAAGCTGGAACTGGTGGAATACCGTCTCCCGGATTTCCCGTGGCTGTCGGGCATCACCCTGGCGGAACTTTACAAGAAGATCAAGACCAAGTTCCTGGTCTGCGCTGTCCAGCGGGACGGCGATGTGATGATACCCGGCGGCGACTTCGTGATGCAGAGCGGCGACCGCATCCATGTGGCGGCATCCCATAAGAACATCGAGCGCTTTTTCCGTGCCAGCGGTTTCATGAAGGACAAGGTCAAGACCGCTATGCTGGTGGGCGGCGGCAGAGTCGGGTATTATCTGGCGAAACAGCTGCTGGCGCTGGGCATGAAGGTCAAGCTGATCGAAAAGGACCGGGAGCGCTGCAACGAACTGGCGGAACGGCTCCCGAAAGCCATCGTCGTCTGGGGCGACGGTACAGACCAGGATCTGCTCATTGAAGAGGGTGTACTGGAGGTGGACGGCTTTGTGGCGCTCACCGGCATCGACGAGGAAAACATGATTATTTCCCTGTTCGCCAAGGACAACACCAACGCCAAGGTGGTCACCAAGATCAGCCGGGAAAATTACATCGGACTGGCGTCAGACCTGGGGCTGGACTGCGTGGTGTCGCCGAAGTTCCTCACCATGGGCAATGTGCTGAGCTATGTGCGCTCTCTGGAAAGCACCGCCGGCAGCGAGATCGAATCCCTGTACCATCTGGTGGGCAACCAGGTGGAGGCGATCGAGTTCCGGGTGAAAGAACGTATCCCCGACCTGGTGGGCGTGCCGCTGAAGGATGTCCGGCTGAAGAAGAACATCCTGATCTGCGCCATCATCCGGAAACGGGAGATCATCATTCCGGACGGCAGCGCCGTGATCGAACTGGGGGATTCTGTGGTGATCGTCTCCAAGGAACACCACTTCTCCGGGCTGAAAAGCATTCTGGATTAAGGCGGTGACGGGATGAATAAAGGAATTGTTCTGCATTATCTCTCCATGGCGCTGCTGCTGTCCTCGGCACTGTTCGTCGTGCCGGCGCTGGTGAGCCTGTACTATGGGGAATACTACTTCCTGCTGATCTTTCTGTGCGTGGGCGCAGGCATGGCGCTGGCGGCGCTGCCCGGTGCGCTGTACCGTCCCAAGCGACGGTATATGTTTGCCAGAGAGGGCATGGTCATTGCAGCCCTCATGTGGATCATCTTTTCTGCGGTGGGTGCGCTGCCGTTTTATCTCAGCGGCAGCATTCCCCACTATGTGGATGCGCTGTTCGAGAGCATCTCCGGGTTCACCACCACGGGTTCGTCCATTCTGACGGACGTGGAGGCACTGCCACGGGGCATCCTGTTCTGGCGCAGCTTTACCCACTGGGTAGGCGGCATGGGCGTACTGGTGCTTGCCATCGCCATTCTGCCGTCTACGGGAAACGCCCTGTATCTGATGCAGGCGGAGTGTCCCGGTCCCCAGGTGGGAAAGCTTGTCCCCAAGGGAAAGACCTCGGCGCTGTATCTGTACCTCATCTACGGCGTGCTGACGCTGGTCACGGTGATCCTGCTGTTCACCGGCGGAATGCCATTGTTCGACAGCGTGTGCCACGCCATGGGTATTGCCGGAACCGGGGGATTCGGCATCAAAAACGACGGCGTTTCCTACTATAATTCCCCGTATCTGGAGGGTGTTATCACCGTCACCATGATCCTGTTCGGGGTGAACTTTACCCTGTATTATCACCTGCTCATCCGGCGTTTCCGGGAGGTGCGGAAAAACACGGAACTGCGTGTCTATTTCTGCATCATCGCCGCCGCCACAGGGCTTATCATGCTCAATATCCAGCCCATCTACCACAGTGTGGGAAAGTGCTTTCGCTATGCGGTGTTCCAGGTGGCGTCCATCATGACCTCTACCGGATTCGCCACGGCGGATTACAACAACTGGCCGCTGTTTTCCCAGATGATCCTGCTGCTGCTCATGTTTATCGGAGCGTGCGGCGGCTCTACCGGCGGCGGCTTTAAGGTGCAGCGCTTTGTGATCCTGTGGAAAAGCGGCTTTGCGTCCCTGCGGAAAATGGTACACCCCAACTCGGTGAACCAGGTGAAGTCGGACGACAAGATCCTGCGCTCGGAGGTATTGCAGCACGTCCTCAGCTATCTGATCCTGTATCTGGGACTGGTGATTGCATCATTCCTGCTGATCTCTCTGGACGATATGGACTTCGGCACGGCGGTGTCGGCGGTGTCCACCTGCATCAACAACATCGGACCGGGCATGAACCGGGTAGGACCGATGGAGAACTTTTCCTTTCTGTCAGACTTCTCCAAAATGGTGCTGTCGGCAGATATGCTTCTGGGACGGCTGGAAATTTTCCCCATCCTGGTGCTGCTCTCGCCGTCGGTGTGGCGGAAGAGCTTTTGAGAAAAATTTACAGCAGCATAGCACAGAAAAACGGCACCCCGTCTCCGGAGTGCCGTTTTTCCCTCTTACTATTCTACTCAATCTTTGAAAAAGATGTGTGTTCTAAAAACTTACTTTACGATGTACTTGCCGATAGCCTCTACCAGCTTGTCTGCATCGTCTGTGTGTGCCTGCAGCTTGATCGGCTTGGACAGATCCAGGCTAAAGATACCCATGATGGATTTTGCATCAATGGCATAACGGCCGGACACCAGATCAATGTCATAATTGAACAGCATTACCTTGTTAACGAAATCCTTTACATCGTTGATTGCATTCAGCTGAATTGTTGTTTCATACATAACAATTACCTCCTCTTGAAGGGGTCTGATTCTCGCCCTTCCGGTGTCACAATAAATTGCAGAACCAAAAGCACATCCCATAAAACGGCAACGTGCATACCGCCTTTCGCTTTCATTGTGCAAGCTCCGGGTGCTTTCCCGTTCTGTACCTATAGTCTACCACGAAAAAATTTTCTTGTCAAGACGATTGCAACAATTTCGTCGATATAGTATAATAGAAGATGGAAACACCCCTGTTTTTTTGACAGTGACGTTAATTTTCATGAAAATCCAGTGAAAACGGCGCAAAGATTCTGCGGAAACCCGGTCGTTTTTTCGGAAATTCCGTCGTTTTTCTGGAGATGAGGAGGTATCGCACAGACTTGAACTGTTATTTTTATACATTCGGATGCAAGGTGAACACCTGTGAGACCGCCGGGATGCAGTCTCTGCTGCAAAGCGCCGGCTATACGGTGGTCTCTCAGCCGGAAGAGGCGGACATTTTCCTGTTCAACTCCTGCACCGTCACTGCATCCGGGGACAGCCGCCTGCGCCACGCCATGCGAAAGGTGCGCCGGGAACACCCGGATGCTCTGCTGGTGCTGACGGGATGTTATCCCCAGGCGTATCCCGACGAGGCAGCCGCCATTCCGGAGGCAGACCTGGTGCTTGGCACAAAACACCGGAGCAGGCTGCCGGGACTGCTGGCGGAGCTGTGTCAGAACCATGCCCGGATCGCCGCCGTGGACAGCTACGGCGCACAGGATGACTTCGAGGCGCTGCCCTGCGACACCATGCCGGACAACACCCGTGCCTTTCTGAAGATACAGGACGGGTGCAACTGTTTTTGCAGCTACTGCATCATCCCCTATGCCCGTGGACGCTGCCGGAGCCTGCCGCCGGAGGAACTGCGGAAAGCCGCCGCCGGATTTGCGGAGAACGGCTATCGGGAGATCGTCCTCTGCGGCATCAACCTGGGCTTTTACGGCATGGAGTGGGACGGCTCGCTGGCAGAGGCGGTGGAGACCTGTGCCGCCGTCCCCGGCGTGGAGCGTGTCCGGCTGGGGTCTCTCGAACCGGAGCGGCTGACGGAAGAACAGCTTTCCCGGCTGGCGGCGCTGCCCCAGTTCTGTCCCCAGTTCCACCTGTCTCTCCAAAGCGGCTGTGACAGGACTCTGCGTGCCATGAACCGGAAATATGACAGCGCCGAGTATGCCGTCATCTGTCAGCGCATCCGGCGGTACTTTCCCGACTGCGCCATTACCACAGATTTCATGGTGGGCTTTCCCGGCGAGACGGACGAGGACTTCCGGGACTCGCTGGCGTTTGCACAGCGGATGGCGTTTGCCGCCATGCACGTGTTCCGCTATTCGCCCAGAGCCGGCACACGGGCTGCGGCGTTTCCGGAACAGTGCAGCGGCGCAGAAAAAACTGCCCGGATGGAACAGGCGCAGAAAGCGGCGAAAACCGCCAAGGAAAACTTTCTGAAAAGCCAGATCGGCACGGAATTTCCGGTGCTTTTTGAACGTGAGCGTGGCGACGGCTATCACGTGGGACACACCCCGAACGGCACCGTTGTGCGAATTTCTGCAAAAAATCCAAAAAAAAGTTTGCGTAATCGCATTTTTTGTGTTAGAATAGAAGAGAGTGATGCGGAATGCTGCTATGGGACGCTGACAGAGTCCGGTCTTGACGAAGACCTGTAGGGGTCGATGCCCACATCGACCCGTGTGCAGAAAAAACAGCAAACAGCTGCTGCCCTTGTACAAGTCTGCCGAATCAGCCTCCCCTGAAAGGGGAGGGGGACCAGCGAAGCTGGTGGAGGGGTTTTGCGGAATCTTTTTTCTTCATGTGCTAGTTTTCACGGAAATACCCCTCAGTCAAGCCTGCGGCTTGCCAGCTCAGCACAAGGCACGCCCTTCGGGTGCCCTATAGGGGAGCCAGTCCGCAGCAGCATCCGCAAATTCAAAATAAAGGAGATTTACCATGTCCGTTTTTCGTATTTATGTGGAGAAAAAGCCGGAATTCGCCGTTGAGGCACGCTCGGTTCTGAGCGATGTGCAGACGGCGCTCCGTCTGAATGTCAGCGACATCCGCATTTTCCACCGCTATGACGCAGACCATCTGACGGCAGAGGCTTTCGAGCGTGCTGTCCCCACTGTATTTTCCGAGCCTGCTGTAGACCACACCTACACAGAACTGCCGGCACTGGAAGAGGGTCAGCGGATGTTCGCCACAGAGTATCTGCCGGGTCAGTTCGACCAGCGTGCCGACAGCTGTGAACAGTGTATCCAGATCCTGCTCCAGGGCGAGCGCTGCCGTGTCCGCACCGCAGACGTCTATGTTGTCACCGGCAGTCTCACGGACGCTGAGTTCGACCGTCTGAAGAAATACCTTATCAACCCGGTAGAGCGCCGGGAGGCATCTCCGGAACTGCCGGAGACCCTGGATACCAACTATACCATCCCGACTACCGTAGAGACCCTCACCGGCTTTATCGGTCTGTCGGAGGACGAGCTGAAAAAGTTCATCGCCGACTACGGTCTGGCAATGGATCTGGGCGATATCCAGTTCTGCCAGCAGTATTTCCGGGACACCGAACACCGTGACCCCACCATCACCGAAGTGCGCATGATCGACACCTACTGGTCTGACCACTGCCGCCACACCACATTCCTGACACAGATCACGGACGTGGATATCCCCACCGATTACATCAAGGAGACCTACGACGCATACTGCACCGTCCGCCAGGAACTGGGCAGAGGCGAAAAGCCCATGACCCTTATGGACTTGGCAACCATCGCTGCCAAGAAACTGAAGGCAGACGGCAAGCTGAACGACCTGGACGAGAGCGAGGAGATCAACGCCTGCTCCGTCAAGATCAAGGTGGACATTGATGGCAAGGAAGAGGACTGGATCCTCATGTTCAAGAACGAGACCCACAACCACCCCACCGAGATCGAACCTTTCGGCGGTGCGGCGACCTGTCTCGGCGGTGCGATCCGTGACCCGCTGTCCGGACGTTCCTACGTATACCAGGCAATGCGTGTCACCGGTGCGGCAAATCCGCTGGTACCGGTAGAGGATACCATCGCCGGCAAGCTGCCCCAGAGAAAGATCACTGTCGGCGCAGCAAACGGCTACAGCTCTTACGGCAACCAGATCGGTTTGGCGACCGGTCACGTGGCTGAGGTCTACCACCCGGGCTATATGGCAAAGCGCATGGAGATCGGCGCTGTGCTGGGCGCTGCTCCGGCATCCAACATCCGCCGGGAAGCACCGGTGCCGGGTGACATCGTCATCCTGCTGGGCGGCAAGACCGGACGTGACGGCTGCGGCGGTGCGACCGGTTCTTCCAAGTCCCACACCGTAGAGTCCCTGGGTCACTGCGGCGCAGAGGTACAGAAGGGTAATGCACCGGAAGAGCGCAAGCTCCAGCGTCTGTTCCGCAACCCGACCGTAACACAGATGATCAAGCGCTGCAATGACTTCGGCGCAGGCGGCGTTTCCGTTGCTATCGGTGAGCTGACCGATGGTCTGGAAATTGATCTGAACGCTGTACCGAAGAAGTACGACGGTCTGGACGGCACGGAAATTGCCATCAGCGAATCCCAGGAGCGTATGGCTGTGGTTGTCGCTGCCGAGGATGCAGAAAAGTTCATCAAGGAGGCAGGCAAGGAGAACCTGGAGGCTACCATCGTGGCAACTGTCCAGGCTGAGCCGAGACTGCGGATGCACTGGAACGGCAACACCATCGTAGACCTGTCCCGTGAGTTCCTCAACTCCAACGGTGCGGCAAAGCACACCGGCATCGCCATCGAAGAACCCCAGCCGGCTGCGGAATCCACCCTCACCGACAGCGCAGATGCGTGGACAGAGCTGCTGTCCAGCCTGAACATCTGCTCGCAGAAGGGTCTGATCGAAAAGTTCGACTCCACCATCGGCGCAGGCACCGTTCTGATGCCGTTCGGCGGCGTATACCAGCTGTCTCCGTCCCAGGCGATGGCTGCCAAGATCCCGGTACTCAAGGGCGAGACCAACACCTGCTCCCTCATGGCGTGGGGCTATAATCCCACCGTCAGCGAGCGCAACCCGTACCTGGGCGCAATGGATGCCGTTATCACTTCTATCGCCAAGGTAGTCGCAGCAGGCGGCAGCTGGCACCACTGCTGGCTGACATTCCAGGAATACTTCGAGCGCACCCAGAACGACCCCAAGCGCTGGGGCAAGCCTATGGCAGCATTGCTGGGCGCATTCAAGGCACAGCTGGAACTGTCCTGCGGCTCTATCGGCGGCAAGGACTCCATGTCCGGCACCTTCGAGAACATCGACGTGCCGCCGACGCTGGTATCCTTTGCAGTTTCCACAGCCAAGGCAGACAAGGTGGTCTCCACCGAGTTCAAGCAGGCAGGGGACAAGGTCGTTATGCTCCGTCCGGAGACCGACGAGAACGGCGTTCCCAGCTTTGAGAGCATCCGTGCCACATTCGACAAGGTCGAGGCAATGATCGCCGCAGGCCGCATCCGTGCCGGCTGGGTCATCGACTACGGCGGCGTGGCTGAGGGTATCGCAAAGATGTGCTTCGGCAACGGCATCGGCTTTACCTTCGACCGCCAGCTGACAGACGCAGAGCTGTTCCAGCCCTGCTGCGGCGGATTCCTGCTGGAACTCTGCGGCGATGCAGAGGACGGCGAGGATGTGATCGGTTCTACCAGCGAAAAGCCGGAGATCGTCTGCCCGAAGTTCACTCTCCAGCTGGACAAGCTGCTGGCTGTCTGGGAAAAGAAACTGGAACCGGTATTCCCGTGCCGCATCAAGACCACCACGGAAGTTCCGGAAAAGCTGTCCTATCCGAGAAAGACCACCCTGTCCGCATCGATCAAGAGCGCACAGCCCCGTGTTCTGATCCCGGTATTCCCCGGCACAAACTGCGAATACGACACCGCACGTGTCTTTGAGCGTGCCGGCGCAAGACCCCAGACCTTTATCGTCCGGAACCTTTCCGCTGCGGCAATGGAAGATTCCATTACCACCTTTGCCGCTATGGTGCGCCAGGCGCAGATCATCATGATCCCCGGCGGATTCAGCGGCGGCGACGAGCCGGAGGGCAGCGGCAAGTTCATCACCGCATTCTTCCGCAATCCCCGCATCAAGGACGCTGTACACGACCTGCTGAAGAACCGTGACGGTCTGATGCTGGGTATCTGCAACGGCTTCCAGGCACTGGTAAAGCTGGGTCTGGTACCGTTCGGCGAGATCATGGACATGACCGACGTTTCGCCGACGCTGACCTTCAACACCATCGCACGCCACCAGTCCATGCTGGTTCGGACACGCATCGCATCCAACAAGTCCCCGTGGCTGTACGGCACCGAGGTGGACGATGTGCATACCGTAGCCATTTCTCACGGTGAGGGACGCTTTGTTGCGCCGCCGGAGCTGCTGGCAGACATGGCGAAGAACGGTCAGATCGCAACCCAGTATGTGGACATGGACGGCAACCCGACCATGGACATCCACTTCAACCCCAACACTTCCATGATGGCAATTGAGGGCATCACCTCGCCGGACGGCAGAGTTCTGGGCAAGATGGGTCACAGCGAGCGTATCGGTCAGAACCTGTACCGGAACGTGCCGGGCGAAAAGGATCAGAAGATCTTCGAGAGCGGCGTGGCTTACTTTAAGTAAGCGGGTGGTGACTCCTCCGTCCTTCGGACACCTCCTCTAAAGAGGAGGCAGATGGGGGATATAAGGCTCCTCTTGTAGAGGAGCTGGCAGCCATAAGGCTGACTGAGGAGTAATACGCACCAACGGGCGAACATCGTTCGTCCCTACAGATGCACATTTTGAACCGTTTTGAGAGTTAAATCCTCCTGTCCCTACGGGACATCCCTCTTTTCAAGGGGGACATGATGCGTGGTAATATGCCTCCCTTGAAAAGGGAGGTGGCACGAAGTGCCGGAGGGATTTCAGCACAAAGTACGTTCCGAAAGAACTCTTTTCACGCACAACCAAATCAAACACAACAAGGCAGCCATGCTCCGGCGAACGGGGTGTGGCTGCTTTTTTTGCATACCCGACCGGGAAAGCGCATAAGATGTACCAAAAACGGGAGGTGTGCCTATGAAACGCTGGCTTGCGGCAATTTGTGCGGTGGTTCATTGCTTGGTTTGTTTT
>OGXH01002547.1_pt1 | contig 12573 bp, 9 predicted proteins | sample 1576241 | NCBI WGS metagenome assembly OGXH01 (sample SAMEA3541529, study PRJEB24748) | human gut metagenome | biome: human gut; feature: human-associated habitat; material: faeces | place: China | collected 2012
AAAGCTTTGAAACACGATTATCCGGAAACAGGAAGAATTGCATTCACCGATTCCATTGAGTTTGAACCGGCACAGGCTACATTCCTGAAAGTCAAAATCAAGAATGGTGGCACACTGCGTAATGGTGTCAACTTTGAAAAGAATAACGGGCCGGAAGTCATTCCTGCCGAATTATGGATAGATGAAATAGAAGCGTATTAACCAAAGACAATCGACAAATATTGTTCGAAAAGCTTTGAGTTTATAAAATAAAGGGGAGCAAGACTCCCCTCTCAACAAAATCACCCACGCTACAGATTAAACTCTAGCGTGGGTGATTTTCATATTTATAAGGGTTTTAATACCCTCCTATGGTCGGATATAAACCGGATTAAATGAGTCCTTTGGCAGAAAGATAACGTTCTGCTTCCAAAGCAGCTTTACAACCACTTCCCGCAGCCGTAATAGCCTGACGATAATGCGGATCGGCAACATCTCCTGCCGCAAAAACTCCGGGAACTTTTGTACGGGGACTATCACCTTCCGTGATGATATAGCCCACTTCGTCCGTATCAACGTATTCTTTAAAGATTTCAGTATTCGGTTGATGTCCGATAGCCAGGAAGAAACCGTCGATAGGCAAGCTGTAACGTTCTTCATCCGGTTCGCCCCAACGTTTCACCAGGTTTACACCTTCTACCCCATTGTCGCCAAACAAACCAACTGCGTTGTGTTCAAAAAGAACTTCTATTTTCTCGTGGTTCATTACTCGTTCCTGCATAATCTTCGATGCGCGCAGGAAAGGTTTACGGACAATCAGATATACTTTGGATGCAAGTCCGGCAAGATAAACAGCTTCTTCACAAGCCGTATCACCGCCACCGACTACGGCAACTACTTTCTTACGATAGAAAAATCCGTCACAAGTGGCACAAGCGCTTACACCCATTCCGGCATATTTTTTTTCATCTTCCAGTCCCAGATATTTAGCAGTAGCTCCGGTAGCAATAATCAATGATTCTGTTTCAATAACCTTATCACCGTCGATTGTTATTTTATAAGGGGCTTTGCTCAAATCGGCCGCCGTAGCAATACCGAAACGAACATCTGTTCCGAAACGGCTCGCCTGTGCACGCAAATCTTCCATCAACTGCGGACCACTGATTCCTTCCGGATAACCGGGGAAATTCTCCACATCCGTGGTAGTAGTCAACTGGCCACCCGGTTGCAATCCTTCATAAAGCACCGGACATAAATTTGCACGTCCTGCATAAATCGCTGCCGTATATCCGGCAGGTCCTGAACCTATAATCAGGCATTTCACTTTTTCTATTTCTGCCATTTTAATTTATCTTTATCGTTTTGTTATAAACGTATATTATCTCAAATCTATTACCTCCGCATTGGGGTATTGTTTCTTATCAAACGTAAAAACCTGATCCGCATAATTCTGCTTAGTCTGATAACTTGTAATGGTTATCTCATTACGCGTCTGCTGACCACGCTGTTGAAGCAAAATACACAAAGGTTCATAAGTATCCTTTGTCACAAAAAGAGTGATATGTTCCAACTCCTGTTTCTTATCCCTGGCAGTCAAAACGACTTCCCAAACGGCTTTTCCACGATACGTCTTAGTTGCTCCTAACTTATAAGAGAATCCTTTCTGATACATATATAGAAACGTATACGGATTAATCTGCTGCAACTCTTCCTGTGTCGGATTGCTGACGTTCACTTCATCATTCTTTGTCACATAACTCCACTGCGTTTTTCCATCAAACCAAGTGATGATATCCGACGTTTTCAGTACGAATTTCTCTCCTTTCAACTGAATCGTTCCATTTTCTGCACCTTCTACCAGACCGTTCGTCACAGCCTTTACAGTAAAATCAGCCTTTACACCACCTGCTTTACGAAACACCTCTGCCGTCTTGTCAAGAATGACTTTAGCCTGCGACTGTTGTTGGGCAATCACAGGCAAAGACAGTAAAGCTATTAAAACACTAAAAATGTACTTTCTCATTTGATTAATAAACGAACGGTTACTGTAAATTGTTCAATCGCATTTCAAGATCGTTATCATCCATGCACAAGACATCGCGCGCCTTGCTTCCCTGGGTAGGACCTACGATTCCCGCTTTTTCGAGTTGGTCCATAATACGTCCGGCACGGTTGTAACCGATAGCGAATTTACGCTGAATTAACGAAGTGGAACCTTGCTGATGGATCACTACCAGTCGGGCTGCATCTTCGAACAACGGATCAAGCCGTCCCATATCAATATCTCCTACTTCACTACCACCATCTTCGCTCACGAACTCTGGCAGGAAGAACGGAGTAGGATAACTTTGCTGACGGGCAATAAACTTCGTAATTTCTTCCACTTCCGGCGTATCGATAAAGGCACACTGCACACGCACCGGATCGGCTCCCTGCAAGAAGAGCATATCACCCTTACCAATCAAACGGTTAGCACCCGGACGGTCGAGAATGGTACGGGAGTCCATCATGGCAGATACACGGAATGCGATACGTGCAGGGAAGTTGGCTTTGATCGTACCTGTAATAATATTAGTAGTCGGACGCTGTGTAGCGATAATCATGTGGATGCCGACAGCACGCGCCAACTGTGCAATACGGGCAATCGGAAGTTCCACTTCCTTACCGGCGGTCATAATCAAATCTCCGAACTCGTCAATCACCACTACGATATACGGCATAAACTTATGTCCCTTTTCTGGATTCAGGCGGCGGTTGATAAATTTCTCGTTATATTCTTTGATATTACGCACATGTGCCATCTTCAAAAGATCATAACGGGTATCCATCTCCACACAAACAGAGTTCAGGGTTTGCACTACTTTCGTTACGTCCGTAATAATCGGTTCGCCTCCATCAGGAAGTTTGGCAAGGAAGTGATTTTCAATCACCGAATAGATACTGAATTCCACTTTCTTCGGATCGACCAGCACAAACTTCAATTCTGCCGGATGCTTCTTATATAATAAGGAAGTGATAATGGCATTCAAACCGACTGATTTACCCTGACCGGTTGCACCTGCCACCAATACGTGCGGCATCTTGCAAAGGTCGAACATAAAGACTTCGTTCGTGATCGTCTTACCCAATACAATAGGCAAGTCATATTTGGATTCCTGGAATTTCTTGCTTCCGATCACACTCTGTCCGGAAACAATCTTCGGATTCTTGTTCGGTACTTCAATACCGATGGTTCCTTTACCCGGTATCGGAGCAATAATACGGATACCATCAGCGGAAAGGCTCAATGCGATATCATCTTCCAAACCACGGATTTTAGAAATACGTACTCCCTGTTCCGGAGTAATTTCATATAGAGTTACCGTAGGTCCCACGGTTGCTTTAATCGTACTGATTTCGATTCCGAAGCTGCGCAATGTATTGATGATGCGGTCTTTATTTGCATTCTGCTCGTCCATGTCAATCGTCGGATCATCATTTTCAAAATGCTTCATCAAATCGATAGTCGGGAAACGGTAGTTTTCCAAGTCCTTAGTAGGATTATACGGTTCGAGTTCAGGTCCTTGGTATTCTTCTTCCGAAGCTGCCGGTTCCACCTCAAATCCGGGTTCCGCCTCTTCCAAAGAGTCTTCCTGCACAATAGGAACAGGATTGGAAACAGTCGGTTCAAATACCATAGTCACTCCTTCACTTTCGTCAGATACGGAAGTATCTTCCTTTTCCGGTTTATTAATAGGAAAGTCGTCTTCAGGTTCTTCAGCCTGAATATCCATCACTGGTGCCGGAGGAGGTGTCTGTTTATACGTCCGTTTCAAATTGAACTCCACTTCTTGCGGTTGGGAAGTCGTAAATTCCGGATCTCCTTCTCCTTCCGGAACATTCTCCTTTTCTTCTTTCTTTTCGCGTTTCAGGAAACTCAATGCGAAGAGTTTACGCAACCAGATGACGGTACGTGCACTTATATATATGAAGAAACAGATAGCCGTTATCAACAGGATCATCCACACACCGGGTACTCCAACTTGCGAAATCAGCCAACGACTGACATTATATCCGTGCATACCTCCCAAATAAATGAAGGAATCCTGATAATGATCCATAAAGGCAAATCCGAAGAATACGGAGAACCAGACCAGCAAGAGTGTGCAGCCGATAAACCACTTCCACAGACGTACAACACGTACACGCATTAACTTCAATCCTGCCACTGCCAGGAAAACAAGTATGAAGAAAGAGGAAACGCCGAAACAGTCATTAATCAGATAACTGGCCAACTGCGCTCCGCGTGAACCTGCATAATTCTTCACTTGATTATTAACAGCTGCCAAATCTGCCGAACTACCACTATCAATAATACTTTGATCGGCAGCCCCCGTGAAGAAGAAGGAAGAAAAAGCCAACAACAGGTAAACGGAAAAGATGACCAGCATCAATCCGATTACAAAATGAATGGTTTCATTCTTAAATACAGCCACAATTTTACTGGGGGAAGAGGGAGTACGTTCCGCCTCCTTATCTAATTTCTTCTTTGCCATGAGTCTTTAATTCTTTTTTATAAAACTGGAATGAGATTCTAAGCTGCAAAAATAATAAAAAAATAACGAGCACTACGCTCATTCAATCCTTTTTCTTACCTTTGCGTTTCAAATCAATATAGATCATGGAAAAAGAAAGCCAAACGATATTTGATAAAAACGTAATTGAGTTCGTAACGGTAGCTGCCGAATTTTGTGCATTTCTCGAACGTGCCGAACGCATGAAGCGTAGCACTTTCGTTGATACATCATTAAAAATACTTCCACTACTCTATCTCAAAGCATCTATGCTGCCCAAATGTGAGACTATCGGGGACGAAGCACTTGAAACGTATGTCACAGAAGAGATTTACGAAATTCTGCGTATCAACCTTTCCGGATTGATGGCTGACAAGGATGATTATCTGGACGTATTCGTGCAAGATATGGTGTATAGCGACCAACCTATCAAGAAGTCTATATCGGAAGACCTGGCCGACATTTATCAGGATATTAAAGATTTCATATTTGTCTTCCAACTGGGACTGAACGAAACAATGAATGATTCATTGGCCATCTGCCAGGAAAACTTCGGTACACTGTGGGGACAGAAACTGGTAAACACACTTCGCGCCCTTCATGACGTGAAATACAACCAGGAGGAAGAAGAAGAGGAAGTAGGTAATGAAGAAGGATTTTACGAACCAAGCGACGACACCGATTGTTGTGAAGAAGATGGCTGTCATTGCCACGATGATGATTGCCACTGTCACGAAGACGGTTGCCATTGCCACGATGATGAATTAAAATAAAAATGATTGTAAGAAGAACCATAGATAAAGATGAACTAAAAGAACTCCCGAAAACAGTCTTTCCGGGACGTATTTATGTTATCCAGTCGGAAGCTGAAACGGAAAAAGCTGTAGCTTACCTCCAATCCAGACCAGTGATAGGTATCGACAGCGAAACTCGCCCTTCCTTTACCAAAGGACAATCGCACAAAGTAGCACTTCTCCAGATTTCTTCCGAAGAATGCTGTTTCTTATTCCGGCTCAATATGACGGGATTGACTCAGCCATTGGTTGACTTGTTAGAAAATCCGGCTGTAATCAAAGTGGGACTTTCACTGAAAGACGACTTTATGATGCTGCACAAACGTGCACCTTTCACCCAACAAAGCTGTATCGAATTACAGGACTATGTGCGTCAATTCGGAATACAGGACAAAAGTCTGCAAAAGATTTACGCCATCTTATTCAAAGAAAAAATATCCAAATCACAACGCTTGTCCAACTGGGAAGCTGATGTATTGAGCGACGGGCAGAAACAATATGCCGCCACGGATGCATGGGCTTGCCTCAACATCTATAATCTGTTGCAAGAGCTGAAACAGACAGGAGATTGGGAAATAGCTGCTCTCCCATCTGCTCCCAAGGAAAGGGAAGAAGTCACTACCGATCCTATAAGCAACCAGCAGTCATAGACGATAAATGATAAGTGATAAATAATAAAATAAGTAATTAATAACCAATAACAAAACTATCTCAATCCTCCTCTCCCTGGGAGAAGGTTAGGGAAAGGCTATATTATGCATAAAGTATATCTCAAACCCGGTAAAGAAGATTCTCTTAAGAGATTCCACCCCTGGATTTTTTCCGGTGCTATCGCTCGTTTTGACGGAGAGCCCGATGAAGGTGAAGTTGTAGAAGTGTACACCTCAAAAAAAGAATTTATTGCCGAAGGACATTTCCAGATCGGAAGTATTGCTGTACGCGTACTGTCTTTCCGCCAGGAACCTATCGATCACGATTTTTGGAAAAGCAAACTGGAAATTGCATACGATATGCGTCGCAGTATCGGCATCGCCACTAATCCGACCAACAACACCTACCGTCTCGTTCACGGTGAAGGAGACAATCTCCCCGGACTGGTGATTGACGTTTATGCCAAAACCGCTGTTATGCAGGCACACTCTGCAGGAATGCACGTAGACCGCATGACAATTGCCGAAGCTTTATCCGAAGTAATGGGTGACAAAATCGAAAATATCTATTATAAATCAGAAACAACTCTTCCTTTTAAGGCAGACCTTTTCCCCGAAAACGGTTTTCTGAAAGGAGGAAGCAGTGACAATATCGCACAAGAATATGGCTTGAAGTTCCATGTGGACTGGCTGAAAGGTCAGAAGACCGGATTCTTTGTAGATCAGCGTGAAAACCGTTCTTTGCTGGAACGTTACGCCAAAGACCGTTCGGTACTGAATATGTTCTGCTACACCGGCGGATTCTCATTCTACGCCATGCGCGGAGGTGCGAAACTCGTGCGCTCTGTCGACAGTTCAGCCAAAGCGATTGATCTAACTAACAAAAACGTGGAATTAAACTTCCCCGGTGATTCCCGCCACGAGGCGTTTGCCGAGGATGCTTTCAAATATCTCGACCGCATGGGCGACCAATATGATTTAATCATCCTTGATCCGCCCGCATTCGCCAAACATAAAGATGCACTGCGGAATGCTTTGCAAGGTTACCGTAAACTGAACGCCAAAGCATTCGAGAAAATCAAACCGGGCGGTATCCTGTTTACTTTCTCTTGTTCGCAAGTGGTAAGCAAAGACAATTTCCGTACTGCCGTATTTACCGCAGCAGCCATGTCAGGGCGTAGCGTACGCATTCTACACCAGCTGACTCAACCGGCCGACCATCCGGTAAACATCTATCATCCCGAAGGAGAATATCTGAAAGGATTGGTACTCTACGTAGAATAACCGGCAAGGTGCCGGAACCAAGTTTCCATTCGGATATCAGACATTTCTCCGGAAGTATGGCTGATTAGAGAGGGCAGTAACAGAAAAACGGAAGATTCAAAGTTAATTAGAGTTAACAAATAGAAGATTTTCGAGAAAACATTATGTTGTATAACATAAACCCTATATCTTTGCACTGTGTTTTTCATGGTATTAGATTTAAGGTTAACAAAGATTGGCTGTCTGGGATAGATAGCCTTCTTTTTTTTATACCCCCTTCATTTGTTTTTTCACACCCAAATCTCATCTTTTCTTCGCATTTATGCCATTTTTATCCCCTTTTTATCAAATTACTTATCCACCTATTCAACGAAAATATTATATTTGCAAGGTTTATGAATGTGAAGAGAAACACAAATTAAAAAAGTCATGAGTATAAAAGTTCGTTTGATTATTATGAACTTCCTGCAATTCTTTGTATGGGGGTCATGGTTAATATCATTAGGTGGTTATATGGGAAGAGAACTTCATTTTGAAGGAGGACAAATCGGAGCCATTTTCGCCACCATGGGGATTGCCTCTTTGGTAATGCCGGGTATTATCGGTATTATTGCCGATAAATGGTTTAATGCAGAACGTTTATACGGACTTTGCCATATTGCAGGAGCAGGATGTCTCTTCTACGCTTCCACCGCAACGGGATACGACCAGATGTATTGGGCCATGTTACTCAACCTGTTGGTATATATGCCCACTTTATCCCTCGCCAACACGGTATCGTACAATGCACTGGAGCAATACAAATGTGACCTGATTAAAGACTTCCCTCCTATCCGCGTATGGGGAACAATCGGTTTTATTTGTGCCATGTGGGCTGTCGACCTTACCGGATTCAAGAATTCAAGTGCACAACTTTATGTAGGAGGTGCTTCCGCATTGCTACTCGGACTTTATTCATTTACGCTCCCGGCCTGTCGACCGGCTAAATCTGAAAACAAATCATGGCTCTCCGCTTTCGGACTGGATGCGCTGGTGTTATTCAAGAAAAAGAAAATGGCTATTTTCTTCCTTTTCTCCATGCTTCTAGGTGCAGCATTGCAGATTACGAATACTTACGGCGACCTTTTCCTAGGCAGTTTTGCCAGCATCCCTGAATATGCAGATTCTTTCGGAGTGAAACATTCAGTCATCCTGTTATCCATTTCACAGATGTCCGAAACATTGTTTATTCTTGCCATACCTTTCTTCCTGCGTCATTTCGGAATCAAACAAGTCATGCTAATCAGTATGTTCGCTTGGGTGTTCCGGTTCGGCCTGTTCGGTTTTGGAGATCCGGGATCAGGACTATGGATGCTGATCCTTTCCATGATTGTTTATGGTATGGCCTTTGATTTCTTCAACATTTCCGGTTCGTTGTTTGTTGAACAAGAAGCCAAATCTTCTATCCGTGCCAGTGCACAGGGCTTGTTCTTTATGATGACTAACGGATTGGGAGCCATCATGGGCGGATATGCCAGCGGTGCGGTAGTTGATGCATTCTCTGTATATGCCGACGGCAGACTGGTGAGTCGCGAATGGATGAACATTTGGCTGATCTTTGCCGCTTATGCGCTGGTAATCGGCATTCTGTTTGCCTTGGTATTCAAGTACAAACACCAGCAGGAGAGTAAAACAAATTAAGTAAAAGAGAACGATGGACAAAAAGGTAGAATTACAAGTTATAAATATCACGAACAGCCAGGCGCAAGTAGGCGCGTTTGCTATGCTATTGGGCGAAGTGGACGGTGAAAGGCAACTGCCTATCATCATCGGTCCAGCGGAAGCCCAGGCTACCGCTTTATATCTGAAAGGAGTGAAAACTCCCCGTCCGTTGACACATGATTTATTTATAACAAGTCTTACTATACTGGGAGCCAGCCTGATACGTGTATTAATTTACAAAGCAAAGGATGGTATTTTCTACTCCTATATTTACCTCAAAAAAGACGAAGAAATTATACGTATCGACGCACGGACTTCAGACGCAGTTGCCCTGGCAGTGCGTGCCGACTGCCCGATTCTTATTTATGAATCTATTCTTGAACAGGAATGTCTTCACATGTCGTCAGAAGAAAGAACCCGTTCTGAAGAAACGGACAACGACGAAGTGGCTGAAGAAGAACATGATTTGCCCGGTGCTACTTCCAGAACGCTTGAAGAAGCACTGGAACAGGCTATTAAAGATGAGAATTACGAGTTAGCCGCGCAGATACGCGATCAAATCAATTCAAGAAATAAAAATCAGTAAGTAATATTATGCACGTATTTTATACTCCAGATATACAGAAAAGCAACGAGCTTCCCGAAGAGGAAGCACAACACTGTATCCGTGTTCTGCGGCTAAGTATCGGAGACGAAATCACGCTTACCGACGGTAAGGGTAACTTCTACAAAGCTGAAATTACTGTTGCAACCAACAAACGTTGTTTCGTAAACATCAAAGAAACCATTTTTCAGGAACCGTTATGGCCGTGCCATTTACACATTGCCATGGCACCAACGAAGAATATGGACCGCAACGAATGGTTTGCAGAGAAAGCTACCGAAATAGGTTTTGACGAACTGACTTTCCTCAACTGCCGTTTCTCGGAACGTAAAGTCATCAAGACCGAACGGATTGAAAAGATTCTGGTATCAGCCATCAAACAATCTCTCAAGGCACGACTGCCAAAATTGAACGAAATGATTGAGTTCGATCAGTTCATCAGGCAGGAGTTTAAAGGACAGAAGTTTATCGCCCACTGTTATGAAGGGGAGAAACCTCTATTGAAGAATGTTCTGAAACCAGGAGAAGACGCCCTTGTTCTGATAGGTCCCGAGGGAGATTTCAGTGAAGAAGAAGTGAAGAAGGCCATCGAACGGGGATTCGTACCGATTAGTCTCGGCAAATCACGGCTCCGTACAGAAACAGCGGCATTGGTGGCCTGCCACACGCTGAATCTGCAAAATCAATAACAGCAGTAAATGTCTGAATCAATGATTATACAACTTTTAAATAACATAAGTATGGCAAAGAAAACGATTTCACGACTCTCGGTACTGGCAGTACTGATTGTTTTTCTGGCAGCATGTTCCAAAACATCGGAATATACAAATGTGATACCGGCTGACGCTTCGGTAGTTGCCTCTATCAACCTTAAATCCCTCGCAAGCAAAGCGGGATTGGATGATAAAGAGAATGAAGCTGCTAAACAAAAAGTACTGGAAGCACTGAAAAGCGGAATGAATGCGGCCACATTCCAACAACTGGAAAAGGTTATGAAGAATCCGGGCGAATCGGGAATCAATGTTGAATCTCCATTCTATGTGTTCTCTTCATCTTCTTTCCCTTATCCTACTGTTGTAGGTAAAGTGAACAATGAAGATAAGTTGCATGCTTCACTCGACGTGATGGCAAAAGAACAGATCTGCCAACCGGTAGGCGAAGCTGACGGTTACAGTTTTACAACGATGAACAGCGGTTTGCTTGTTTTCAATAGTTCTACTATATTGGTAGTCAATGTCAGCGGAACAACTCAAACTGATAAAGCCAAAGAATCCATTACTAATTTGTTGAAACAGACAGCAAGCAATAGTATCGTGAAATCAGGAGCTTTCCAGAAAATGGAGAAACAGAAAAGTGATATTAACTTCTTTGCTTCCATGACAGCTATTCCTTCAACCTACCGCGATCAGATAACCATGGGATTACCTACTGAAGTGAAAGCGGAAGACATCACTCTGATAGGAGGACTGAACTTTGAAAAAGGAAAGATTGCCCTCAAAACAGAAAACTATACTGAAAACGAAGCAGTGAAAACTCTCCTAAAAAAACAAATGGAATCTGTTGGAAAAGCGAACAATACTTTCGTTAAATACTTCCCGGCTTCTACCCTGATGTTCTTCAACGTAGGTGTAAAAGGAGGCGAACTGTATAACCTGTTGAGCGAAAACAAGGAATTCCGCAACACAGTATCTATCGCTAAGGCAGACGAAGTAAAAGAGTTGTTCAGCTCGTTCAATGGTGATATTTCTGCAGGATTAATCAACGTAACGATGAGCAGTGCTCCCACTTTCATGATGTACGCTGACGTGAAGAACGGCAATGCTCTTGAAATGATTTACAAGAACAAGGAATCATTGGGATTGAAGAGAGGGGAAGATATCATGCAACTTGGCAAAGACGAATATGTCTACAAGACAAGAGGCATGAATATATTCTTCGGCATCAAGGATAAACAAATGTATGCAACCAATGATGAGTTACTCTACAAAAACGTAGGTAAAGCTGCCGACAAATCAGTCAAAGATGCTCCTTATGCATCGGATATGAAGGGAAAGAGCCTATTTATAGCAATCAATGCCGTGATCCGGGTGCCGGACACATCGTGGAAACCCTCCAGCGCCGCCTTACCGGTATCGCCGGAGGTGGCGGTAAGGATCACCACATCCCCAGCCCCCTCCTGCTTGGCGGCGGCGCTCACCAGCCGGGGCAGCACCGACAGGGCCACGTCCTTGAAGGCGCTGGTGGGCCCGTGGTACAGCTCCAGCACATACCGCTCCCCCACCGGCACCAGCGGCGTCAGGTCATCGCTGGCGAATTTTCCGGCATAGCTGGCCCGCACCAGTCCGTTCATATCCTGAAAGTCCGGCAGCAGTACACCCAGAATGTCCGCCGCCATGGACATGGTATCCTTCTGCAAGGTCCCCTGCCAGTCAAACTCTAACTTCCCCGGATCGCAGACATACAGTCCTCCGTCCGGTGCAATTCCCTCTAAAACGGCTCTGGCCGGGGCCGCCGTCAGTTTTTCATCCCTCGTGCTATGGTAGATCATAAAAAACGCTCCTTTTGCCACTTGCTTTTTCTGAAACAGTATGATACACTGTCTCCAAGAAAAAAGCAAGTGTTTTTATTCCGAGGACATAAATACTCTCTGTCCGCTGCGGAACAAACGGCACTGCATCCATGAAAGAAAGGCGATCCTCCTATGTTAAAGGTATTGAAATTCGGCGGCTCCTCTATGGCCGACGCCCATCAGTTTGCCAAGGTGAAGGCCATTGTGGACTCTGACCCCAGCCGCCGTGTGGTGGTGGTCAGCGCCGCCGGAAAGCGCAGTCGGGACGACCACAAACTGACGGACCTGCTGTATCTGTGCTACGCCCACCTGCAATACGGCGTCAGCTGCGACGCCGTGTTCGACATGATCCGCAGCCGCTATCTCTCCATCCGGGACGAGCTGCACCTGTCCACACCGCTGGAGGCGGAGTTCGCCGCCCTGCGGGAGAAAATGGACCGTGGCATCAGTCAGGACGAGC
>OGXH01002550.1_pt1 | contig 12560 bp, 17 predicted proteins | sample 1576241 | NCBI WGS metagenome assembly OGXH01 (sample SAMEA3541529, study PRJEB24748) | human gut metagenome | biome: human gut; feature: human-associated habitat; material: faeces | place: China | collected 2012
CGTCATGGTCGTGTGCGCGGGCGCGAAGTCCATCCTCGACCTCGGTCTGACGCTCGAATATCTCGAGACCCACGGCGTGACCGTCATCGGCTACGGCACCGACGAGCTGCCCGCGTTCTACACGCGCAAGTCCGGCTTCGGCGTGGACTACGAGCTCGACACCCCCGCCGAGCTTGCCAAGGCGTTCCACGTCAAGCGGGAGCTGGGTCTGCGCGGCGGCCTGCTCGTCACCAACCCCATTCCCGAGGAGTATTCCATGGATAAGGCCGTGATCGACAAGGCGATCGCCGAGGCCGTCGAGGACGCGAAGAAGGACGGCATCCACGGCAAGGCCACCACGCCCTATCTGCTCGCCAAGATCAAGGATCTCACCGGCGGCGACAGCCTCGATTCCAACATTCAGCTCGTGTTCAACAACGCCCGCCTCGGCGCTGCCGCCGCGGTGGAGCTGGCGAAGCTCGAACGGTGAGCGGGGCGCTCTCGCTCGGCGTGATCGGCGGGGCGGACGGCTCGACGGCGGTATTCGTTACGGGCAGCCCTGCACCGCTCGTCATCTATCTGCTTGCCATCAACGTGCTGGCCTTCGCCGTCTACGGCTGGGACAAGGCGCGGAGCAAGGTGCAGGGCGCGCGCCGCGTGCCGGAAAAGACGCTCTTTCTGCTCGCCATCCTCGGCGGCAGCGTGGGAGCCATTCTCGGGATGCGTGTCTGGCACCACAAGACGCGCCACTGGTACTTCAAATACGGCCTGCCGGCGATCCTGCTCGCGCAGCTCGCGCTGGCCTGGTATCTCGGCGGCCTGCATTAAAACAAAGGAGGACCTTTCCATGAAGCGGATCACAAAGCAGGAGACCCTGCCGGCGCTCGCCGTGCCGGAAGTGCTGAGCGTGCCGGAGCTGGCATACCCCGCGAGGCTCGGCAAGCGGGCGGTCGTGCAGGTGCTGCGCAAGGCGGACGTGAAAAAGGCCGCGCTGGCCGTCGGCGGGACGGCGCTGGTGCTCTCCGCGATCGGCGCGGCGGGCAAGCGGCAGTTCTATAAGCGCATCGTCGCCTCGGAGCTGAAGCGTCAGCTGGCGGTTGTGAACGGCAAGCTCGACAATCTGCAGGCGCAGAATGAGGCCCTGCGCGCGGAGCTCGCGCGGCTGAAGCAGGAAAAGTGAACCGGACAGAAAACGGGAGCCGAAGCATCGCTTCGGCTCCCGTTTCGGTTTCTTATCGTTTCGGCTGCAGGTTGGCGCGCGCGTGCGAGCAGATGGCGTCATAGGTCTGCTGGCTGATGTCGTGCTCGATCTTGCAGGCGTCCTCCTCCGCGGTCCTGGCGTCCACGCCGAGGGCGATGAGGAAGGCGGTGAGCGTTTTGTGGCGGTCGAGCATTTTGGCGGCAACGGCCATGCCGGTCTCCGTGAGCGTGATGAGCCCATCCTTATCCATCGTGATATGCCCACTCTCCTTGAGACGGCGCGTGGCGTAGGTGACGCTCGGCTTTGTCACGCCGAGGTGCTCCGCCACGTCAATGGAGCGAATGTATCCGTGCTTGAGCTTCATCATCAGCATGGACTCAAGATAGTCCTCCGACGCGCGTAAAATTTCCATCGAATTGCACGACCCTTCCGGTTAAAAGTATTCTTAGGTTAACACAGTTTAACCAAAATTGCAAGCGGCAAAAAGTTTTTGAAAAAGGCTATTGACAAAAGGCGGTTAGACGTGCTAAACTGCACAGCGGTTAGAGGAGATTAACACCTTGACCATTCTTTTTTCAATATCGGTTAGAGACTGTTAACCGAAGAACGGGGAGGGAATACCATGATGCCGCTTGCACTTGCCAATGTCGGCGAGGAAAATCTGATCCTCCGAGTCGGTGGGAGTCCGGAGCTGCGCAAGCACCTCGAGGACCTCGGCTTTACCCCGGGCGGGACCGCCACCGTGGTCGCCGCGATGGGCGGAAACATCATCGTCAAGATCAAGGAATCCCGCGTGGCCATCAGCGAAGAGATGGCGCGCAAGATCATGATTTGAGCGCAAATATTTTTGAAATAGAAGGAGAGAGGAACATGAAAACTCTGCGAGACGTCCGGATCGGCCAGACCGTCAAGGTCGTGAAGCTGCACGGAGAGGGGCCTGTCAAGCGCCGCATCATGGACATGGGCATCACCAAGGGCACCGAGGTCTTTGTCCGCAAGGTAGCGCCTCTGGGCGACCCGATGGAGGTCACCGTGCGCGGCTACGAGCTGAGCCTGCGCAAGGCAGATACCGAAATGATCGAAGTGGAATAAAGCGAGTCATAAATTTTTGCAGATCGGTTCAAGCGCTTGAACCGGAAGGAGCATGATATGGAAAAGCAGATCAAAATTGCCCTTGCGGGCAACCCCAACTGCGGTAAAACGACATTGTTCAACGCGCTGACGGGCTCCAACCAGTTCGTCGGCAACTGGCCCGGCGTCACCGTGGAGAAGAAGGAGGGCAAGCTCAAGAAGCATGACGACGTCATCATCATGGACCTGCCCGGCATTTACTCGCTGTCCCCCTACACGCTGGAGGAGGTCGTCGCCCGTAACTACCTGATCGGCGAGCGTCCCGATGCGATCCTGAACATCGTCGACGGCACGAACCTCGAGCGCAACCTGTACCTCACCACGCAGCTCACCGAGCTGGGCATCCCGGTCGTCATCGCCATCAACATGATGGACGTCGTCCGCAAGAACGGCGATAAGATCAACACCGCAGAGCTGTCCCGTGAGCTTGGCTGCAAGGTCATCGAGATCTCTGCCCTGAAGGGCACCGGTGTCATGGAAGCCGCCGAGGCTGCCATCAAGGCCGCCGAGGGCACGAAGACCGTTCCGATGCACACATTCTCCGGTCCGGTCGAGCATGCGCTGGCCCACATCGAAGAGGTCGCTGTGCATCAGATGCCGGAGGAGCAGCAGCGCTGGTACGCCATCAAGATCTTCGAGCGCGACGAGAAGGCCATGGCACAGCTCAAGCTCTCTGCCGATGTGCAGGCGCACATTGAGGAGGACATCAAGGCTGCCGAGAAGGAGCTGGACGACGATGCCGAGAGCATCATCACGAACGAGCGCTATGTCTATATCGCCTCCCTGATGAAGGGCTGCTACAAGAAGAAGAACGCCGGCAAGCTCACCGCCTCCGATAAGATCGACCGCGTGGTCACGAACCGCTGGCTGGCTCTGCCGATCTTTGCCCTGGTCATGTGCCTTGTTTACTATGTCTCCGTTACGACGGTCGGCTCCTGGGCGACCGACTGGACGAACGACGGCCTGTTCGGCGACGGCTGGCATCTGTTCGGTATCGGCTCGAGCGCCTATGACGATGCCATCAACGAGTACGCCGAAGAGAACATCTGGACACCGGAGGTCGTCGCAGAGGTCTCCAAGGCCGCTGACGAAGGCGTTATCGGCGCGCAGGACGTTCTGGACGCCATCAACGACCAGGACTTCGGCGCATTTGACGAAGCCTACGGCAGCTACGGCGACTCCCTCGCCGCTGCGGGCTATGACATCTCCGAGGTCTATGACACCGCCATGGAGTCCGCTCCGGATACGAGCGACTACGGCGTGTGGGTCCCCGGCATCCCGGTCCTCGTGGAGAACGGCCTGAACGCCATCCACAGCCCGGATTGGCTCAACGGCCTGATCCTTGACGGCATCGTCGGCGGCGTCGGCGCAGTCCTTGGCTTCGTCCCGCAGATGCTCGTCCTGTTCATCTTCTTGGCCTTCCTCGAATCCTGCGGCTACATGGCCCGTATCGCATTCGTGATGGACCGTATCTTCCGCAAGTTCGGCCTGTCCGGCAAGTCCTTCATCCCGATGCTCATCGGTACCGGCTGCGGCGTTCCGGGCATCATGGCCTCCCGTACCATTGAAAATGACCGAGACCGCAAGATGACCGTCATGACGACGACGTTCATCCCCTGCGGCGCAAAGCTCCCGATCATCGCCATGATCGCCACGGCTCTGTTCCACGGTGCATGGTGGGTCGCTCCGAGCGCCTACTTCCTCGGCGCTGCCGCCATCGTTGTCTCCGGCATCATGCTGAAGAAAACGAAGATGTTCGCAGGCGACCCGGCTCCGTTCGTTATGGAACTGCCCGCCTATCACTGGCCGACCGTCGGCAACATCCTGCGCAGCATGTGGGAGCGCGGCTGGTCCTTCATCAAGAAGGCCGGTACGATCATTCTGCTGTCCTCCATTGTGATGTGGCTCGGCTCCGTCTTTGGCGTCGTGGACGGCAAGTTCGTGTTCGACCTTGAGATGGAACTGGACTACAGCCTTGTCGGCCGTCTTGGCAATGCCATCAAGTTCATCTTTGCTCCGCTTGGCTTTGACAATGCCCGTGCCGCAATCGCGACCGTCATGGGACTTGTGGCAAAGGAAGAGGTCGTCGGCGTCTTCGGCGTCCTGGACTTCGTCTCCATGACCAAGCTGGCCGGTTACTGCTTCCTGATCTTCAACCTGCTGTGCGCCCCGTGCTTCGCCGCCATCGGCGCGATGAAGCGCGAGATGAACAACGCAAAGTGGACGTGGTTTGCCATCGGCTATCAGTGCTGCTTCGCCTATGCGATCTCCCTGATCGTCTATCAGCTCGGCTGCCTGTTCACCGGCCACGGCAATGTCCTCGGCATCATCGTCGCTGTCCTGCTCATCGGCTTCATCTGCTACATGCTCTTCCGCCCGTATAAAGAAGCGGAGCACCTGAGCACAAAGGCGAAGGCTCTCGCACAGAAATAATCATCGCATTTCCTGAAAGGAGGAACTTCTCATGCTGGAATGGTTAGCATATTATTGGCCCACGATTCTCGTGTGCCTCGCGCTTGGCGGTATCGTGTTCGCGATCATCATTTCGATGGTGCGCAGCCGCAAAAAGGGAAAGACCTCCTGCGGCTGTGACTGCGGGCACTGTGCGCTGCACGGCTCGTGCCACTCGAAATAATACCTCTGAACCGTCTGCGGGGCGGGTCCGCCCGCCCCGCAGGAACAAAACACTCAGCGGAGGAAACCGGAATGCAGCAAGCGCTTTCTGCAAGCAACATCAAATATCTTCTCGCGCTGCGCAGTCTGTGCGGTCCGAGCAATGAGATCCGCTGTGTCAGCGTGGCAGACGCGCTCGGCATCTCCAAGGCCAGCGTCCATGCCATGATGAATGCCCTGAAGGAAAAGAATCTCATTGAAAAGAACCACTACGGCATGGTGCACTTCACCCCGGAGGGCCGCAGCCTGGCGGATCAGTACGCCGCCTGCTACGACGTTCTGGCGGGCTATCTGCACCGCGTCTCCTCCGAGGAGGCCGCCCTGCGCGCCGCGCTGTGCGCTTTCCTTGCGGAGCTGCCGCCGGACCATCTTGGCCGTCTGTGCCAGTCGTCCGCCTGCGCGGCACACTGCTGAGGCTCGGGACACCCGCAGAAGTGAGGCCCCGATGGAATATGCTTCCCCTTACCGGGCTGCTGCCCGATGCACCGGAAGCATTTTCTTCAGCACGTTGGTTAGAGATGACTAACCGCGAAATACCGGGCTGACCGCAGGAAAACGGGGCATCCTGAAAGAGAAGGAGGAAACGATATGTCCGAATATCAGATCATTCGCTTCTGTGCGCCGACGCTCGCCGGGCTGAAAACCGCCAGCCTGTTCTGCTGCGATGCGCCGGATGAGGCAGAGCTGCTCGGGCAGCTGCGCCACTGGAACACTTCTCTTGCCCCGAAGGGCCTGCGGATGCTTCCGCTGCGTATCTGGAACGGACGGGCGCTCATATACCTCTACCGGCCGAAGGCGCTGGCGCGCGACCTGGCCTGTGAGGATGCGGCCTGCCTGCTCAACGGCAGCGGTTACGATGGCACGGAGCCTTCCGGCTGCCTGCGCTGCCTGATGGACCGTCTGCAGTGCCAGAAGGACGGCTTCCCGCATGAGATCGGCCTGTTCCTCGGCTATCCGCCGGAGGATGTACGCGGCTTTATTGAAAACGAGACCCGAAATTACAAATTCACCGGTTACTGGAAGGTCTACGGAGACGAGGAGCGCTCGCGCGCCCTGTTCGACAAGTTCGAACGCTGCACGCGCTGCTATCTGGCCTCCTGGGCCCGTGGGACCGGGGTGGAGCGGCTCGCCCTGGCCGTCTGAGCCGGAGCTGCCGTGATAATAATTCAAAACAGAAAGGATCATGGATCATGAGTAAGATCGCAGTTGTTTATTGGAGCGGTACCGGCAACACCGAGCAGATGGCCAACGCCGTCGCCGAGGGAGCCAAAGAGGCCGGTGCGGAGGTCAGCACGCTGACCGCCGATCAGTTCTCCGCCGCGAAGGTCGCGGAATTTGACGCCATTGCCTTCGGCTGCCCCGCCATGGGTGCGGAGACGCTGGAAGAGGACGAGTTCGAGCCGATGTTCACGGGCTGTGAGTCCGCCCTGTCCGGCAAGAAGCTCGCGCTGTTCGGCTCCTATGGCTGGGGCGACGGCGAATGGATGCGCACCTGGGAGGACACCTGCCGTTCCGACGGCGCGGTGCTCGCCTGTGAGAGCGTCATCTGCTGCGAAGCGCCGGAAGACGACGCGCTTGCGCAGTGTAAGAAGCTGGGTGCTACGCTGGCCGGCTGATCCCGGGTGTAACGGGCGGGTCCGCACTAGGACGGCGATCCCTGCCGGAGCCCTGTGCGGCACTGCCTGATAGATCGACCACGCCAGAGCACAAATAGATCGTAATCAGCAAAAATCACCTCCTGAAAATGGGATACGTCCCGAAAAAAAGCTGTGGGCCGCCTGACGAACGGTCCACAGTTTTTGTTTCGGGGCTTCCTCGCTTTTTTGATGATTCAATTTGACAGGGTACTGTTCTCAGCTCATTCCGCTTCCATGGCTGCGCTGACCTCGCGGCGGTAGCGCAGCGTGACGACGGAGAACAGAATGCCGGAGACGGCGCTGAAGAGCAGGGAGAACATATGCAGCAGAACACTGCCGTTCAGATAGCCGAACATGCCGTAGAGCTGGAGGGCGATGTCGTAGTCCAGATACGGCGCGACCCAGTACATAGCAAGACCGATGATCTGCATGGCGGCCTCTGCCATGACGATGACGGCGAGGAGCATCGGCGGGAGCGTTGTGGCGCGGGCTTTGACAGCTGCCTCATTTGCGGAGTTCAGTGCGGCGATGATGCAGCCCTGCAGGACAATGGTCAGCGCACAGCCGCCGGCCATGACAAAGACGACGTATTCTTCGCCGGCAAAGTGGAAGCTGAAGAAATCCTCGGCGCTGTAAAACAGCAGATAGATCAGCAGGAACGTCAGCTCAAGTGCCTCGAAGATGATGCGGAAGACGGCCGCTGTGCGCAGGCAATTCAGCCCGCCGGTCGAGATCTGCGCGCCGCGGCTTCTGCAGGCCCCTGCAGCAGACCACACGCCGATGACGGTCAGCAGCTCCGGCAGCCAGAAGGCAGCCTGCAGGAACTGCATCAGGCCGCTCGGGCTTGCGTCGATGGCCGCCCAGACGCTCTCGATGCCGCCGGAAATACCCAGCAGCAGGTCCAGCAGGTGCAGCACCGCGACGGCGGTCAGGGCAATGGCGGCCAGCAGGTAGGGGAGCGACCGGCCGCAGCCCGTCAGAGCGCGGGTGTAGGCCGTCGGATGGGCGGGCACGAGCTGCACGGGCGCCGGGCGGACCTGCTGCACGACGACAGGAATCGACTGCGTGCTCTGCACGGACGGCTGATGTGCGGGCATCGCTGCGCCGCAGACAGTGCAGAAACGGGCGGAGGCATCGTTCGCTGCTCCGCATTTTGGACAAAACATGGAAAATCCCCCTCGGTTCGATTCTTCCTTCAGTATAACGGAACGGCTGTGCCTTGTCAATGCACGCGGTACAAGAATGCTTTTCTGCTTGCATAAATGGACACAATCCGGTATAATAGTCCTACTCAAAGCAAATGGGGGATAGCCAATGGCAAAGCTCTACTTTAAATACGGCTCGATGGGCTCGTCCAAGACGGCGCAGGCGCTCATTACCAAGTATAACTACGAGGAAAACGGCATGCACGTCTGGCTGATCAAGCCCGCGGCCGACGAGCGCGACGGCGCGATCATTCTGCGCAGCCGCGTCGGTCTGGAGGCCCCTGCCGAGGTCGTTCCGCCGCACAGCGACATTTACGAGCTCTACCGCAGCCGCGAAAAGACGGATGTCATCATCGTCGACGAGTGCCAGTTCCTGACGCCCGCGCAGATCGATCAGCTCCGCGATATCGTGGATGTGGAGAACATCCCGGTGCTGTGCTTCGGCCTGCGCACGGATTTCCAGTGCAAGCTGTTTGACGGAAGCCGAAGGCTGTTCGAGGTGGCGGACACCATCACGGAGATCAAGGCCATCTGCGACTGCGGGGCCAAGGCCACGGTCAATGCCCGACTGGACAGCGAGGGCTGCATCGTCACGGAGGGCGCTCAGCTCCTGCTCGGCGGCAACGACCGTTATCTTGCCATGTGCCACAAGTGCTGGATCCGCAACATCCGCGAGCACCGCAAAGTAAAGAACCGCTGAATTTTGAAAGGAGATCCTGTTATGAATTATCCGACTCCCCATATCAACGCCACGCCCGACGATTTCGGCCAGACCGTCCTGATGCCGGGCGATCCGCTTCGCTCGAAGTACATCGCCGAGCATTTCCTGGAGAACGCCCGCCTCGTGAACAACGTCCGCGGCGTGCAGGGCTATACGGGCACCTATCACGGCGTGAAGGTCTCCGTCATGGCCTCCGGCATGGGCATCCCGTCCATCGGCATCTATTCCTATGAGCTCTACAACGCCTTCGGCGTGCAGAACATCATGCGCATCGGCTCGGCCGGTTCCATCAACCCCGATATCCACGTCCGCGACATCGTCATCGCTCAGGGCGCCTGCACCGATTCGAACTTCCTGCACCAGTATCACATCGACGGCACGTTCGCACCCATTGCCTCCTATGAGATGCTGCGCCGCGCCGTTGCGTCCTGCGAACAGGTCGGCGCGACGTATCACGTCGGCAACGTCCTGTCAACAGATAACTTCTATAACGACGACGAGGGCATGCCCGAGGTCCTGCAGACCGTTCCAGCCTGGATCAAGATGGGCGTCATGGCCTGCGAGATGGAGGCTGCCGGCCTGTATATGACTGCCGCCCGCTGGAAGAAGAACGCCCTGTGCATCTGCACGATCTCCGATCACATGCTCACGGGCGAGGCCCTGCCCGCCGAGGAGCGCCAGACGTCCTTCACGCAGATGATGGAGGTCGCGCTCGAAACAGCCGTCAAACTGGAAAAGTAATCAAAAAATTCGGAAGCGTAAAACAACGCTTCCGAATTTTGACCCCTTATTTTCTTTCTCTTCTCAATTTCTATCACGACAAAAAAGGAGCAAATACCAAAATGAAGCGCGTTTTTCTGATCGTTCTGGATTCCTGCGGCGCAGGTGAAATGCCCGATGCCGCAAAGTTCGGTGATTTCGGCGTGAACACGCTCAAGAGCTGTTCCACGTCCAGCAAGCTGCACATCCCCACGATGGTGCACTGCGGCCTCGGCAACATCGAGGGCCTGTCGTTCCTCGGCACGGATCCCGCGCAGACGGGCGCCTGCGCCCGCATGGCAGAGGCCTCCATGGGCAAGGACACCACGATCGGCCACTGGGAGATCGCGGGCGTCGTTTCCCCGAATCCGCTGCCCACCTATCCCAACGGCTTCCCCGAGGAAGTGCTCAAGCCCTTCCGCGAGGCGACGGGCCGCGGCGTCCTGGCGAACGCACCCTGGTCCGGCACCGAGGTCATCGCAAAGTACGGCGCGGAGCATATGCGCACGGGAGACCTCATCGTTTATACGTCCGCAGACTCCGTGTTCCAGATCGCGGCGCACGAGGACATCGTCCCTCTGGAGCAGCTGTATGAATACTGCCGCATCGCCCGTAAGATCCTCGTCGGAAAGCATGGCGTCGGCCGCGTCATCGCCCGTCCGTTCATCGGCAACGAGAAGGACGGCTTCACCCGCACGTCCAACCGCCACGACTTTTCGCTCGAGCCGCCCGCGGAGACCATGCTTGACGCCATCAAGGCCGCCGGTCAGGATGTCCTTGCCGTCGGCAAGATCCACGATATCTTCGCAGGCCGCGGCCTGACGGACTATGTCTACACGAAGGGCAACACCGACGGCCTCGCCAAGACCATGGACTACTTCAAGCGCGATTTCCAGGGCCTGTGCTTTGTGAATCTCGTTGATTTCGATATGCTCTACGGCCATCGCCGCAACATCGACGGCTATGCCGCAGCTCTGACGGAATTCGACGGCTGGCTGGCGGAGCTTTTGCCGCAGCTCGGCGACGAGGACCTCGTTATGATCACGGCCGACCACGGCTGCGACCCTGCCTACACCCGCACGACGGATCATACGCGCGAGTATGTGCCGCTGCTGATGGCGGGCAAGCACCTGCGCCCTGTGAATCTCGGCACGCGCAAGTCGTTTGCGGACATTGCCGCGACCGTGACGGAGCTGCTCGGTGTTCCGTATCAGACGCCCGGCACGAGCTTTGCCACCGAGATCCTGTAATTTCTGAAAGGGGAGATCGCCATGACACCGGAAAAACTGCTGGAGCTTGCGCATGAGGCCCGCGAGCGCGCCTATGCGCCGTATTCCCATTATGCTGTCGGCGCTGCACTGCTGACGAAGGACGGCCGTGTCTATCAGGGCTGCAACATTGAAAATGCCAGCTTCTCCGCCACAAACTGCGCGGAGCGCACGGCCTTTTTCAAGGCGGTGTACGACGGCTGCTATGACTTTGCCGCCATTGCCGTGGTCGGCGGTCCTGCCGGGAAGCCTGTGCAGGCTCAAGACGAGCCGAGCGGCCCGTGCGGTGTGTGCCGTCAGGTCATGCAGGAATTCTGCGGCCCGGACTTCGAGATCCATATGCAGAAGGCCGGCGGCGGTGTGTTCACCGTAAAACTGCCCGAATTGCTGCCGTTCGGCTTTACAAAAGACAGTATGGAGGCCTGATTTTTGGCGCTTTTCACAAAAATTTTACAGCGCCTTGATTTTTGTACCAATTTGTGTAATAATTGCTTACGGCCTTGAGCCAAAATAAATGGAGGTTAAGAAAATGAAGAAACTCTTAGCAATGCTCCTTGTTCTTGCTATGATCTCCTGCCTGTTCGTGGCCTGTGCCAACAACGACAGCGAGACCGATGCACCCACCACTGCTCCTACGGATGAGTCCAAGACCAACGAGAGCACGGACAACAGCGATGCGACTGAGCCCGATGACAACAACGGCGACGTCATGCTGTCTTGTGTAAGAGTCAGAGTATTTCCTTTTTGAAAAATCTGATAAGCAGTAACGGTTGTTTCCTGATGCGACTGGTTTGCAGCGTGAATGACAAGTTGTTCCTGCTGCCATTCATAAAAGCCCTTTTGTGTTGTACTTGTTGAACCAAGGACTCCTGAGCTTGCGATACAAAGTCCGGTGATCGTGCAGACAACAATCGTATCCCAGAATGTTCCGGTCATATTGATATATCCTTGACGAACCGGATCTGTTGTTGTTGCGGCAGCAGCAGTAATCGCAGCAGATCCCATACCGGCTTCATTTGAGAAAACACCTCTGGCAACACCATAACGCATAGATTGCATCATTGTGGCAACGATTGTACCGCATAATCCGCCTCCAACTGCTTTAACGGAAAATGCCATTTTAAAGATCATGGAAAGTCCTGCAGGCAGGTTTGCAACATTTCCGATAATGACGATCATACCGGAAATGATATAAAAAAGAGCCATGATCGGAACAACAACCTGTGATACTTTAGAAATTGATTTGATACCACCTAAAATGATCAATAATGCAAGTACTGTGATTACGATACCGGTGATTGAAAACGGTATATTATATGTAGCATTTAAAGCGGTAGAGATCGAGTTTGCCTGTGTCAGATTGCCGATACCAAAAGAAGCGATCACCGCAAATAAGGCGAAAAGCCAGCCCATTATGGCACCCGTTTTTTTGTGGCGAAATGCTTTTTTCATGGTGTACATCGGACCACCCGACATTTCTCCTTTGTCGTTTACTTCACGATATTTGATCGCAAGCATACATTCACTAAATTTTGATGTGATACCAAATGCCGCAGAAAGCCACATCCAGACTAAAGCACCTGGACCGCCCGATACCATGGCAGTAGCAACACCAACGATATTTCCCGTTCCGATTGTTGCAGCTAAAGCAGTAGTCAAAGCAGAAAAAGGCGAAACATCACCGTCGCCTTTCTTTTGCCTTGCTTCTTTGCTTAATACGCTTTTAATGGCGTATGGAAGATTGCGCCAGCAAAGTGCTTTTGTTTTGATTGTCAGAAAGATACCTGTGCCGACTAACAAAAGCAGCATAACAGGTCCCCAGACAACATCATCAATACGCTGGAGTACGTTTGCAAGTGTCTCTGTAAATGAATTCATAAATACCTCGTTTCTGCACGCGCTAAAATGATGTCGTTTTTTGCAAAGTGCAAAAAAATAATTGTGTCCGGTGTGCGAGAATATTTACCCTGTGCAGATAGAAGATTT
>OGXH01002559.1_pt1 | contig 12546 bp, 7 predicted proteins | sample 1576241 | NCBI WGS metagenome assembly OGXH01 (sample SAMEA3541529, study PRJEB24748) | human gut metagenome | biome: human gut; feature: human-associated habitat; material: faeces | place: China | collected 2012
GCCCGTACCAATCCGGCACATAGGCAAATTCAAATAAATCTGTTTCTATCATTTTTCTGTTCCTCTCCATTTAGGAATTGCTTTTATCAGCTTCAATTGTATTCGGGCTTTTAGATCTTCGTCAATATATCGATATGTTTTCCCTTGTGCATCCTCCCCTTTTACCGTTGCCAATGCATTGATGTAATCGTCATAAAAGCGGAGAATTTCTTCCAAAGCAGTTTTCTCCCCATTTACTGCGGCACAGATCAATTCATATGTAAGGTCATTTTCTTTCATCGCCATTCCTTTCATAATACTTGCGGATTGCTGTAAATGCTTTTTGTCTCCAGTTGTAAATGGTGCGAGGCGTGACGTGAAAGTACGCTGCAATTTCCTGATCGCCATATCCATACCAGAACTCCAAAATCAACGTTTCTCTCTGTATTTTTGGAAGTTCCAACATAGCATCATAAAGCCAGTCGCTAGCAATCAAACACGGATACTTCTCGTTATCCAAAATGAAATGCTCTGACGGATACACATCTTCTATTTCCGGAACATTCATTAGGTCTGGTTTCGCCTCACGGTTTTGGATTCTCTTTTTTTCTGCCGCTGCATCTCGATATTCATTTCGCATTACAGTTTTCACAAAGCAGTCAAAGATTTTTATTCTGCAGCTTTTATCGATAAAGGGAGTCAATCTGTTGGTTCCTCCCTTCTTATGCAGTTTTGCAGGTAGTGTGTATATCACCCCCTTTTAAACTACTAAGACGAATCAGGCAGAACGAAATCGGAAAATTTATTTGTAAATATTCTGTGTACTTTTATTTCTTATGCACAGCAACAAAAAAGCAGCATACAAAACCGGTTATTTCGCCGGATTGTATGCTGCTTAGAAAAAAATAGAAAGGGCAGTCCTGCCCAGCTGTTTGCCGGACAGAACTGCCCTTTTTTAGGTGGTTGAATTTTAAAAAAGATTATACTAGTTATGAATAGGTGACTTCTAGGTTATTATCGGTTGCATTCGTACAAATTGAATACATCAATTTCATTTATACGCATTGATATTGTCAATTTTATAAATTGATAATCCATGTTTTGTGTAAGGCAAATATTTGACCAGGTAAAAATTTCACTTTGCATATTGGTGCTAAAGGCATAGAAATCGTATCATTATACTGTGGATTTTCTTTTGCTTTAAGATAAAATATTTGGTATGTTTTTATGTCATGTCATACTTACAAATTAATTATCTTCATCTTACTAATTTTAGTCATATTTTGCAAGTGATTAAATAATAGAAAAGAAAGAGCAAAAATCTAATTGCATAGGAAACACGCTCGATTTTGAACAAAACTTTATGGTCAACAATAAAAATGGGCAATCAAACTTTCTTTGACCATTTTGTTTCATAAAGCAACAATATTATTTTTTTATTTCTTTTACTAAATGGAGATAGGATAGTGCATAGTAAGAAAGCATCGCAAATGATAGAATTAAGCACATCACACACGCAAAAGAACCATTAGAGTCTATTGGAACATTAAAAATGCACAATATTTTTGAAAGCAATTCAATTGCGATACCCATGCAGCCTACACCAACGGATAACTTCAACATTTTTGTGTTGTGATTTATAAAGAAGTAGGCTCTGTTTAAATATGGTAACTTTTTCTCATCAACATTCGGAGCTCTTAAAAGATACAAATTTAGATTTGTAAGAAGTCCATGGATTTTTTTAGAATTATATCTATCACACAAATATTCATCTATATCTTTCATACTACTATCTGCTTGACATTCATTTCCCGGATTAAATGTAAAAAAGTATTTGTTTTCACTCGGATTGCTTTTCTTTAGAAAAAATATCCCTGGCCAAAGAAAAAAAACACACTCCATTCCCTTTCTTCGAGAAAATTCTAGTTTTTTTTCAACTTTATTTATTCTGTGTAGTAATAATAATGAGAAAACTATCTTCATTTTTTAGAACTTCTTCTTTTATATGCATGAGTAATTTTGTGGGTAACATTAGTTAGTGCACTACTTATTTTAGAAGCTGGAACAGTGAATAGAACTGATCCCTGCACAGAATAAATTCCTTGTAGTGTATTCATTGCCTTGTATGCTTTTGCATACCCCTGTAAAGCAGTCTTACGCATAGAACTTGCCAATTCACTTGAACTTTCTTTTGTAAATATGCCCCTCGATGCTGACTTACTAGCCAATCTCAAGGTTTCTGCTTTATTTAGTGAATCATCCATCGCTCTACTTATTCTCGAAACTTTAGAAGATACATATGGAGCCGCTTTAGCTGTCAACGATCCAAGTGCAGAACCTGCAAATCCTCCAACTGTATTTGAAGCAATTTCTAGGGGATCAATTTTATCTTTATCTCTTTGTAAAAAATTAATTCCTTGATCCACAAAATTTCCAACACCGCTTGAAACACCTGTCCAAACAGCTTGTGCCAAAAAACCCATGCCAGATGCTGCAATTGCACCGCCAACAGCACCAGTAGCAGCAGATACTAAAGTTGAACTCCAATCCACCTTACCATTTTCTTTGTAAGTGCTTATAGCAGTAGTTACACCACTAATAACTGCACCAACAGCTGCCCCAATTACAAAATTTAACCAGTGTCCGCTTGGGTCAACGCCAAGGATTGGATTATTATGACAATAGGTATACAAATTCAAACTCAAAGGATCGGTATTCTCACCAGTAACAGAATCTCGTGAAATAAACCGTCCAATCGTCGGATCATAATACCGTGCTCGCAGATAAATTGTACCTGATTCAAAATCATAATATTCACCGCAGTAACGAAACGCATTATTATCCGCATCATCGACATTCTGCTCGACACCAAACGCATCGTATTTGTACGACTTAGTAATTGCACCTGTGGAATCCGTCAGATTCACCACATCGCCGTGCGCATTCTGCGTATAATACTGATAATCCGTCTTGACGTTGCCACTCTGTTTGCTGAATTTCGCCAGCAGATTTGTACCACGAACATAAACCTCAGCACTGTACCAGTCGCTGTCATCCATGTCCACAATGATCTGCTTGCTGCCATCCCAGATATGGTTGATTGTCTTGCCATCGACTGTCTTACTCGTCCGCAGTCCATCTGCATCAACTAATTTAGACGTTGAAAAACTTGCTTTTTTAATCTTATTAAATTAAGCGGCAAACACCTATGAATGTCTAAAATAAATATTATGTTCTACGTATAATTAGCGAGTAATAACTATTATACTTATTACTGTAATTATTTATATATTTAATTGCAGTTTCTACGCTATGATTAACATTATGTTCCATAGTATCTACTAAATCAACATTAAAGTACCAGTTCGCATATGCAGCTTTTAAAACTCCATCTGACAGCGTATAAACATCACCTCCTAAAATAATTGTTTTCTTCTCCCATAAATAATTTATAACTTTTAATATATAATTTCGATCCCATGCATATTCATTGATTCCTAGGTGTTTCAATGAATATGCATTATTGATAAATTCTTCTGGCAAAAAAGACTCAAGATTATTTATCAAGTTATTCTCCTTTCATCTCATTAGACACAAAGCATCTATGGTTGCAAGTGACACCATCAGGTTCTATAATATATTGAAAAACACCATCTTTCCCTTTATAACTACCAGATATTTCAACTTTCGTTCTAACAATCCCATCTCCACCTGTGATTTTTGTAACAACTCCATCTGCACCGAAAGCATCTGCACACTCCGGAAAACCATGAAAATCATCTAATGTCGCTTGATTTAAAACTTTATCTGTATATTGAATATTAGAAAGAGGATTACTATTGACAGTAACTTTATTAGAAGAACATACTGTGGCTTTCTGTGTACTTGCTGCAAATTTTGAGGCTACTGCTTCAGCACCTAGATATGCAGCACAAGTTTCCCCAACAACAACAGTTGCACCACCTAATTGATGAGCAACACTATCCCAGTTTTTGTTGTAACAAGCCTTTCCGAAATTTGTTAATCCGTCAAATACCGAAGTAAGTGCTTTGGTTCTGACATAATTCATAACATCAATATTACGAATATCAGACTTACACGCAGAAGCATAGTCAGCTGCCATCGCTTTTGCTGTTTTAAGGGGATGTCTGACTGCATTGATTTGCCCACCTAAAGTATCCATGATACCTTCGCTGTAATTGGCAAAGAAGCGAGCACCACCGCCCATGCTCTTCATTTCGTTAATGCCGTCACGCCAACATTGCTTAGAACCTTGCCAGAATTCCTTGATTGACATATGCCCAGAAGGATCAATTGCAATAATTGGGTTGTTCTGGCAATACGTATAAAGGTTCAGACTTAATGGAGCACCTGTGTTACCGGCATAGGAATCCCTCGAAATAAATCTACCCGTACTCGGATTGTAATACCGTGCCCGCAGGTAAATCGTACCCGTTTCAGCATCATAGTATTCACCACAGTACCGGAACGCATTGCTGTCCGAATCATCAATGTTCTGTTCGACACCAAACGCATCATACTTGTACGACTTCGCAACCGTACCAGTGGAATCCGTCAGATTCACCACATCGCCATGAGCATTCTGTGTATAATACTGATAATCCGTCTTGACATTGCCACTTTGCTTGCTGAATTTCGCCAGCAGGTTTGTACCACGAACATAAACCTCAGCACTGTACCAGTCGCTGTCATCCATGTCCACAACAATCTGCTTGTTGCCATCCCATATATGATTGATTGTCTTGCCGTCGACTGTCTTACTCGTCCGCAGTCCATCTGCGTTATATTTATAACTCGCTGTTGTCTCTCCATCGGTAAATCCAATCAGCTGATTCAAACCGTCGTAAGTGTTTGTCTCTGTCTTACCCTCTGCGGTCTTTGTGATCTGATTTCCGTTGGCATCATAGGAATAGGCAGTTTCTTCTGTCTTTGCATCTGCAGCAGTACTTGTGATCAAGTCTGTCGGACTAATTGCTAATCCATCTGAGATTGTGGCATTGGAAGTTTCTTCAACTGTCTTGATTTCCTTCTGAAGCAGTGCAGTATACTTGCCATTGACAGTATAATCGTAGACTGTTTCATATTCTTCCGAACCATTAGCAACCATCTTAGAACGATTGCCATAATCATCATATTCATATGAATACGTATCAGCTGTCTTACCGTTAGAAATGGATTCCCTGGTCAATCTCTTCAAACCGTCATAATCATATGAGGTTGTTTCTATTGTACCATTTTCATTGCGTACTTTGCAAGCATCTGAACCGTCTAAATAGTACGAATATTCATAACTGGATATGTCGGAGTTTCCAGACTTGGTAACAAGTTTTGTCACCTTGTTGCATCCATTATAAGAATAGGTCGATACCACACCATTTGCAAGTGTTTCAGAAACCTTATTGCCATTTGCATCATAGGTATAAGTTGCAGTCAAATTACCGCTTTCCTTTACCTGAGCAATACGCATTTCAGCATCGTATTCATATTGTGTGGAGGAATACATTGTTTGATGATTAATACCAACCAACTGTTCCTTCGCATACTGAGATATGCCCTCGTAGAAATAGCCCTTGAAAGATTTTTCACTAAGTTCCTGATAAACACGTCCAAGGTTATCGTATTGATAGCTTGTCTGTACTTCATTGGCCGTTTTGCTTCGCACCCTGCCCATATTGTCATAGACATAGGATTTTGATACATTTTTAGAAGTATCACTGCAAATTGTATTTGCTGTCAGCACACGATTCAGTGCATCATAGGTGTTAGTGGTCACATTGCCATTGGCATCAGTTACAGTCAGTGCATTACCATTCAGATCATAGGTTGTTGCACCAGAGTTATAGCCTGTGCTGTCAGTCGTTCTTACCAAATGTCCCCACGCATCATATTCATAATTCGTGGTCATGTAGTCAGAATCATTTGTGCTGTTCAAACCCGTGTACATTTTGGTTTGGATACCAGCATTGTTGTAGAAATACTTGGTAATATTCTTCTCACCATTAGACGTGCCGTCACTCAATGTTACCTGTGTCAGCAAGCCCTGTGCATTGTACTGATTTTCAGTTACACTATACTTTACTGTATCCGAATCCTGCTTTTGAACAGTTTGCTTTGCCAGCGTTACATTACCATTCTTGTCATACTGATTTTCCGTCACAGAGTAGTTGACGGATCCATTCGATTTAGTATTGAACGGTGTGTAGGTCTTAGTAACCTTGTTCAGATAACCATACTCATACTTCGTGATGTTTCCCAATGCATCTGTCTGACGAGCAAGCTGCCCGTTGGCATAGTATGCACTAGTCCGCTTAGTTTCACCATTTGTTTTTTCGTAAATTGTGTGTTCCTTGATATCGGTCAGCGTTTCGGAAATAACCTGCTTGTTTTCAGTAATGTAGGTCGTTTTAGTTGTTTTCAAACCCTTGCAAGAGTGAGAAGCTGACGTATCAAGTGCAGAATAAATGTCAAAATTGTATCCTGCAAATTCATAGGATGTCTTCGTTAAAATTTGCTTTGTGCCATTTTCACTGCCCAAGAAATATGTTGCCTTTTCTCTTTGAAGACCATCATACGCCGTCAGATTCATTGTGCCGTCTGGATTGGTTTTCTTGATTACCTGTCCATACGCATCATACACATAAGAGGTAACATTACCTTCTGCATCTGTTTCTGATTTTTTGTTTCCGTCCGGATAATAAGTTGTCAAGCTGCCGTGGCTCTTATCTGCAGAATAATTCGGTGCATACTCCGCAGTTTTGCGGCTCAGCAAATCATATTCTGCAACGGTAGTCGCCGGTGTGCTTCCCGTTCCATAATCTCTAGTAACTGTAACATTGTTGAACTTATCGTACTCATATTCCTTTACAGAATAAAGATTTTTGGAAATGTCAAAACTGGTGGTTTCCTTTGACACTTGAAGTTGTGCATTATACTCATAAGAAACTGTATTTACAACAGTATTTCCATCCTTCAGTGTCTTGGATTTTACCAGTCCTTTTCCAACGCCATCCTTGTAGTAATCATACTCAGTTACATTACCTTCGGGGTCGGTTGTAGCACGAATCAACCCTGCAATTCCACTCACATAACTATCAGCATAATATTCATGACTCGTGATTGCATAACTTGCCTCATTCGCTGCAAGATACTTCACTGGATCAAAATTATCTGCTGTAACTGTATTGATATCAGTTTGAGATAATGGATGCAGACTGGTTGCTTCTTTCAAAAGCCGAGTTCCATTCGAATCATATGCTTTGATAGTTGCATTCCCAGATTCGTCAACTTCTGCAATAACACTGTTTTTATCATTGTAATTGGCAAGTGTGTATGTACCGTCAGCATTTATTGTTTTGATAACATTTCCGTTAGTATCACGCTCATACTTTGTTGTATTTCCCATGATATCAACGCTTTCGGACATTTCATCATACTTATTTTCGCCATCAACCATAGTATAAGTGATTTTATCCACTTCATAGGTTTGACCATCGGTTTCCACAGTATTTGTCTTTACTGCATACTTTTCATCATAGTTATAGGTGTACGTTTTGACCAGCGTATCACCATCATATTCTTTCAGTCCCGTCTGTTTCTGTGTTTTATCATAGGTATAAACCTGTTTCAGACCGGATGCATTGGTCAGCCAATTTACAGAGCCATTATCGTTATACACGATCTGGTCTGTCATTTCATCGTAGCAGTTTGTAATTTTACAAAGTCTGCCTTTTCCATCATATTCATAGGATTCTGTTCCGACAGATACGCTTGTTGCAGATACTAACTGAAAATCTCCGTTATATGCATAAGTAACCACACGACCTGCGGCGGTATCTTCAATACTGATAATCCGAGAATGTTCTTTATTGCCATTGTAAGTAATCGTGTAAGTTCTGCCTGTAGAATCCGTTACAATTCTCTGGTTGTTGGACATGGAAGAGATGGTCAGAATATTGCCCTCTGCATCCTTGACCCAATCCAGTTCGCCGTCTGCATTGAAGTGATACTGAGACTGAGCGGCATTTGTGATGGTGTATTCATTGCCGGACTTTGTCATAGTGCTATGAGCGTTCAGACACTCAAATCCACCTTTTCCATTATCCTTAAATGTAGTGTTCGAGCCATCGGGCAAAACAGCCTGATAATACCCAGCAGCCGGCTTTACAATCTTGCTGACATCAATATTAAAATCCCAACCAATGCCGAAAGAGCCTTCCTCATTGCTGGTAGAATTGTAAGTACGAACAAAATCAGATGTTACACCAGGAGAAGTTACACTTAAATCTGTAAAAGATTTTGTGTAATTGCCAGTTGCAATATGGACACCATCGCCAATCTCCCATCCTTTACGGTAAAGCGTATAGTCAGGAACATCGTAGGGTCTCCACCACGGGCGGAACCAGTAATTTTCTGCAGTAAAATCATATATAAAATCAATACCGCCATCGAAGTTAAAGGTTCTTTCTGTGTTCAGAGAGCCATCTTCATTGTTAATATAGGTTTCATAGTTATCCCAAAGAACCGTTTGCTTGCCGCCTGCATAACCAAAGTGGATTACCTGTGTTCCAGAAGAATAAACGGCCTTGGCACCTGATTTTTCATTTACTTCCCATGTTGGTCCTAGCACCCAGATATTTCCGGCTGTCCATTTGCCTTCCATATTGGTCAATGTATTATATGTCCAGTTTCCGCCAACCATCAAGGTATCATCGCTATTGGTCATTTCGATTGTGTCATAACAATTTGCCTGACCAAAATCAAAGCAGTTGCCAATTATGACAGTACCATTGTTCAGATCCATTAGCTGCCCCGTTGTTCCACTCCATCCATCAGGAGATGCTGTACGGAATACCAGATTGTTTTCAATCAGAAGTGCACCGCTATTGATGTTCAATGTTGCCCCTTGATTATTCCAAAATTGTGGCATATCAGTTGTAAATGACATACAGTCCGCAACATAAAGGATGCAGCCATTCAAATCAAAATTGGTATCATGTAAATTAAAGCTGTAAGGGAACATTCCGCCCGATAGCATTTTCAGGTTTCTTTTAAAGGCATGATCCCAGTCCAAACTTCCGGTTTCTGGTTGAGCATCTGAAAACCAATTAATATCGAAATCATCAATGATGCCACTGTTGTCCTTATCCATGTATTCATAGTAATTGCTGGAGCGATCTCTCAATTTAATTTGTTCATTTATTTTGTCAATGCCTTCATTGTAGTCCTCTGCATCTACCTTTCCATCATTTGTATAGTAATGGTTATAGACAAATGCAGGGGACTCGTAATCCCGTGCTGATTTAACAACGCTTGCAAAATCAGCCAGTTCCGCCTCTGTTGCACCTGTATCTTTCTGTTTTAACTGTAAGTCATAGTAGTTAATAACTCCGTTATTATCCAAGTCATATTGATACATATCCAACTGGTTCATATCATAGAACTCATCTTCTCCGAGTTCTTCATACAATCTATAAAAATAGTCCCAGTCAGCATCACTCACCATACCATCTTCGTCATGATCCATACTCGGATTAAATCCAGGATCACCACGATAAGCATTGCGACAACTTTCAACGTAAGAAGCATCACTGCTGTTTAAAACATCGTCACTCCACTGATTGTCATTTTCTTCGTTCCAAGTCGTATCACCAGGGACAAGCGTCACAGTATCCCATGATTTTCCAGAACCAATCTGATAAGCACCTGTTCCAAAATCCTTAAGGTAAAAAGGAAGATACCCATCGCACTCAAATTTCACATGATACACATCGGAACCGCCTGCGGTTACAGTATATTTACCGCCGTCGCTAATTTTCTGATAGGCAATTTCTTCCCAATTGCCATTAAAAATGCGAACATATATGGGCGTATTATCACTTGCAGTATAGCCGTTAACTATACCCTTTTGTACCTTACCGGTAACCGTTAAGGTTGACGCATCCTGAACGCCTGATAATTCTTTTAAGTACTGAATATATGATTTTGCAGTACCGTCCCACGTAAAATCAGATGCAGCCTCAGTTTGTACTTCTGTACTGTTATACGCCATAACATTCTGGTTAACTGCTTCCGGTACATCAAAAAAATCTACTTTTCCCAGATCTTTTGTTGCTTCTTCAAATTCCTTGGCAAGCTGGTCTTTGTTCTTTGCTCCCTCAATCGCTTCTGCAGCAGATGCAATTGTATCAGCATGTAAAAGACCTTGGGCACTGCCGTCGCCAAAAATCATGACCTGTCCCATGAACATCAGGGACATGACTCCGGCAAGTGTTCTTGTCAGTTTTTTATTCATGCACTTCCTCCTTTTTTATTTTCAAAAACATTCTTTCCTTTTCCAAGCAGCAACATAACTGCAAGAGAGCACCATGCAATCTCCAATACCAAAACAAATTGTGTGAAATGTAAAGCAAACAACAGCATCGCCACAATCATTTCTATTGTCATCACAACAATTGCTCGAATATGATAAACATGATGTTCTTTTTCATCCAATCTCTTATTTCGATCTTCCACCGGCGACAGCAAAAAAACAACGATGCAGGCTATCAACGACAATGTTGTAATCACCCAAAAATACATTTGGGGCGTGTATTTTACGATACACAGTGCAATCCATAACATTATCGCAGAAAATGCCCAGCATCGCTGCGGTGTAGAAGCATGATAACCTCCGGCATATACTCGAACAGGAATGTATATCACTGTAAATAAAATGGCTTCTATCAGCATTTGCATTAAAAAACCGATTAGAAGCATTGTCCCAGCATTAAAAATTGTTGAGAATATCTGCCTCAGACCATAAGCACATACTTCCTTTGTAGATGATTGAATGATTTTTTTGTCTTCCAAAACCTCTGTAATTGCTACAGAAACCTTTTCAAACATCAAAACTTTCGAAGCTTTTTAGCTGTTTCCGGAAGTTTTTCCTGATGACTAAACCACACACAAGTTGTGTTTACAGTCAACGCTGTCGCCATAACAGCCAAAGCCGCCATACAACTTCCAAGCTTTACAGCATACTTGCAAATAAAGTTTTTCATTGTAAAATCCCCCTTTCCTCAATTTGTGTCACATTATAACATAAAATCATTTATTCTGCCGTGACATACCGAAAATCGTATAATTAAATGGCGAAATTTAAAGTTTTCTATATTTTGTACAGCATTTTCAACATCTATGTTGAAAATAAAAAAGAGGCAGGTAATTTTTTATTACCTGCCTCTTCTTAGTGGACCACTAAAATATATATCATCATCTTTCATACATCATCGCATAAACAGAAAAAACATTTTTTTCTTGCTCATACTCAAACTTACCATCATATTTTTTTACTGTTTCTACAACATTTTTAATTCCAAGTCCATGACATTCTTTTCTATCTTGTTTCAATGATAAAAGTTGATTTTTCTCATTGACCCTGAGTTGACCATCAAACATATTTCGCAAACAAATGTTAACAACACCCTTCTCATACACCATCCTAAAATAAAGAATTTTCTTATCTACTTTCGATAAAGCTTCAAGTGCGTTATCAAATAGATTTCCAAGAATGCAGTTCATGTCGAAACTATCTATATTTAACTTCGTTGGTATTTTTAAATCTAAATGGATTTCAGTTCCTTCTCGTTGTGCCTTGGTCAACTTTACATTCACAATGCCATCAACATCTGAGTTTCCAGTACGACAAATTGGGACAATAGATTCCGTTTCACTAATAATATGCTCCATATACTCCTCCAGTAGCGGTATTTCCCCTTGATGAACCATTGTTTTCATACGATAGAAATGATTTTTCATATCATGACGAAGCATTCGCATTTTTTCTTCTGATTCTCTTTGCAGTTGAATTTGATTTTCATATAATAAATTCTGCTGCTGTAGTTGCATTTTCTCTATCTTTTGTTTCTCATTTTTCTTCAACGCATCATACATATAAAATACAATTCCATTGATAGCGAATAAAATTATTGATTCTGGAAGATAATCTTCAAAGGCATGATTCATTCCTCTTAATGCAATTATAATACTACCCAATGGAATAAAGATAATTAACAACAGTTCTTCTATATGAATTTCTGCCTTTTTCTCCAATTTTTCTCGTGGGAAAAAGTACTCATATAATCGCTCTATCAAAAAAATTAACAAAGAAGTTGCTACTCCAGAGGATACCACTACAGAGTTTAAATGTAGCAAATGCTGAACAGAAAATAATGCAATATCAGCAAATATGCTGATTGAATACACAATAACTGTTATCAAAACTCGAACAGAAGTCTTTGAACGATAAAATAGAGTTACGCAGAAAAAAGGAATTAAATTTGAAAGGATATTAACCCCTATCATCGGAAAACATAGAAAACAAACACTATTTATTGAAAAGTAAATGATAGATTGTCAAGTCAAGTGCAACACAATCAGAGAAAAAAATTTTGAAGCACCTCGAAGGGAGTCAGAAAATTAAGACGTTTGCGAGGACGATTGTTGATGAGATCGACAACGTGCTGTAAATCATCATCAGAAACGTTGGCGAATGAAGTACCTTTTGGA
>OGXH01002562.1_pt1 | contig 12533 bp, 8 predicted proteins | sample 1576241 | NCBI WGS metagenome assembly OGXH01 (sample SAMEA3541529, study PRJEB24748) | human gut metagenome | biome: human gut; feature: human-associated habitat; material: faeces | place: China | collected 2012
ATAAATGAAATAATCACTATTGCAAGAACAAAACCGCCGCCACCTGCGGAGTCTCCTGCAAGAATGATCTGACTGCTGTCATAGCCAAGACTTTCGAGTAAATGATATACAGCAACCGCATCATGCAACGCTGCCGGATAAGGGTGTCTTGGTGCCACACGGTAATCTAAACTATATACTTTCATGCCATTTCGCATATCTGCATATTCCTTTGCATAATTACGGTATGCATTTTTCATTCTGCCAATATAACCGCCGCCATGCATTTGTAAAACGACCATATTGCTCTGTATTTTGGGTGGTGTCAGAATTTCCACATAACACTTCTTTACCTGTATCCGCAAAAAAGAGTATCCTTCGGGACAATGCCATTGTGGTTCTTTGACTTTTTTACGCAATGTACCATCCTTGATCTTTGGTCCGATCAAATGTTCTGACGTTGCCATTTGAATACATTTTCGAAGCATTTTAGCCTGTAAACTGATTTCTTTGTTCTTTTTATCCATATTACTCCATTTTTATATCATGCACTCTCAATATCTTCTCGAAACGAATCCTTTCGGCTGGATTTCCGGTATCATAACTCTAAAATTTCTCTCGAAATTCTTTGTTCAAAAGATTCCAAAAGTACATGATCAATTATTAGTGATTCATTGTACGAAAAACTCGGTCAGACAAAGCCGGTCAGATAAAGAATCGTCTGCGCAATTCATTTTTGGCTTTCCGGTAGCCAATCGTAAAACAAAATGAAAAGATCAATGCAGATATTCCAAATGCAACCCATATCAGTACAATTCCTTTGGTTACACCGGTCAATAATAAAACCAATAAAACAATGCTGACAAGCAATGCAAATAATTGTACTAAAAGATAACTTTGCCAGTTTTGGAAATTCGCAAGCATACAAACAACTAAGATTCCATCCAGCAATAAAACCATACAGGGAAGACCATAGCTTACAGACCATCCGCCTGCTCCTGTCACATAATCCAATGCCAGCAAAAGAACAACACGCGCGGACGCTTTTCATCCTGCGAAACGCGGCGCAGGACGGCATTCACCTGTGCGTCGGTGACGTGCAGTCCGGCTAAATTCGTATCCAGCACCCGCTTGAGTTTATCAGACATAGCAGTCACCTCCTGTCAGCGAAAGTTTGAGCGCCTGTTCCGCTTTTTTGAGCCGCGTATGTACTGTCGATTTGCTGATGCCCAGTGCATCGGCGGTTTCCTGAAGGTTCATGTTCTGATAATAGTAGAGAATCAACGGGTTTTTGAGGTCGTCGGGCAAGCGCAGGATGTCCAGCATCAATTCCCGATCCTCTGGCAGCACGGTCATCATGCCCTGTGGCAAGTCCTCCAGCGCGTGCCGCATGTCGATGTGCCGAAACCACCGTTTCCGCTGATAATCGCGGCAGACATTGATGGCAATGCGCATCAGCCACGTTTTGACGCTCGCGCCGTTGCGCTGCTCGAAGGTGTCCATGGCGCGCCAAGCGCGGAGAAAGGTGTCCTGCATGGCATCCTCAGCTTCACGCGCGTCGGAAAGGATGACGAAGCATGTGCGCAGGATGGCGGTGCCGTAGGTGCGCATCCAGTCTTCCAAGCGGCGTTCATTGGGGGATTGCTGCTCCATGCTTTGCCCTCCTTTCATTTTCATGGTGATTTCAATTTCATGGTGATTTCAATGGATTAGACGCATAAAGCAGTGCGTTTTTCCAGGGGTAAGGAAAAATTGCGGAGAAAAATAATACGATTTTCCAATTCATTTGCGCTATTTGCTTGCGCCGCGCATTTTCATCTGGAAATAGTATAAGAAATCCTTATAGCCCCCTTCCTGAATTGATGTTTGTGTTTTGGAAAGATGTATGGTATATTTTTCACAAAGTTGCGCACTTCCAATGAGCTGAACTAATGCATTTTCAGCTTCATCATACGTCAACCCGTCAACATCTTTCATTGACAAAAATATCACTGGATACTTCCCCATATATTCTTCACAGAGTTTCTGATTCTCTGAAATATAAAGCCCCTCAAATAAGGTCTCATCTGTTCCTATTTCAAAAAAGTTCTTAAGCATGCTCATATTTAAAGTTTTTCCAAATCGGCGCGGTCTGGTAAAAAGGTTCACCTCGCCCCATTTTTGCAGAAGATGCTCAATAAGTTGTGTCTTATCTACATAATAAAAATGATTTTCTCGAATCTTCTTGAAATCATCAAAGCCAACTGGCAGTTTTTTTAAATTTTCCGTACAGATCACCTCCTCAATTGGTTATTATGAGTATAGCCTTTTTTTCAGTCGTCTGCAAGGTCTTATTTCTGTGTATCTATACATACCGCATGAACTGCGAATCGTTTGCTGCTATCATGATCAGTACAGGTGGACAGCGTCAGAATCTTATTGCTTGACTTTGGTCTGATCCCGGTATCAAAATCCGAATTTTTCACCATCTCGTCAATGAACGTCTGGTATTCTTCCCCCGGCTGATAACCGACTTTATATACATTTCCGCCAACTACTGCATCCTCATAGGAGAAGATCTGATAGCGGTAGGCAGTGCTTTCGGTATAGACCGTAAAGTACTGGTTCTTTTTCCAGAAGCCTTCATCCTTGTATTTCTTCAGACTGCCGAACATACTGCCATTGTTCATGTTGTGTCCGTAAATGATGTTATAAAGGTCAGAAAAATCTGACTGATTCAGTCCTTCCAGAAAGATACTTCCGGCGATGTGTTCATTTCCATGGATATCTTTGCGCAGATATTTTTCGTTGTCCCCGGAGTACACGATAGGATAGTTGATGCTAATCTCATCCTGATCGTCGAACCGTATCCAGCCGATGATGTCCGGGTTTTCTTTTTTTAACTGGTCAAATTCGACTTTAATGTCGGTGCTCCACCAGTCTTTTTTCTTCTGCTTCCCGTCATCCGGTTCGGATTCACCACTGACATATTCTTCGGCAAGTTTTTCATAATCTTTCGTCGACTGCCGTCGGTCACCTTCACCTCTCGGCTACTATGACCTCTGCTGACTTCTGTGCGTTCAGCATTGCTTTATGCAATGGTTACCTCTTTCAAGGCGTACCGCACAGACCTCCCTAGGTACCACACGTTTCTTCCTCTCCATCCATCTGCCTCATTTATCATGCATGATTCCGTGTAGTTATTGGGCTTTAACATGGGTTGCTGTCTTACCCACATGCATGACCTCATATGAGATTTCTGTTCGTCAGACCAGAGATTTGCCCGTGAGTTAGTATGTTCCTCACATCCAGCTTCCTTCAGATTCCATCTCACGATGGACACCCTTGCTTTCGGCTATATCCTTCCCACTACCGGGCGGATTCGGGGCTTTAACCCGTTAGAAACGTGCGCCGCTAGGTGCACATAGTCTAATAGCAGTTGTTGCGGAAATTGCAACAACTGCTCAAAAAGTCTTGATTTTTCATCACTGATGACCCATAGTGAGCATCGGTGTACCCACGGAAACTCGCGATACCCGTGTGCGTAGAAAAATTCATACATGCCCCACCCATTATATAAATACAGTAAAAGTTGTATCAACTCCCTAATAGTAACGCTTTACATATATGTATCTATATTTCCTTGTGGAATATGGAAAATTATTACAAACCACTACACATTTTAAGACAGACACTTAACAAACAAATATGCACTCTCACAATATTAATCTTATATCTATATTTAAATATGTACATAGGGAATATCCCCATGATTCATATTTCCCACATATCCTAATTCAATAATTCTAGAAGAAAAATTTTCAAGTATTTTATATAATTGTTCTACCATCTCTTTAGTATAATAATTTGTTTCTTCGCTTTCAGAATTGAATACACCAATTATTTTTCCACCATATTTAATTGGTAATACTAATTCTGAACGTGTCTGAAAAACTGCACAATAATAATCTTTTTCTTTCTTTACATCATCTATTAAAATATTATTTCCTGTTACATACGATTTTGCCATAAGCCCGTCCATAGCAACCAAGCGATATCTTTGTTTATACAGCACAATATCATCTGCAAACACCATTAATCCTGTTTGATGGCTATCTGTCTTTACTCCTAACGCAATTTGATTATAATCAGTTCTCGTTACATTATGTAATCTCTCAATAGCATTCTTTAACAAAATATCAAATCGGTGGCACATATCAAAGATATTCAAACAGTAATCTGGATATATCCATTCAATTAATTCTTTAAAATCATTCTCATACAACTTCTGAAAATTTTTACCATTTTCATCAGACAAAAACTGTAAAAATTCTCCCATATCCTTTCTATATATTTGTCCAATAATCTTAAGATCTTTTGTTGCTTCACTAGTTGCTTCATAATCTCCTATATTACTCATCATTTGCTGTAACTTATCAAACTTTTCTTTCCAAAACCCAATATATTCAAGTCTTGCCTCAGCACCTCCATAAATATTGGGTCCTATTTTTTCAGGAATATTTTCGCCATAATACTTTCTTTCATTTTCACTCAACACAACAAACAATAATTTATCTTTATAATGATGGTCCTTAATTATTTCCCCTACTTCATACATACACGCTTGTCTCTTTAAGTATGTATCACTTACAACAGTTAGAACATAATCATGTTCTTGAATTGTATCCATAAATTCCTTAAAGCTATCTTTATACTTTAACCCTGTATAACGTGAAACCTTAATCTTATCTTGCAATTTTTCACGAATCTTGTCTTCAATAATATCCACTATAGGTGTGTCACACTCCGTATATGAAATAAACAAAGTCGATAATCTTTTTGCTTCCTCTATTTGTCTTACTTCTACACTATTGTTTTGAAAGCAATAATATACATTATCCACTAATATCTTTTGTTTCGCCCTCTCAACTTTGATAACAAAAATATTTTTTCCTGAAACATTAACATATCCGTATCCAAATTGACAAGTGCCATCTAAATTCTTGTCTACAGAATTCATAATAGATTTCATATCAAATGCAAGCTGAAGACCCTTTGGCTTCAATAGCCCATTATCCTTTTCAACCCCAACTAATATATACCCTCCATTAACATTGGCTAATCCACATATGAATTTTGCCAATTCTCCTGGGCGTAGTTCCAAGGCTCTACATATCAAATTTTCAGTCACACTATTGCATATAATATTTTCAATTTCCTTTTCATTTAGTCTCATGTTATATTCCTCTCAGCGGTATTCTATTAAGTCCGGTTAGTTTAATCATCTTTCCAAATGTGATTTTCTGTGGTTCACTCTTTCCATCCTCTACCCATAGTTCCCAATCCATTGTATAATCCAGCAAATCTTTTTCTGTCTCATAATATATTCGAACTTCTCCACCATCAGACGGGCGTGCCAATAAAAAGATTTCTTTTCCATCTTTCTTTATGATAAATATTGTATTGGCTATTTGACGCATTTCAGTAATGTCATACTCTTCTTTACTATTTAAATGCAAAAGAATATTATTTTTTGACCGCTCTAATATAGTTTGAAGATACTCATATGTACCTGCATCATGCTTTGAATTTCTGATATACTTACTTGCAAAATCCGGGTAGGAGAAGGCTTTTTCCAGTGCATCTTCAGAATCAATTCCCAATTGTAGCAATACCTCTTCTGTTAATTCAATTCTATCATCACTAACTTCGGTACATTGTTCCTGACTTTTGCCAATAAGCTCCTCCAACTTTTCCGGACTGGATATGTTGTACTTTTCCATGAGTTGATTAAATGTCTCTGCCTGCTTGATAGTTCTAGCAATTTCTTCATCGTCATAAAGATAATGCTTGTTTTCACACAAATTTGGCAAAATGCTCCTTGCCTTTTCCTCATTGTCACATATCCACACCAATAATCTTTTAAAATATGTTCTTACTTCCTCCTCTTTAGAAGTTCTGTTTTGATTAACATATTTTATAATAACCTGAGATACATCTATATCATTTTTCCATCGGCTTTCCGGCAATTCCAAATAAATGTTTTTCATAAGCAAGTCTGACTTGATGTCATATCCTGCACAAACAGCTAAATCTTTTAGCGTTTCATCCATTTCATTGTCCAAAAATATGTCATCCTTTATCATGAACCTACCATTCTGATTCGGTAAGATCGGCTTCGTAGATTTATTTATAAGATTATCATAGCCTTGTCCTAAAACAAATTCTACAAATTGTGCCAATAATCTCACTGCTTCATCAAAAGATATTTCCATATATTCTGCAAATTTCTGAATACATTCACACTCACTAATTCGGTCTGCCACACGAGTTATTGTATGTTTCAATGCATCCTGCAATATTCTCTCAGAAATTACCGACACCTTTATCATTTGATTATCCATTTTCAAAATTGCATTTGCAAATTGACATATTTGCCTATGTATTACTAATCTATCATTTTCCCCTGTATACATATATGCCATACGAAACAATACATTGCTTTTAAGTTCCTTCTCTGCATCATCCAACTTATCTTCAATAAGTTTTAAAATCTGCTCATTACCATATTCTTCGAATTGAAACCAATCTCTGTTTCTGAACTCCAAATCAAGCAACCAATCCCTACAATCAATTCCAAGAAACTTTAGAATCTCCTTATATTCATTTAAGATATCTTTATCAAAATATAAATTTGTCGTGCAAGAAAATATACCATTTTGATTTGGAATAATATTAATCCTCTCTGACGCAATATATGTCTGAAAACTTTTATTCTCTTCTATCAGATTAAAAAACTGCGATAACCATGAATGCCAATCAGTTCCTCTCATGTATTCCTGAAGTTTTACAACATTCCCATACTCCTCTATCTGCTTTATCAATGATTTAAAATTGTACTTATTACAATTATTCCACAGGGAATTATACCAATTGTGCATATCTTCCCTACACGGAATCTTTTCTGGCATTATAACACTAAGCAAATCCCATTCTTTTTCACGTATTTCCTCTTTGGATTCAGAAATTATAAATACCTGTTCATATTCAAAATCATCTTGCAATGCCATCATTGATCCATTACCGGTACAGATAATCGGTGTGTGCAAAATAGTATACTTACAATTATTGACAATATCCTCCAACCATTCATTGTCATACCAATTTTTGCTACCATACGAATTGATTTTTGTTATGTTATAGATTCCGTTCCATCTTTTCTCTGCTACATACTCTAGTAACTTTTTATATAATTCACATGCCCTTTCAATAATATCTCGATTTTGCTGTATTTCATCATCAATCTTTGACCTTGACTGACATGTCAAAAAAATGCCATCTCTGGGTTCTGTCGGATTAAAATCTCTGGCACAGACTAACACTGGAAATGGGAAATCTTCTGTTCCGATTAAAGGGAAATCGCAAAACAACCTTGATTGCTGCTTTGCATAAGGCATGATATACCATCCACTTTCTCCGCCTTCTAAAGCAATAGATATTGTTGTATTCTCTTCTGTTAAATTTAAAATATATATCTTCTTAGTTTCTGTACTTGATACATATATGATTTCATGAACTAATGAATTAGCTAAACCACAATTGTATTGCCTGCTATATTTATAATTTTCTCCTGTAGCTTCAAGTGTAATCTCCTCTATATCACTAAGCATTGACAAGACAAATGGTGCTGACACTCTCAAATTCTCAATCCCTTGCTGAGCCACCTCAATCCCATCCTCATCAAGTTCGTACTCAAATATGGTATTATATGCATATTTATCATAGTCACTTACCAGCATTGACTGACATTCCTGCAATTGACTCACAGCTTTTTCCAATGCCGCAATAATTTCTTTTTTATCATGACCAGTCCTATCCAATGAAATCCGAAAGCGAGAGTAATTCTCAGGTTCTGTCTCTAAAATACCTGATATATTAACTATCTCTGATAATAAATGTGTTGTCAGAAATCCTGTTCCAAACTTCCCACTGGTTCTTTCCGTTTCATCATCTCTATCCTTTGATGAAGATTGATTGATAAGTGACATGACATTTGCAAGAGAAAATGCTCTTCCATTATGTCTGAAAATAACCCTTTTATTACTTTCATCTAAATCAATACGAATTTTTACCTTGCCGCTATCATTGCAAACATCCTTTGCATTTTGACACAATTCCCAAATCCATCTCTTAACGCTATCCTCATTATTGTTATAACGTTGTCTCTGAAGTAATTGCAATATACGATTAGCAGCTCCTGTTCTCAATGAATTATTATCTTCTTCTTGTATATTTCTTAGAAATTGTTCTTTATCCATATCTTCTCCCACAAAAAGACCTCATGCCTTTTTTAATCGACATGAGGTTTCAATACATTATAAATCCGTTCTATTATCACATCGATTTCAAACTGTTATTATATTTGTATCAATTATTCAACATATACACCCAATTATTGATACTTTTCCACACCTTCAATACTTATTTTCTCATCATAATCAAAAACAATTCCCACGCTATATCTTGCTCTTGTAATTGCAACGTAAAATTGAGACTTTGTTTTCGGTTGCAATGTCTTTGAATGGTCCTTCATCCAGCTTCTCATTGTTCCAGTTGGATAAATCAAGACTCTATCATATGTTAATCCTTTAGCCTCACCCATATTTATTACTGCATATCTATCATTCACTTTTACTGTTCTCTTCTCCCTAAGTTGCATTGGCTTAAATTCTTCTAAATATGCATCAACATCATCTGGTCTTACTAAAAAAACTCCGTCATGCCCTGTAACCGCAAATTGCTTTGTTCCAGTTTCACCATATTCTTCATACAACTGCGATGAATATGAACAAATACTTTGGTTATTTCTGTAAGAATCATTCAAAGTCTCTTTATCAATAATGCAACCTGGTTTTTTGCACTCAGTTTTAATAAATTCTTCTATCTTACCATTTGCATATTTCTTATACTTTGCTTCGTTATGCGTATGATATGTTACCTGTCTGGGGTCTCCTACCATTGTCACATCACACTCCGCTTGCAACAGACTTTTTATGATGTCTAAATCATATCCCGCTAAATCTTGAATTTCATCTACATATATCTTAGGATAAATCCTGCTAATTCTTTGCGAAACTCTGCCTTTAGTTTCCTTTTCACAACGGCATACAAATTTTGCAATCTTATCTGAATACATTTTCATCCCATCCGTGAAATAGAATTTTCTATAGTCATCTTCTGCAAAATATACCGGACCATATTTCCCATCATATTTTTTCCCAGACTTTTCATTGACTAATATCATGCCGTTAATCTTATCATCTAAGACCACTCCCTGAAATGGTCGAACCCCGTGCTGCAAAAGAAAAGAGTACCATGTTTGTATGGTAACATTATGCGGAACAAAACCATTGAGTTCTACAATTTTTTTTCGGATTTCCAATTCATTAGCAATAGTGTATGTTGTTATTAATACACTGTCCGATTGTTGCATCGCTTGTCTGACCAAATATGTAGTTTTACCAGATCCTGCAGCCGCAATTATCAATCTATTTACCATCTGATAGCCTCCAAAATATATTCCGGTATTTCTATCTGTTCAGAAGATTCGAATATTCTCAATGCGCATTCTGTTTTGTTATGCTTCATAAATTTCCTCAAATCATCCTCATTTGTATAATCAGTACCGAAAATTTGATTTAACTTATCTAAGCCATTAACTTTCAGCAGTTTCGGTTCCAAAGTATTGTAATTATAATCACTCTTGCCAATCTTAAGTGTCCCTGTATCCACAACGTCATCAACACATATCTTTATATATTCTTTCCGCTTTGCACCTATATAATTTGCATACTTTTTGTTAATAGCTGCCATATCACCATCGTTATCTGTAACAACTGCAATTTTTGTTTGAATACAATCTGCAATCTCAAGGAAACGCAAAAATGATACACCCACGGAAATCACTTCTATTCCATCCTCTATCGGCAAACGCCCATCATTAAGTTGCATATATGCTTTCTGAATCACCAGTTCATCCGAATCTCCTTCACACAAGATGGTTTTCTTACATAAAATCATTCGTAACGTATCATAACCAGCCACCTTCTTAAAGAAATTATATGTATCTTCCGGCAACTCAGAAAATCTTGTAATTCTCAGGTTATCAAGCAGCATCACTTTTCCTAACCCTAACTTATTTGCGACGAAACTACTATGCGTTGAAATAAGTATTTGTTTTTCTGCATATTGTTCCGAAATACATTTAATCAACTGATTCAATCTTGTATGTGACAAATGATTTTCTGGTTCTTCTAACAAAATAATACTTGCATTTTGCGAAGTACGTTTTGCTAATGCCAGTTCTGTCTTAACAACACATTGCTCTCCTTTTCCTACATAATGAAATGGTATCTCATCCAATTGTGTAACAAGACTATTTTCCCAAGCATTCTTTGTAACCAATTCTACAGATAACGCAATCTTTTTGTCTGTCAAACTAGCATCTTGATTTATTTTATTATTAATAGCCTCTATTGATGGATCATTAATAAAAGTATCCCTCATTTTTCTATGTGCTTGTGCAATAGATGTTATATCTTCCGGTTCCAATGAGCCTTTTATAATTCTCGACAAATACAAATCATTTCCACTTTGATATCTATATTCAGATGAATCAATCAAACATGATTTATAAGGTATGCTACGTGTTGTAATTATATCTCTGGCAAAGGTTGTCCAAGTGATATCATAATATTCAATCGGCAAGCTTTTAACATCTCCCTGTTGGACTAATGCTTCATATTCATCTGCATATTTGTCATTAAATGCAATTTTGAAACAAAATCCTTCTGCACTGTTATCTTTATCTGAATTCGCATCACCATTCATCAAAGGATTTTCAGCTCCACCAAAGAAAATTTCTATTGCTATGTATGGAAGTTCAATAGGGGCTGTATTTAACGATGTAATATACTCATCAACTGCCTCTTTATTAAAAATATACTGTGAAATCTCATTCCATATACTCTTTCCACTAATAATTCCCGTCAGTGCCAAATTTATAGCTTCGAGTATTGTTGATTTCCCTGCTTCATTATCTCCAACAACAATATTCAATCCTTCTTCAAGAGTAATTTCAAAATCTCTGTAACATTTAAAATTATGAATTTTGACTTTTCTAATAAACATTCTGTTACCTCCCAATATTTCACATATACAGTTTTGCAAGGAGCTTCTTTTTATCATAAGAATATATGGTGTTTTCACTCTTCGTTTACAATCACTCATAAATCCATGATTTCATTTCTATGCTTTCCTCTAAAATACTATTTCTACCTTCTTTTCCATACCCATCAGCTTCATATATTACCATGTGTATATATTGCTTGTGTTCTTTCCTTTGATACTTTGTAAAATAGATGCCAATGTTATAGAATCCGCTTCCCTTTTTCACTATTTCCTTATCTGGAATTTCAAAATACTTACTATTACAATTGATTCTGTCTTTGACAATTTCACTCATAGGAGAGTCAAATAGAAAAGTGCGATAGATTGATATTGCTTCCTGATATCTAATCATAGCATAGGGTATATTGTATTTATTAACAGCTTTATAACTATACGCTCGAGAATCCATAAACACCTCATACATATGGTCCATTTCTTTATTCGTTAGATTTACTCCCACTATACCTCTAATATTCTGCTTTATTTTTCTCCAATTCTTTTCGATAATTTCCTTTATTTCTTCAGACTCTTCCGTTTTTGTTCTTATTTCCGTATTTCCCAATGGCGATGGCTTATATAATGAGCAGTTTTTCATCTCTGCTTCATTCCAATATGGAAAACTTTCTACAGCTCGTCCTGTATGCTTCCCATAAAGGGTTACTTTACGGGTTACATTCTGCATCATTTCTTCTCCATACATATTTACAATCTGTATAGGATTTCCGCATTCTGGGCAAATCGCATACAAAGAAAGTCTTTTATCCTTTTTTGTTCTGTAGTAAGGATATTCATGGCATGTCTGTTTTTCAAATTCATCTACCGAAAGTTTCAGTGCTTTTCCTTTTTCTATTGCAAAAACATCCATATCATCATACCTCCACATATTCAATCTGTCATTCTTCTCTACTCTTTACCAATTCATAAAACTATTAAGTATTGCCATCCCGCCATAGAACAAATCGAACATAAAAATCTGAGATTTCAGAGTTCTACTTGCGTTATAGTATATCAATAAGTAACATATTATCTATTGCTTTGATAAACATTCAACATCTTTACCCTTTCTAAGTCATTTTACGGATTTACATTTCCTACACATATACTGTCTTACCCTTTATCTCCCCCACCAGCTCATGCACCGTCGTACAAGGACACATTTCTGATGGCTTTGTCTTACCTTCTCTTTTACACTGTTCCAGTTTCTGCTGTGCTATCTGGATTGCCTTTTCCTCGTCACCAGCTTTGCAGAGTTTTCCATACATCTGCTCATCAGCTTTAGAATATTGCTGTTCGGTCTTTGCTTCATATACTCGTCCAAATTCCGAACAACAAGTCCATGAATCCTG
>OGXH01002564.1_pt1 | contig 12532 bp, 8 predicted proteins | sample 1576241 | NCBI WGS metagenome assembly OGXH01 (sample SAMEA3541529, study PRJEB24748) | human gut metagenome | biome: human gut; feature: human-associated habitat; material: faeces | place: China | collected 2012
ACACGCCGGATTCGCTGCTGACGCTTCTGCGTCCCATTGCGACGGAAAACGCGCGTAACCTTTTTACAGATACTTTTTTATCCGATCCATATCCGAGACGTATCTGGGCCGTACCTGCTCCGTACGTTCTCCATGCAGAGGTACCTCTGACCGAAGAAAGTACGGCTTTGATACGGAGCAAGTCATATATCCACGCACGTTCACAGGCCACTATCAGCGAAGCAATATGTATACCCAAGAAATCATAGAGCAATATGAAGTAAAAGAGAGGCCGGGAAACTATCTGAACCTGAAGTTCGGACTCAGTATCCGGCTTGGAAAGAAATAAGAAAAGAACCTCTTCATTACTGTACTAAAAGCCATTAAATCCGACAACAGAACCGTTTAATAAATTATTTGTTGTAACTTTGTGCTCTTTAAAAAACTAAAACTCAAACGTTATGGAACATCAACTGACAATTTACAACACCTTAGATAGGAAAAAGGAGCTATTCGTGCCACTGCACGCTCCACATGTAGGTATGTATGTCTGCGGTCCTACCGTTTACGGTGACGCGCACTTGGGACATGCACGTCCTGCCATTACTTTCGACTTGCTTTTCCGCTACCTTACCCATTTGGGATATAAGGTACGTTATGTCCGCAACATCACCGATGTAGGCCATCTGGAACATGACGCTGACGACGGAGAAGACAAAATAGCCAAGAAAGCACGACTGGAACAATTGGAGCCGATGGAAGTAGCGCAATACTACATCAACCGTTACCACAAGGCAATGGAAGCGCTGAACGTACTTTCACCCAGTATCGAACCGCACGCTTCGGGACACATCATCGAGCAGATAGAGCTGGTGAAAGAGATCCTGAAGAATGGCTATGCTTATGTCAGTGAAGGCTCTGTCTACTTTGACGTAGAGAAATACAATAAGGATTACCATTACGGAAAACTCTCCGGCCGCAATCTGGATGACGTGCTGAACACCACCCGCGAACTGGACGGACAAGCTGAAAAGCATAACCCCGCCGACTTTGCCTTATGGAAATGTGCCCAACCGGAGCATATCATGCGTTGGCCCTCTCCATGGAGCGACGGTTTCCCGGGATGGCATGCCGAATGTACGGCCATGGGTAAGAAATACCTCGGCGAACATTTCGATATTCACGGTGGTGGCATGGACCTTATCTTCCCTCACCACGAATGTGAGATTGCTCAATCGGTTGCATCACAGGGCAATGACATGGTACATTACTGGATGCACAACAATATGATTACCATCAACGGACAGAAGATGGGTAAGTCTTACGGTAACTTCATCAATCTGGACGAGTTCTTCAACGGCACACATAAGTTGCTGACACAAGCATACAGTCCGATGACCATCCGCTTCTTCATCCTGCAAGCTCACTATCGCAGTACGGTAGACTTCAGCAACGAAGCCTTGCAAGCAGCGGAAAAGGGATTAACCCGAATGATGGATGCCGTGAACGGACTGGAAAAGATCACTCCGTCCGCCACTTCCAGCGTAGATGTAAAAGCAGTGCGTGAGAAGTGCTATGAAGCCATGAATGATGACTTGAATACCCCGATAGTCATTGCTCATCTTTTCGACGGAGCCAGAATGATTAACAACATCATTGCAGGCAACGATACCATCACTGCCGATGATCTGAAAGAGCTGAAAGAAACTTTCCATCTCTTCTGCTTCGACATTTTGGGACTGAAAGAAGAAAACAATTCCAATGAAGAACGTGAAATTGCTTTCGGTAAAGTAGTAGATATGTTACTGGAAGAGCGCATGAAGGCCAAAGCCAATAAAGACTGGGCTACCAGTGATAAGATTCGCAATGAACTTACAGCACTCGGTTTTGAGATAAAAGACGGTAAAGACGGTTGCGAGTGGAAGCTGAATAAATAAGCTCCACTACCCTATAAAAAAGCTGCCTCCCTCTGATCCAAGCGAATCGGGGGAGGCAGTTTCATTTAGAAAAGAGAGTTTTAGTAAGGTATCATGTCGGAAAGAATACGTTCCTTATACCAGGGATCATCTATCGCCTTCAACTCCTTGCCCATCTCACGGCAAAGTTCTGCAACGATTTCTTTATTTTCTTCCAACGGAAGATTATTCATCTGATAAGGGTCCTTTTCATCATCAAACAACAGGCTTTTCTTCAGCTTATGGTCTTTCTTATCAATATAGAAAGCCAAAGTATAGCGTGCCGTCTTATATCCTCTTGAAGAAGGGAAATAAGTCTGCACTTTACCATCCGCATCCTTTTCTCCGTCCAGATTCTGGATATACAAAGCACCACCGGGACGTTCAATTTCCGCCTTTTCATCGAAGAAAAGAGGTGCCCAGTTGCGTCCCTGCACATTAGACGGAATGGAATCGCCCAAACCACACAGCCCCAGGACAGTCGGCATAATATCCGGCGCGGACATCAGAAGATTGTCTACACGCGGCTGGATATGACCGGGATAACGTACCAGGAACGGTATATTCATAGATTCGGAATAAGGAGAATTCTTCGGATCATCCGTGAACTGGCTACACATTGTTTCACCATGGTCGGAAGCAAAGATCACAATCGTATTCTTATCCAAACCCTGCTCTTTCAGTGTTTCAAGGATCTGTCCGAAAGCACGGTCTACACCGGTAACAGAGGCAAAGTAGTAGCGAACGCTCTCTGCTTTTTCACGCTTCTTATCTGCATTGGGACGGATAAGAAGGCTGTCCAGAGGTTGATCTTTGTACAGATTGAAATCTTCTTCCATACAATCATCCAATGAACGGTACGGGCTGTGGGGCGGATTCATACCCACCATTATAAAGAAAGGCTTCTTCGGATCACGTACATTCCCTTCGTTCTTCAGATAAGAAACCACCATCTTGGACTCATGCAACGGTGACCATTCTTTCGGATCGTGACGATTTCCATCCGTATCCCAGTAACGGGGATTCTTATGTTCATCAAAAGTACCGTAGGAGTACCAGTAATTAAAGCCGTGACGGCGTTCTTTCGGCGTATAGGCATCCCAGGCAGGTATTCGATCTTCTACATAGTGACCGGGACGTTGCGGATCGTTCGGTGTAGGAAAGTCAGCGTGTAACTTACCAAAATAAGCGCAGTCATATCCGGATTTATTAAATACGTCACCTATGCAATCCACGTCGGCACGCAGGGAACTGATAGGCCGGTTTGAATTACAGTTCAAAGGTATTCCGCTTTTATTGGGATACATCCCCGTCAACAGCATACCCCGATGAGGACTACTCAACGGACAGTTACTTTGGGCAGAACTTAACACCAACGCTTCACGGGCAAAGCTATTCAAGTTAGGAGTATGCACCGGATCATTGCGGAAGTTCACCTTGTCGCGAAACCCATCCTGTCCCCAGAACTCCATAGCCTGATTACGGTACTGGTCGGGGAAGACATAAATTACATTCGGAAGTTGTGCCTGCTCTCCCTGCTGAGTTTTGCAGCCTTGCAGGGCAAACAGGCCCAAGCCTCCCAAAAACAAACTAAACCGATTTATCATTTTATTCTTATTAAATTACGTTGAAATTATAAATGGGAATTTATCGGTGAGATACTGTTGCTATCACACCGAATGGAAACTTTGCCGGGGCATTTATAGTTTCAGCATGTGAATTAAAACAGTTTCTTGTTTGATTCCAAGTCTCTTTTGCGCATAATTCCTTCCAAGAAGTAATAGTCCGCATAATTCAACGGAACATCAATCTCAGCACCATGAGGGATACTGCCTACAGAGTGCATCAGAATGAAATTACCGTTTGTGCCCACTTCTGCACGATAAGCCGGAGAACCGAGATTTTCCATAATCTTATCTGCTGTTTCCTTATAGTTTTTGCCGGGAATGTATGTACTCAACTCATACAAAGCAGATGCCGTACATGCAGCAGCCGAAACGTCACGGGGTTCGTTCGGAATATTGGGAGCATCAAAGTCCCAATACGGTACAAGGTCTTCCGGCAAGTTCGGATTATTGAAGATAAAGTTATAGATCTTTTCAGCCATATCAAGATACTTCTGATCGTGGGTATAACGGTAACACATGGTGTATCCGTAAATAGCCCATGCCTGTCCGCGTGCCCAGGCGGATTCGTCAGCATACCCCTGTGCGGTTTGTTTCTTACGTACCTCACCGGTTACGGGATCATAATCCACTACGTGATAACAGCTGTTATTGGCACGGAAATGGTTCTTCATGGTGGTATCGGCATGCTTCACGGCAACATTATAATAAGTGGAATCGCCTGAAAGCTTGGAAGCTTCGAACAATAGTTCCAGGTTCATCATATTATCTATAATAACCGGGCATTTCCAACCGCGTTCTGCCTGCCAACCTTTATCGGCATCCCAAGACTGAAGTACGCCTGCCGCCGGACGGAAACGGGTAGAAAGAGACTTAGCCGTCTGAATAATCACAGGCTTGTATTCTTCTTTACCGGCAAAACGATATCCGTTCAGATAGCTGCAACCAATCATAAAGCCCACATCATGATGCCAGGTCAGGTATTGCACGGAATCCAGCGCTTCTGTATACTTCTCAGCCAGTAGCAACCATTTCTTATCACCGGTCAACTCATACATATGCCAGATATTACCGGGGAAAAAACCGGAACACCAGTCATCAATGGGTACATAAACAATGCTACCGTCTTTGTTGATAGTTCTTGGATTCAGAATTTTCCCTGACTTTTCGATAATGTCGGTCTGAATGGTCTCCTGCGCCACCGCATTATCAATATTCTCTTGGATAAAGTTGCTCTCGGTCTGCTTCTGACTTGTGCAACCCGCCAAAACTAGGAGGGATATTCCCAATGTCGTGAGGATTGTTTTCATAATAATGATTTGTTTATTAAAGTTTCGTATTCTTTCGTCAGCAAAAGTAGCGCAGGTTTACAGAAAAGACCCTCCTAAATTATACAGGAAAAGAGCAAAATTGTTACATTTGCACATAAATCATACAGATTGAACTTTTTAATCATATTGAAAACATGACTCCACAAGAATTTTTCAAGAAAGATCTCTTTGCAGAACAAACCGGTGTAGAACTACTGGAAGTACGCGAAGGATATAGTAAGGCACGCCTCGTTATCACGGAGAATCACCTTAACGCAGGACATCGCACCCAAGGCGGAGCCATCTTCACTCTTGCAGACCTGGCACTGGCCGCCGCTGCTAATTCACATGGTACATTGGCTTTCTCCCTGTCTTCCAATATCACCTTTTTGCGCGCCAGCGGACCGGGCGACACGCTGTATGCCGAAGCACGCGAACGGTACATCGGACGTACTACCGGATATTACCAGATAGATATCACGAACCAGGACGGAAAATTGATTGCTACATTCGAGTCCAGCGTATTCAGAAAAGGGGATCCGCTGCCGTTCAGCTTATAACTATCTCATTTCTTCTTTACTACCGACGTCATCGGATAACGATTTCCTTGTACGCTCTTCAGGAAAGCCTTTGCCGACCCGAAGTTAAGATACATATCCAGACGAATCGGGAGATGATTCTTATCATCTGAGATAAAGAAAGTAATCACTTCTTTTTCTTTTCCTTTCTTATATTCTACAAAAGAGAATACGAGGCAACGATAAATCGTATCATTATTGGCTTTTACATCTTCTTTGCCCCGGTAAATCAGCGTCTGTTCTTCTACCTTACGTCCGGTGGCCATAGGGAAAAGAATCCGGTCGCCTATTTTATAATCTGCCGGATCGTAAGAACGCGCCTGCGCCAGGATACTCAACATATCGAAGATGCAACGGCTGTCACTGTATTCCATCTCTTGCGGATCGCGGACCGGATTGTGCCAGATACGCCTCTGTTTCACGTTGGATACGCCATCCTTATATGAAAACCAAGCTTCATCCACCGTATAGCGGTCACCCTCTTCGGCCGCTTTACGGAAGTAGAGCGGCTCCAGTTTTTCACTGACGTAGCAAGTTAGCGTATCACGCATCTTAAAGAAGAAATCGGTCTTTTTACTTCCTACTGAAAGCAGGTTGAAGCGGTAGGCAGGTTGTGACTGATAAGTAGTGGAGAAGGTGGTCAGACTTGCCAGCCCCACCTTCTTCCAGATAAACTTCCAGTTAAAATATAAATCGTACATCACGTGCTCGCCGGACTGAAATGCGGTATTTTGAGCCGTACATTGTGCCTTGGCAGGCGTGGACATCATCGTAAGTAACAGTGCTCCCAACAGGCAGAACACCCATCCGCGCTTACCGGTTATTGCCGGAGCTGCGGTTATTCTGGTTTCTCTTTTTCTTGTCTTCATCTGGTTTTTGTTTTTTGAGTTCATCCGGTTTCTGTTTATCCAGTGGCTTTTCATGTATGTTCCAATCCTGGGTCAAGTCGAAATTAGCTTTCAGTTCTATCACCTGAGGATAGTAATACACTTTCTCCGGTTGCCGTTTGTCTTCGTATTTTCCGGTGTCCCACACACCGTTTCCATTCGTATCATTTATAAGGCGCGCACTATATTTGCCGGGATTCAGGAAGTAGAAATCTGCCTTACCATCGACAACCGGCACTGTACGTACCACTTTATCCTGTGCGTCCAGCAATTCTACAAAAGCAATCGAATCCGCTCCCGTCACATTATAGAATATTTGCCCATACTCTTCAGGTTTCTTCACCTTAAATTCTTTCTTTATCTTATCGGTGAAAAGGCCATATATTCCATGGAAAGCCGTCGAGTCGACTTCAAAAGCATAGCTTTCACCGGGCACCCAATCTGCATAAACATTATAGCGCATCAGATTCAGAGAGTCCGGAACAAAGTCGTAAGGGACATCATTCCACAAACTGTCTACTTTCTGTTTCAGATGAATGGCACCATCAGCAGCAGTTGCCAACGGTTCAGTAAACGTAAGAGAGATGTAGTCATAGATATCCATCGTACCCGGTGCATATACATCTACAGGTAAGAATACCGTCGGTTCTACATACTCCTTACCCTCTTTCTCCGCTTTCTTTTTGGCTTTTTCCAGTTCCTTTTCTTTCTTCTCACGTTCCTTTTCAAGTTCTTTCTCGGACTTAGGCCGAATTTTCGATACAAGTCTCAAAGTATCTGTACGCGGTACCAACTGGTTGAGCGTATCCGTATAGAGGTAAGTGAGACTCATCTTCAAAGTATCCATCTTATAGATCAAAGAGTCTCTTATCCAATAATGAAGCGTATCAATGCGTCCGGTAGGCTTCTCCACGATGAAAGCGTTGGTTTCATCGAAATTCAGTCCCTTCAACAACGGCAGGCTGTCAGCCTGAGTAGAGAAATAGAAAGAGAATTTCCGGGATTCGGGACGTTCGCTCCTGATGAGACGTTGCGACAAAACCCGTTCTTTAAAACAGCGCAATATAACGTCATCCGGAGAAAAATGAGTATAAGCTCTCTCCATGATCGTATCTATCGTCAGAGAATCTTTCCAAAGTGTATCAAGACGTGTCCGTTCATCCATGGCAGGAATAATCAGGGAGTCTTCGAAAGCAATCATTTCAGTGGGCTGACTATAATAGAAGTTTTGGTCAGCATCTTGCAATCCGTAGATGCGGTATTCGCCCGGAGCAACACCCCGAATTGTGAAACGTCCACGACTGTCGGTACGCCCTACACGTTCAAAGGGTATCGTAGTAAAGGCCGAATCAGCTAAATTGGAATGCATACCTACCAGCATACCTTTCACCGGTTCCAGATTGGCTGCATTCAGCACGGTACCGGAAACCACCATCGAGTCGATAACGGAACCCGTGGAGAAAGTAAACCCGAAATCGGGCAACGGATTACCTTCATTATTGTCCTGAATAGCATCCGAGAAGTCTATCGAATAAGTAGTATTCAGTTTGAGAGTATCCTTTAAGGTAATTACCACCTTCTTCCCATTCGCCTTTATCTCCGGTTGTTGCACCTGAGGTGGAGAAATCACGATCTTCTCCCCGGGTTTCTCAAGCTTGATGAATTCATCGAATTCAATCGTAATTTTCTTCCGGTTATTATTGAGGGCGCCCGGCGCAGGCGTACTACCTACGAAGCGTGGAGGGGTTTCATCAATAGCACCACCTTCCGGACGACCGATGCTGGCGCAAGAATAAAGCACGACACCAACAACGGCAACACCTGCCAGACGATTGAAAAGAGACTTCATATCTAAATATTTATTACGTAATATGCTGCAAAAATAAAGGTTATCCCTTAATAAACAGAATGCTTTACAGTATTTTAATCAAAAAAGAGCAAGAAGACAGTAAAAACAGATAAAACAAAGGAAAGGTTCAATCGGGAGGATGAAAGAGAAGATACTTCAGCAAGACCCTGAGAAAGCGGGCAACTACCTGTGTGACAACCCACTGGGTGTTCCACAATAATCAGTCGCAATGAAACACGAGTTCAGTCGTAGTGGGAAGTACCTTCAGTCGTAGTGGGAGCTAGCTTCAGTCGTAATGGGAAATAGCTTCACTCGTAATGAGAATATTATTCCTTTCTGTAATATAGAAACCGGAGAGGTAAAAGCTGGTTAGAATGGCATATTGGAGACTTATATATAAGATATGTATGAAACATAGTTAAAAATAGACGCAAATAGAACTAATCTGTTCAAAAATAGATAATTTTGCAGCCGGAAAACCCGAAGAGTGCTTTTAGTTTTCCCCTTTGTCCTCCGTATTATCCAACTATGACAAAACATAAAAAGCCTTTTTTACCAAGATGAAAAAATAAACCAAAAGACAGAGAATAATTACAAGTATGAAGAGTAGATTGATTTTATTGGCATGTTGCCTGTCACTGTTCAGTTGCGGACAAAGTGACAAAACTACGGGTAAAGCACCCGAATTTGCAGTGATTACAGTAGAAACAACCACTGCCAACTTAACGAACAGCTATCCGGCTACGATCAGAGGTAAACAAGATGTAGAAATCCGCCCCATGGTAAGCGGCTTCATCACCAAACTGCATGTAGACGAAGGTTCAGTAGTACGCAAGGGACAAGTGTTGTTCAGCATTGACCCCGTACAGTATCAAGCTGCTGTGAACTCAGCCAAAGCTGCTGTTGAAACAGCCAAAGCTGCCGTGAACACGCAGGAACTTACCGTAAACAACAAGCGTGAATTAAACAAAAAGAACATCATCAGCAATTATGACTTGCAGATGGCAGAGAATCAACTGGCACAAACAAAAGCACAATTAGCACAAGCTGAAGCACAATTAGTAAACGCCAAGAACAATCTGTCGTATACCAGTGTAACCAGCCCCAGCGATGGTGTAGTAGGTAATATCCCCTACCGTGTAGGTAGTTTGGTTAGCCCTTCCGTTGCCAACCCGCTGACTACTGTAGCCGATATTTCTGAAATGTATGCTTACTTCTCCATGACCGAAAGACAACTGCTGTCTCAGATCCGCGAGGGTGGTAGCATCAAGGAAATTCTGGAAAGAATGCCCGATGTACAATTACAACTCATCGACGGGACCATGTATGCCGACAGTGGCCGCGTAGAAACCATCAGCGGCGTTATCGATCAGACTACCGGTTCGGTAACTATGCGCGCCCTCTTCCCCAACAAGCACAATGTGCTGCGTAGCGGAAGTACCGGTAATGTAGTATTCCCCAATCCGTTGCATAATATAATCATGATTCCTCAATCGGCCACAACGGAAATTCAGGACAAGAAATTCGTATTTGTGCTGCAACCAGACAACACTCTGAAAAATATTGAAATCAAAGTATTCAACTTGAACGATGGTAAATATTATTATGTAACAGATGGTCTGAAGGCAGGTGACAAAATCGTTACCGAAGGTGTACAAAATCTAAGAGATGGACAAAGCATCACCCCCATCACTCCTGCCGAAAAAGAAGCAGAATATCAGAAGGCTCTAAAAGACCAGAGAGAAGGTAATATCCAAACGGCATTTAATTAACGTTTAACGGTTAGCGATAAGCATCTGCGGTATAACATAGCGTAGCCGCTAATCACTAATTCCCTAATCACTAAATAATTAACATGAAATTAGATAGATTTATTAACCGTCCGGTACTATCAACGGTAATCTCCATCCTGATAGTTATCCTGGGACTTATTGGTTTGGCTACACTGCCTATCACCCAATATCCGGACATTGCGCCTCCTACCGTTTCGGTGCGCGCCACTTATCAAGGTGCCAATGCCCAAACGGTATTGAATTCCGTCATCGCACCCCTGGAAGACCAGATCAATGGTGTGGAAAATATGATGTACATGACTTCTAATGCCTCCAACAGTGGCTCTGCTGATATCTCCATTTACTTCAAGCAGGGCACTGACCCGGATATGGCAGCCGTCAACGTACAAAACCGCGTATCTATGGCACAAGGTCTGCTGCCTGCTGAAGTTACCAAAGTGGGTGTAACCACCCAGAAGCGTCAGACTTCCATGTTGATGGTGTTCTCTATCTACGATGAAACTGACCAGTATAATATTGAGTTCCTTGAAAACTATGCCAACATCAACCTCATTCCTGAGGTGAAGCGTGTAAGCGGTGTAGGTGACGCTAACGTGTTGGGCCAGGACTACTCCATGCGTATCTGGCTGAAACCTGACATCATGGCGCAATACAAATTAGTACCCAACGACGTAGCCGGTGTCTTGGCTGAGCAGAACATAGAAGCAGCTCCCGGTCAGTTTGGTGAACGTGGTGACCAAAGTTTCCAATACACCATCCGCTACAAAGGACGTTTGCAACAGCCCGAAGAGTTCGAGAACATCGTTGTAAAAGCACTTGAAAATGGTGAAGTACTCCGCCTGAAAGACATTGCAGAAATCGAATTGGGACGTCTGTCTTATAACTTCAACAATACTGTAAACGGGCATAAGGCTGTTTCCTGTATCGTCTACCAGATGGCAGGTACCAATGCGACACAGACCATCAGCGATCTGGAAGAAGTGCTTAACAAAGCATCTGAAACATTACCTTCCGGCTTGAAGATTAATATTGCACAGAGTGCCAATGATTTCTTGTTTGCCTCTATTCATGAAGTTGTCAAGACATTGATTGAGGCATTTATCCTTGTGTTCATTGTGGTGTATATTTTCTTGCAGGATATGCGTTCTACCTTGATTCCTGCTATCGCCATTCCGGTAGCATTGATTGCTACTTTCTTCGTACTGAAACTGATTGGCTTTAGTATCAACTTGCTAACTCTCTCCGCAATGGTGCTTGCCATTGCAATTGTGGTGGATGATGCCATTGTCGTTGTTGAGGGTGTCCATGCCAAGCTTGACCAGGGATATAAATCCGCACGGTCAGCTTCCATCGACGCCATGCACGAACTCGGCGGTGCCATTGTGTCCATCACACTGGTTATGATGTCTGTATTTATCCCGGTTAGCTTTATGGGCGGTACTGCTGGTACATTCTACCGGCAATTCGGTCTGACTATGGCCATTGCCATCGGCTTCTCTGCATTGAACGCCTTAACACTGAGCCCGGCATTGTGCGCTATCTTCCTAAAACCGCACGAAGAACATGGCGAGAAGAAATCGACATTTGTCAACCGCTTCCACACAGCTTTCAATACGCACTACGACAACATTGTAAAGAAATACAAAAAGCATGTACTTTTCTTCATCCAGAAGAAGTGGTTGTCTGCTGGTATCGTAACAGCCTCTGTCGTTCTACTTATAGTCTTCATGAATATCACACCTACCGGTATGGTACCCAACGAAGATACTGGTACTATTATGGGAGTAGTAACACTGCCTCCAGGCACTTCACAAGAACGCGCTATGGAAGTACTGAATCGTGTGGATAGTCTTGTAGCAGCTGATCCGGCAGTAGAATCACGCACAGTAATCTCAGGTTTCAGCTTCATCGGTGGTCAGGGTCCTTCTTACGGTTCACTCATCATCAAACTAAAGAACTGGGAGGAACGATCCACTATGCAGAATTCGACAATTGTCTATGCTACGCTTTTCATGCGTGCACAGAAAATCATCAAGGAAGCTCAGGTATTATTCTTTGCTCCACCTATGATTCCAGGCTATTCAGCATCCAGTGATATCGAATTGAATATGCAGGATAAAACAGGTGGTGACTTGAACCATTTCTTCGAGGTGGTAAATAACTATACCGCTGCTTAGGAAGCACGTCCAGAAATCAACTCTGCAAAAACTAGCTTCAACCCGAACTTCCCACAGTATATGTTGGATATTGATGCTGCTGCTTGTAAGAAGGCAGGTATCAGCCCGAGCGATATCCTCAGTACCATGCAGGGATACTTCGGCGGTCTGTATGCCTCCAACTTCAATAGCTTCGGTAAAATGTACCGCGTAATGATTCAGGCAGAACCAGACGCGACCAAGAACCTTGAGTCTCTGGCAAGCATCAAGGTGCGCAATGGCAATGAAATGGCCCCTATTACTCAGTTTGTATCTATCAAGAAAATATATGGACCAGACATCATCAGCCGTTTCAACCTTTATACTTCCATGAAAGTAATGGTAGACCCTGCCACAGGCT
>OGXH01002579.1_pt1 | contig 12496 bp, 9 predicted proteins | sample 1576241 | NCBI WGS metagenome assembly OGXH01 (sample SAMEA3541529, study PRJEB24748) | human gut metagenome | biome: human gut; feature: human-associated habitat; material: faeces | place: China | collected 2012
CCCGCCTCATGCCGGCGGCGACCCACAGTGCCCTGGCTCCCGCCATGCGCCTGCCCTCTGTACATACTGAGCTTCTCAACTTGTGTTTCATATCTGTTCTCCCTTCATGCCACATGCCGCGCTACGCGGAAATCTCCGATGCGGCGGCACGGCTATAAAATAAAAATGACAGACACATCCGTGAGTCTCACCACTCCGGCATGCCGGACGGTATGCCATATCACGGACGGTCCGGTTGCAAAGGTAGTCAGTTTTTGTGTAAAGAACAAACAAACCGTCATTATTTATTCTGCAAAATAATCAAATTAACAACAAAATGACGTAAAATATTACAATCAAGAAGAAAATAACGCACATTCGAAGGTTTTTTGTGCAATATACCGACCGGCTGAATAGCACACATGTGCCTCCTGCGGCACTCCTCAGACAGCCCGCCGAAGGGCACGCACGTATATTGGCACGCCTTGACCCGAACAGGTCATCATACCGCCAGAGCAACCGTTCTGAACTTACAGCCAACCGCTCATTCCTCTTCCGCACCGCTGACGCAGCTTCAACCGTCAGCAAAAAGACAGCGGAAACGCATATTTATGCACTGTGCGGAAGTAAAATATTTTGACAACCGTTTTTCGTGAAACAGATTACGGAAAACCGCCGTACACCGCTCTATACCCCCATAATGACGTTACGGACACACCGGAAAACAATGCCGGAGCAACGGCGGAGCACGTTCGGAAAGCCCGAACATGCCTTACGGCACTCCCGAAAAGCCCGTCCGGCACCATGACAAAGACCGTATCGCACCGCCAAACAGCCTCTTCCGCAAGTCAACAAAGCCCATCCTGCGACACGGAAAAGGCGCGACAATCTGACCATACCGCGTAAACGACTGTATATCAAAGCATTGCGAAAACCGCTTAAAACCCGCGTATTTCCGACAGGAAATGCTTTTGAACGAAAACACACGATTCTCGCGAGGTTGGCAACATATAAATATGCATACACATGACAATATCCGCATATTTATGCAAAAGCGGCGATTTGCCGTCAGCAGTATCACATGCCGGTGACAGACATACGGGTTTTGTCTTTAAACCTCAATCGGTCAATAGAACGCTGAATATACATCCAAGGTTTATCGTCAGCCCTTCATCCTTCTTCCGCACTGCTGCCGCCATCCTGTCTTTCGCTTTTTCACAGTGTAACCCGCCACATATTCAATAAAGCTGAAGACAATCCGGCTGACAGCAGTATGAGTTATGAAGGGATGTCTAATGACCTGTTCGGGTAAAAAAGATGCGGCATACCACATTCAGATAAAGCAGGAAACCATATGATGGCAGCAGCACGGAAGATGTTATCGTTTCTTGTCAACAAACACCATGGCGTTACGCTCGTCGGCAATGATGCTTATATAACGGTCGTACTCACGCAGCACGTCTGCCGTAATCTCCTCTTTGCTGAGATACTGTATGTCATTTCCCGCGCGTCCGTCGGTATAATAGGTGACGGGGACATACTGCATACCGTCATCGACATCTGGTGTGTTGTCCTCATCTATGAGATAATCGGATATGCGCTGCTTCTCTGTAGTGACGCCATAACGGAAATTGCGTATGCGCTCATGAGGGATGTTCAGCTCTATGGAAAGCGGTCCTTTCCTGCCTCTGAGTATGTCTGCCTGTATGCCATACTTCGAGAACTCAGTCTGAAGTTCGCTGAACGCCGGCTCCACATTGTCTCTGAAGAAACGCTTTATGTCGCTTTTCTTATGGAAGGTGACAATCTGCCGCAGGCGCAGCTGCCAGTTCTCACCGTTCCATGTCCTGCTTCCGTAAGGCATGTGGGCGGAGTTGTAGAGTCCGTCGGTGCGTAAAGCCTTGAACAGGCACAGACAGAGCACAAGCATAATCAAGCCGAATGGCAAGGCTGAGATGAGCGTCATGGTCTGAAGCGACTTCAGTCCGCCGGCATAGATGAGCGCCATCGTGATGATTGCCATCAACGCTCCCCAGAACACGTTCTGCCATTTGGGCGAGTGAGGATGATTGGATGTGGAGATGCTGTTCATGACAAGGATGCCCGAATCAGCCGATGTGACAAAGAAGATGGCAATCATCGCTACAGCCAGCACGCAAATTGCCTTAGCCATGGGGAAGCTCTCGAAGAAGGAGAACAGCAGGATGTCGGGATTGTCCACGAGCCTGCTCAACGCTCCGCCCACAACATTCCGGTCTATCCAGATGGCTCCGTTGCCGAACACAGTCATCCAAAGAAAGATGAACAGTGACGGCACCAGCAGCACCGCCAGCACATACTCGCGGATGGTGCGCCCCTTTGATATGCGGGCGATGAACAGACCCACGAACGGCGCCCAGCTTATCCACCACGCCCAGAACATAACTGTCCAGTTGGTGAACCATCCTCTGCCCGCCTTCTCGAAGGCGAAGGTGTTGAACGTGAGGGTGGCGAAATTCTCTATGTAATTGCCAACTCCCTCAAGGAAAGCGCTCAGGAGAAACGTGGTGGGACCAAGAAACAGCACGAAAAGCAGCATTACTATAGCCGCACCGATATTTATCTCGCTGAGCCGTTTCACCCCTTTGTTCACTCCGGCAACGGCAGAGCTTATCGCCAGCGCGCTGACAACGATGATGATGGCGCACTGGAAAAGGAAGTCGGAATGGCGCAGCAAGCCCAGATGAACAAGTCCGGCATTGAGCTGCATGACTCCGAAGCCCATCGAGGTGGATATTCCGAAGAACGTGCTTACCAGCGCGAAGATGTCGACAACGTCGCCTATCCAACCGTGTATCCTGTCACCCAGAATGGGATAAAGCCCGCTGCGGATGCTGAGAGGCAGTTTATAGCGGAATGAGAAATATGCAAGGACAAGCCCCATCACGGCAAATATCGCCCAAGCATGTATTCCCCAATGGAAGAATGTGGCGAGCTGCGCGTCCTTGGCATGGTTCGCAATCTCGGGAAGAGCGGGATAGACATAGTGTGACATGGGCTCGGCAACACCGAAATACATCAGTCCTATGCCCATGCCTGCGGCAAAGAGCATTGATATCCATGAGAAGAAGGAGTACTGTGGCTCGGAGTTGTCTGCCCCAAGACGTATATTCCCCATCTTGCTGAACGTCAGAACAAGCAGAGAGATGACAAAAAACGACACCAGAAGTATATAGACCCAGCTCATGTGTCTGTATACGCTGTCCTGTATGTTTGTCAATGCCGTGTTGACCGTATCAGGGAAAAAAGCCGCCACCAGCGATAAAATGATAAGTACAAGCAGCCCGGGATAGGCTACATTTTTTGCAAATGTTGTTTTTGTATTAAGTGTATTCATCATGTCTGAAATATATTATCTTAAATGAAGAATGCAGCAGAATGAGCCGCACATCATACATGCAAAACAATGAAAGAACCCGAATGCGTTTCTTTCACACTGAATGCAAATATACAAAAAACATTTCAAAACAGACGGTTTAAGTGCATATAAAATGAAATAACATACTATATATAACAATATATGTGACACATAGAAAAACCGAAAGCATGAAAAGGAGCATGGCGGAATGACGTGTATTCATCTCCAAAAGTCATACACAATCCTGTTCGGGAGAAAAAGACATACCCTGCTATACGCCATAAAAGCCACGCTCATGGCACAGACGTCAGACGTGGCGCAATGTGAGGAAGCGGCGCAAAAGCACACATTCCTTTTCCATAAAGTAATGTTTCAGACACGTCAGCCCGGATTGCGAGACAGCGGCATGAATGAAACGGCATGCAAGGCGCGACGATGTGCGACGGCTGAACACGAACAGCCCGCCACACTACCGGCGATTCTTTTCCTTGGCGGGGAAGAGTCTGGCTTTCAGCCACGCCCTTACAGGCAGGTCGTACAACTTGTATGCAGCCCATGCATTTGCCACTGCCATAACATAAACACACACAGCCACAGCCACATGTGTAGACAGCGGCGCGTCGGGATGATAATAAACCCACGACTTCTGAAGATATACCAGCGGGAAATGGGTGATGTAAAGCGGATAGGACAACTCTCCGAAAAACCTGCATACGGCAGAAGAGCGACCTGTAACGCGGCTTCCCGCTCCCACGGATACAATAGAGGGGAACAGCAGCAATATGACAACAGCCTCATAAACTCCGTTCATCCATAAACTGTCCGCACCTCCCACACGCGGCATCACGGGGACTGCGGCTATCAGTGCCGAGCACAGCCAGAAGCCTCCTCTCACCTTTATGAGCCTGTTTGCGCGCGAGAGAAGCAGTCCGGCAAAGAACGGATAAAGCAGTCGGGTGCTGCCTATAAGGAGCTGGTCCGGCGACAGACTCCATCCGCCTATCACAGTGAAAGCCTCAGCCGTGCGGTTTTCCCACACTCCCAGCCAGTCTACATTGAGACAAAGAAGCAGCGTCATCACACCGAAAAGCACCACACATACCGTGAGCCAAAGTTTTGTAAACCTGCGTATGACAAGCGCATAAAGAATATTGGCAAGATACTCCCATTGCAAAGACCACACCGGTCCGTTCAGCGGATTGGTCTCAGCCCATCCGCGTATGTCCCACGAAGCGGGCATGGGAACGATGGTGCAGCACCACAGGAAGACAAGTATCAGCATCCACCATGGAGTCTGGTCGACAAGAGGGAACTGATCCTGACATCCCGTGAAATAAAACATAAGCGCACCGAAGGCGCAACCGTAAACAACCATAGGATGCAGTCTTATGACACGACGCTTGAAGAAGCTCCATACAGTCATTCTGTCCCAGCGGTCGTCATAGGCATATCCGATGACAAAACCTGAAAGAACGAAGAAGAAATCCACAGCGAGATAGCCATGGTTTATAATCTGACCGGCAGGTCCGGTGCTGTAAGTCTCAAAAAGATGATATGCCACTATGAGCAAAGCAGCGACCCCACGGAGTCCGTCAAGAATCTCGTATCGGGGTTTGGAGGCAAGGTATATGTTATCTCTACTGTTCATTTCTGTTTTATTTTTTTACAAAGATAATGCAAACGAGTGCAGTGAGAGCTTGCTCTTACACTGCCGAGTGCAGCTTATCTTATGCAAAGATAGAATGAATATTCATGCTAAATTTGTCGTATCATATAAAATACTTGTCGTATATTTGCAGTCATGCGACACACAGACACAAACGAGACACTCATATACGACCATGTGCGCATAAAGCCCACAGAACAGATAAGGCTGCACAGCTCGAACTCATGGGAAATGACGTACATAATCTCCGGCAGCGGCGAACGCATCATCGGCGACACACGCGAGAAGTTCAAGGCTGGAGAAATATGGCTGATTGTTCCCGGTATGCCGCACCAGTGGATATTCAATCCCGACGACACCGACAGCAAGGGCAACATAGAGAACATCACAATAATATTTCCCACAGACCTGCCCGAACGGCTCGCAGGAATCATCCCCGAATATAATGTGCTTGCAGAGCGGTACGGACGCATGGAGCAATCGGTCATGTTCGGCAACAAAGACAGTGAATTTATAAGCGCATGCCTAAGAAGGATGGAGGATGAGACTGCGGCTGAAAGAATGAGCACACTGATATTTCTGCTGACCGCAATACTGAAAAGCAGAGACCTCACATATGCCCGCCACCATCTGAAAGACACGTCACCGGCAGAGAAAGCCAAGAAAATAAAGACATTCATAAACTGTAACTTCCCGAAGGACATCACCATTGACATGATTGCCGCGCACATGAAGATGAACCGCAGCATTGTCTGCTCGACATTCAAGCGGCATACCGGCACAACCATCATCAGCTATCTCACAAAACGAAGAGTGCGTGAGGCGTGCGACCTGCTGATGTCAAAGAAATACACCGTGGCGGAATGCTGCTACAAAAGCGGATTCAACGACGTGCCGCACTTCAACAGGGTGTTCAGGAAAATGACAGGAATGACACCTAACCAGTTCAGGAAACAGAACGGTGTGAAAGGAAAACGAGACATGAACGATTCATGATCACGAAGGACCGCATCACAGTTCAGACTGATTCCGCACGCATGTCTGGCTGCCTGTATTCTGCTTTTACATGGGCGGACAACACCGGAATAAGTTCACCCACGCTCAGACCTGCCAGGCAAAAGGAAGGAAAGCGTACGTGCGACCTTGACTATATATAATGCAAACACCGTGGTGGCGACCGCCATCGTTTTCTCAAAACATATCCGTTACGGAATGGATGCGGAGCATGTGAGGAAATTAAGGACAATAGCGAAAGGGTTGGGATGATTCAAAAAATAAGTCATCATAAGAATATCAGTATCCAATCACAAAAGTAAAAAATAAACAATCACAAAAGAATAAAGCTGATAAGCGCAAAAAAACAAAGCGAACCGGCACAAAAACACTAAACAATGACGGCATTTATCAATAACAATTATTATCTTAGCGAGAAATATTTCATAAAATGAGATACTTATACAGAATAGCAGATAAAATACTGCAAGAACATCTGGAAACGTTTGGAGTTGTACTGATAGAAGGTCCAAAATGAACCGGCAAAACGACAACAGTCGAGTAACGAGCCAAAAACGTGATTAAGTTACATGATTCTGACAAAGCCCATGAATACCTGACAACGGCGACAACCAAGACTTCGTTATTTTTGAAAGGAGGAATTCAACAAGTCCACTACACGACCGCATGCATTTACGAAGCACGCCATATCAAGCTGCATAACAGGAAGAGGTTGGCATAGGACAATTGAAGGCGTCTCTACTACCTTTGGCGGCAGTGCATCCCGACATTTCAGATGTAATTTAATTCCATATTTCTTCCGACATTAGCCTCTACATTTTTGCAGCACAACGTGCCATGTAGAATAACAGGAATAGGTTAGCATATACTAATACAATGAATATTGTGTGATATATATAATATTCTGTCTTTGTGAGCCGTCGTTCAGCAAGGTCTATCCTTTTCACAGGAAACATCTGTTTAAGAAGGAGATAGTTGACCTCGATACCTACAAACGGTGCTATTAATATAGCCCACCCTCCTATTTTAACTATAATAAAATAGAAAAAATGTCCGCCTGTAAGTATATCCAAATTCATTTCCATTAAAGTGAACATAAAAGCTATGAATAAGAAGGCATTATAATAAGCATCCTCTCTTTTTTGTTTCCAAACCCAGTAATGGTAGCTTGAAGCGAACAGTTTTACGATAAACCTTTTCATTATTTATATGTTTCTGCATTACATATATTCCTCAAGTTTTTATTTCACCTCTGCCGACCTAATAACGACAGTTTACTGCCATTATTTTCTTTAATGTCAGTCGTATGCTGTTTTTAAGACAGAATTATTTACGTCTATTAATTCAGAACAAATCTGCCTATTTGTTTCGGGCAGTGCATGCAGGCATTTCCTATATTATTAAATTCATTACATCAAATATTGTAAAGTACCTGTTCGTTTTTACCACATAGCGCGCTATACAGAAAAACAAAATAAGATTGGCATATAGCAACAAAAAAAAGAACGAGTGATAGAGATAATATCCCGCCTTAGTCTGTCTGCGCTCAACGAGGGCGACACATCTTACCGGGAATATACGCTTAAGCAGACGTCTGATGATCTCAACACTCACCACTACAGCTATTATCGGTGTTAACCAACCTATTTTAAGTGTTATATATAAAAGAAGTCCGCCTGCAAACAGATCCAGATTCATACCCGTTAAGGTTAACACTAAAGCAATATTATAATATGTATCAATATGCGGGCTATAATTTCTTTTCTGTACCCTCAGCCAATAGTGATAATGTGCTGCTATTATATTTATGATAAACCTTTTCATTATTTATATGTTTCAGTATTACATATATTCCTCCAGTTTTTCGGCTATCTTTTCTGATACGTAATCTACAGTGCCGCTCATGTCAAGTCTTTTGTCCAGTCCCTTCATCATCTTGTCAAGAAATACCTCAGGAAACCCTGCTACTCCTGTCTTGCCATCAATGAGGCTGTCATCTACGGTATTGTCAAGATTGGCAACAATTGTATTGGCAAGTCTCATGAGTATGTTTTTCATACTGTATGTCGCTATCTGCATCATTTATATAACCTTATATATTTTCGTATATGGACTATCATACAATGAAACGCCATATAAAGGAGGTTGATCCGCTTATATGATTGCGTGTGTTTATCTTGTATAAGATATGTGGCGGCTCGGCAGTATCAAGTCTGGTAAAAACTGTGTTTCACCGCCTTGCGTTATGTTTGTTTAAGTTGTATTATCGATGCAAAGATACTTTTTTTTAACATACTATACAATAGTCTCTAAAATAAGCGTTGCATATTGCGATGCATACCAGGAAATATACGATAATGATTGTCAATATATTACTTTAAATATATAGAGTTTAAAAAAGCTATAAATGCAACGTTTTTTTATGTGGCACAAACAATTTTATAAATATTATTCTGTCATTATACCGCATGTCTCTACGTATAAAGTAGTATTTTTCAATATTATCACTTTATTTTGTCATTCCGTCGTCAAGCATATCTTGACAATGACACTAAGTAGCATGTTCTAAATTAACGTGAGTTCGATGAAATAAGAACAATGCTTATTGTGTTTTCCTAATCCTTTGTATCTGTATATGTGTTTCTTTGGAAACAAACGGTAAACAGTCAAACCACCTAAGAAATGACGATGAAGTTGTGAACCGGACAATGCCTTGAAAACTCTATCTGAGTGAGAGACTTGAACGTACATTTTCCCATCACCGCCTAAAAAACCGGAAGATGTCATACGCCATACAAAATAATTCCGTACCTTTGTAATAAGTGAACACGACGATTATCGTCTGTAATTCTTTATGATTAAGAACGTTTTCGATAAGCCAGATGAACAGAGTCAAGCTCGCTTGAACTATGTCATGGCGAGAAAAGGTGCGCGCAAGCGAACGTTTTCGATAAGCCAGATGAACAAGACGAAGACTGCTTCAGGCTTGCAATGGCGAGAAAAGGAAGGATGCAATCCAACGTTTATATACCGGCATCATGACAATTAGAATAACAAAAGATATGCGACAAGTAAGATTTTTAATGATATTACTCTACCTCCTCGTTGTTGCAGAGACGTATGCCCGTACATCGGACGACAATGTGCAGGCAATATCGGTGAAGATTGACTCAACGTATTATGACCGTATTCATAAGGATGTATTTAACAAAATGACAGACTATTCCTTTTATAAATATGGGAAAAAGACAGGCAATACGATTGAGGTATATACAGCCGACGAGGACGGTCTGGCTCATTCTATACGAATAGACTGCAAGGACGAGAATCTTGAGACCCTCGGCTGCTACATGTCCTTAGAGGACATGATGAGCGGACTGAAGTGTGTCATGGACGACATCTCAAAGAGGTATGGCATATACAAGGAACTTATAGTGAAGATAAACACGTTGGATTTCGGGGACGGGAGCGTGGACATTTGTCGGCAGTATGATAGGAAAACGGGCAAAAAAGGGACAGGCATCCCTTCCGTATTCTCAAAAGTATGCCTTAAAAGCAAGCTCGTCAGAAGCCTGAGAGAACTGATGGAGCAATACGGAAAAGAACATGCCACAGACCATCCTTTTGTCTCCGACGGCTTTACGTACAACACACTTGATTATGTAAGCCCGGAGATTTATACACACTTCTATAAATATGAAGGCAGCAAGGATGAGCTTCCCGAAAAAATGTTTTATTCCACAGACCTGTTAATGGTGTTCTGTGATAAGGAGAAGTAAAGGTAAGGATTCGCTTTTGTGCACCTTCTCGCCATGGCAAGCCTGGAGCAGTATTCGTCTTGTTCATCTGGCTTATAGAATAAAAAAATCCGCATCCCGGACGGCAGATGCGCGCGGGATGCGGAGACATAACGATATTGTCGTGAGACGAAAATATCAGGAGTTCTTATGATTGATGCAGATGCCTTTCTGATACCACTCGTAGAGCCTGTGGATGCCTTCGTCTATCTCCACCTTATGATGCCATCCGAGATTGTGGAGCTTGGTGACATCAGTCAGCTTGCGCGGAGTGCCGTCAGGTTTGGAAGCATCCCAACGCAGTTCGCCATGGAAGCCGATTTCCGCCACGACCTTCTCTGCCACCTCACGTATGGACAGTTCCTTACCTGTTCCCACATTGATGTGGCAGTTGCGTATCTCCTTGTCACCGGGTTTGTATGTATCCTTGAAATCAACATTCAGAAGCACGTGCACACTGGCGTCCGCCATCTCCTCACTCCAAAGGAACTCACGCATCGGACTGCCGGTGCCCCAAAGAGTCACAGCCTCAGGCGTTATGCCGTATTTGGCAAGCGTGGCAAGAATCTCATCATCTGAACGGCTGCCGTCCACTCCCTCTACCGGACGCAGGCTGATGTCCTTACGCACAGCATCCCAGTTGCCCTCGTTGAGGCATTTTGCAAGATACACCTTGCGGATCATGGCAGGGAGCACATGACTGTTCTCCAGATGGAAGTTGTCGTTAGGACCATATAGGTTGGTCGGCATCACTGCTATATAATTGCAGCCATACTGCAGCGAGAAACTCTCACACATCTTCAGACCGGCAATCTTTGCTATGGCGTAAGGCTCGTTGGTGTATTCCAGTTCGGAGGTGAGCAACGCCTCCTCCTTCATCGGCTGCGGAGCCATGCGCGGATAGATGCATGTGCTGCCGAGGAAGAGCAGCTTCTTCACCCCGTGACGGTAGCTCTCGCCTATGACATTCTGCTGTATCTGCAGGTTCTGATAGATGAAGTCTGCGCGATAGTTGAGATTTGCCATTATGCCGCCTACATGGGCAGCCGCCAGCACAACGGCGTCGGGCTGCTCCTCGTCGAAGAAACGTTTTACTGCGAGCGGATCGAGCAGGTCGAGCTCCTTATGCGATTTTCCTACAAGATTGGTATACCCTCTGCCCATGAGATTGTTCCATATGGCAGAGCCCACCAGACCATGATGTCCGGCTACATAAATCTTACTGTTTTTATCCAACATCTTATTATATAATTGTAAAAACGTCAAGTAGCTGTTCAAAATCAACCGATATTATGAAATTAATCAGACGTTATCTATATCTTTGCCGTCATCCTGTGCGCTCAAGGGCACACAATATGACGACAATTAATTTAGGACATCCACTTATTTCACAATACCTTTCTCCAGATACTCGGCAAGGTTTGTCTTCACCTGTTCGCCAGCACGCTCCACAGCCACCTTTGCCATGTCGGCATCCACCATAATCTTTACGAGCTGCTCGAAGGTGGTCTTCGACGGGTTCCAGCCCAGTTCCTTCTTTGCCTTGGACGGGTCGCCCCACAGATTGACGACATCAGTAGGACGATAGAAGTCTTTCGACACCTCCACGAGCACACGTCCGGTAGCCTTGTCGATGCCTTTCTCGTCCTCGCCCTCGCCTACAAACTCAAGTTCTATGCCAACATGCTTGAACGCGAGATAACAGAACTCGCGTACGGAGTGCTGCACACCGGTGGCGATGACAAAGTCCTCCGGCTTATCCTGCTGAAGGATGAGCCACATACACTCCACATAATCCTTGGCATAACCCCAGTCGCGCAACGAAGAGAGGTTTCCAAGATACAGCTTGTCCTGCTTGCCCTGCGCGATGCGCGCTGCGGCAAGTGTGATCTTTCGTGTGACGAATGTCTCTCCGCGACGCTCACTCTCGTGGTTGAACAGTATGCCGGAACAGCAGTACATGTTGTAAGCCTCACGATACTCCTTCACAATCCAGAAGCCGTACAGTTTTGCCACGGCATACGGACTGTAAGGATGGAACGGAGTGTTCTCGTTCTGCGGAACCTCCTCCACCTTGCCGTAAAGTTCGGATGTGGACGCCTGATAGATGCGGCAACTGTCTGCAAGCCCACACTGGCGCACAGCCTCAAGCACACGGAGCACGCCCGTGGCGTCGACATCAGCCGTGAACTCAGGCGAGTCGAAGCTCACCTGCACATGGCTCTGCGCGGCAAGGTTGTATATCTCAGTAGGTCTCACTCTACCTACAACCTGAATCATGCTCATCGAATCGCTCAGGTCGGCATAGTGCAGATGGAAGTGCGGACGTCCCTCAAGATGGGCTATACGCTCACGAAAATCCACAGACGAGCGGCGGATGGTGCCGTGCACATCATATCCCTTGTCCAGCAAGAACTCAGCGAGGAACGAGCCGTCCTGCCCTGTGATACCTGTTATCAACGCTACTTTTCTTTCCATAAAAATAAATTTATAAGTTTTATTGTTTATAATTCCAATCTATCTATAATATATGACGTCTGTTTGTTTCCTCTTGTCAGTGCTACTGGCATGATTTGTCTGTCCCTATCATTACGACGCATGCCTTTATCTATACCACCGCACATCCTATAGTGAGAATCTCAC
>OGXH01002580.1_pt1 | contig 12495 bp, 10 predicted proteins | sample 1576241 | NCBI WGS metagenome assembly OGXH01 (sample SAMEA3541529, study PRJEB24748) | human gut metagenome | biome: human gut; feature: human-associated habitat; material: faeces | place: China | collected 2012
AGGAAGATTATCTTAGCGTCCTCACCGCCAAGCTCAACCACAACGTCAGCCTTTGGATACTTCTTGTTTACAGCGATAAAAGCAGAAAAGACCTCCTGCACGAAAGAGATACCGCTTGCCTCAGCGATGCCAAGACCCGCCGAGCCTGTTATGGCTATCCTGAACTTGTCCTCAGGATAAAGCTCTCTGATAGCACGCAGCTGCTCAGCCACCGTTTCCCTTACCTTTGAAAAATGTCTTTCATATTTGTTATAAATAAACTCGCCCTCGTCAAGAATTACCGTCTTGACCGTGGTCGAACCTACGTCTATGCCTAAATCATAAATCTTGCCCATAGTAAAAACCTCACTGATTCTCGTTTGTACATTCTTAGTTATTATATCACACTTTTTCGCAAATTACAAGCTTTTTATATTAACAAATATGTATGCGTTCAGCTCAAAAGCCATTCAAAAACCAAAACGGGCGAACGTCCGTCACCCCCACTCTGTAGTAAAACATTGCAGAGGAGAACAGTGTTCGCCCGTGTGATATTCATTTTGTATCTATGCTTATTCCTGCTCTAAAAGGCAATCAGTAAGATTAAGGTCATAGAGATTGTTGTAGGTAGGCTGCTGAACAGGCTCACCTGCAAGTCTGTAGAACTGCTCTGAGCCGTACTTCTTGATGAAGTTTGTGGTGTGGCAATTTACTTTCAGCTCCTCGATAAACTTCTTCATAACATTGCTGTCAGCGCCATAAGCATTCTCAAGGAAGTCAAAAGCGTATTTCAGACCATTCATAGACTGCTGTGTAACGTTGTTTGCACCGTGGAGCAGATTGTTGAAGGAGTTCTGCAAAATAACAGTACAGCGGTTTTTGTTATCTCTTCCCTCGTTCGTACACTTATCAAGATAAGCTTCCAGATTGTGGAGTATCCAGTGCTGGATCTTCTTGTTAGACGGCGAGATGTTTCTTGCTCTTACCGCCTTGTCAAGGCTCTTGTTGCAGTCCATAATGTGTTCACTGATTATCTGACGGCATGAAAGACCATTGTTTATCTTCACAAGGATATCTTCCATTCTTGGGTGGATAAGTCTTATCATCTTCTCCATTTGGATACAGCTTCTCATTGTGTATGTGATGCCGTCCATAAGCAGATTCATAAGAGCCACAGCTTCCTCAGTGCCTGCCGCTCTTGCGTCAGCAATGTTCTGAGCAGTTATGCCGCCCTCGAGGATAGCGTCAACGTCATATTTCTCACGATAGTAGTTGAATCTGTCATAATATTCCGCAAAGCCCTTTGAGAACTCTGGGTTCTGTACATACTGAGCAGCCAGAGCGTGGTCAACAAGGATACCGCTCTCCTCATAAAGCTGCATCATTTCAGAAAGGTCCTCCCAGCCACGGGCAGTAACAAAGCGGTAGTTGTTCTTATCGCTTGCGTCTACCATATAATAGTGGTCAGGGTGAAGCTCAAGATATGATATGATAGCAGGGTGAACGCCTGCATAGTAAGCATATTCTTTCCAAACGCCGAAATCAGGCTGACACTCGACCCTCTTAACACGGTCGAGAGTAACGATATCGAACTCAGAAACAGACTTGTTGAACTCAGGCGGGTTACCTGCTGTAACAACTACCCAACCTGCCGGAACCTGATGAAGTCCGAAAACCTTATACTGCAAGAACTGGAGCATTGCAGGAGCAAGGGACTCGGAAACGCAGTTGATCTCATCGAGGAAGAGAATACCCTCTTTGATGCCAGTGGCTTCGATAGTGTCATAAAGAGTAGCCACGATCTCACTCATCGTGTACTCGGATATCTGCACGTCAGCACCGGTGTAGTTTCTATGTACGATAACAGGCAGACCGAGGGCAGACTCTCTTGTGTGATGGGACATCGAGTAGGTAACAAGGTTTACGCCAGTTTCCTGAGCTATCTGCTCCATGATAGCGGTCTTACCGATACCAGGTGCGCCAAGCAGGAACACAGGTCTCTGATGTTCTATGCTGATTCGGTAATCGCCAAATTCGTCTTTAATGAGATAGGCTTGTATTGCATTAAGTATCTGTTGTTTTGCTTCTTTAATATTCATAATCATTTCTCCTCAGTGCAGTCTGAAGCTGTGAACAAAAAGCACTGCACAATTAAATAATCTTACCATTTTATTATAGACTATCTCCAAATTAAAGTCAATAGTCATCACAAGTTTTGTCAGCTTACACAAACAATTGAAAATATTTTAGTTATTCTGTATTAAAGTCATAAAATCTAACTGTTAAAATATTGATATCAGAACAGAATTTTCAACAGGCCTTTAATTTTTTTCAAACGTTTTCGCCAATACCCCAACCGACCTCATAATCTCACTGCTCACTCAGTTTTGACATCTCCCAAACAATGTGCTATAATAATAAGGTATAAAATTTTTCTCTCGGAGGTCATATCTATGCTTTATGAAATAAAAAATGATAAACTCTCTATCTCAGCCGACACTTTCGGTGCTGAGCTTCACTCTATCAAAATGAACGGCAAAGAATATCTCTGGCAATGTGGTGACGCTTGGAAACGCTACGCTCCTATCCTCTTCCCGTTCATATGCTCCCCTAAAGACCGCACCTACAAGGCAGGCGGTCAGGAATATCACATGGCTGCAAACCACGGTTTCGCCCGTGACAGCGAATTTACATACGCTGGAAGCACCAAAAATTCCGTAAGCTTTCTCCTAAAAGATAATGACGTGACACTTGCTCAATACCCATACCACTTTGAGCTTGAAGTCATGTCAAATACCAGCTGCACGCCCCAGGAAAAATCGCTGCTGGCATACAAAAAGGTGCGATACAGGTTGTTGCGGGCGTCCGTATCGCGGTTGTAGATGGATTTTTGGCTGCCGGTCAGCACCACCGGCTTGGCGCTGTTCTGGATCATGTAGCTCAGCGCGGCGGCGGTGTAGGCCATCGTGTCGGTGCCGTGGGCAATGACGAAACCATCGTAGGCATCGTAGTTTTGGCGGATGGCATGGACCAGCTGCTGCCATTGTTCCGGGCCTACGTTGGTAGAGTCCAAACTGAACAGCTGCACCGCGTCGATCTCGCAGAGTTTGGCCAGCTCCGGCACGAAAGAAAGGAGCTCTTCCGATGTAATGGCCGGCGCCAGGCCGCCGGCGGCGGTGGGTTTGCTGGCGATGGTGCCGCCAGTGGCGAGGAGTAATATCTTTTTCATATGTGTTTTTACCTTTCGTGCTGCCTTGCAGCAGCGAGACTTTTTCGCTTCCCTTTTGGTCACAAAAAAAGAAGAACCTTACAGCGGGATGCTGTTATATACGGTTGTCACCGCATGGGGGTGACAACCATCAGCCGCAATCACAAATCCCACAACAAATGCTTTTCCGCCACCAACGCAGCATCTAATTTCTTGACCCGCATCCCCGAGAACTCCACAGTAACAAGCCGTCCGTCAAATTCGGTTACGACCCCTCGCCCGAACACCGCATGCTGCACGGCGGCCCCTACGCGGGTCACAGCCGCTACATCCACCGGCGGCAACGCAGGCCCGGCCGCCGCAGGCTTATTCCGCCCTAACACCCGGTTGGTTTCGGCCTTGGCCAGCTCACGTTCGGCACGGCTCTCGGGCAAATTAAAAATTACTTCCTGCACAAAAACCGAGGGCATCGTCTTGCAATCGAACAACACCAGTTTGTGCCGCGCACGGGTCATTGCCACGTAAAACAGGCGGCGGTCCTCCTCGTATTGGCGGGTGTCCTCGGGGGTGCGGCAGCAGATCTCCGGCTTGGCGGGCAGCACGCCGTCAAAGGCATCCAGCAGCACCACCCGGTCATACTCCAGACCCTTGCTGGAATGGATCGTCGATAAAACAAACGGAACATCGCTGTTTACATCGGCCTTCGAGGCAATCAGCATCCGCAGCTCTTCCAGCCGGTCCAACAGGCGCAGGGCGTTGGGCTCCTGCTCGGCCAGCATTTCCAAAATAGCCAGTTTGCCGGTGTCCATGCCCTTCTGGTTCAGGTACGCGCCGTAACCGCAGCCGTGGCGCACAGCGTCCAGCGCATCGGCGGCGTTCAGCTGCGGGATGCGCTTAAACGCCGCGTAAATATCCCCCAGCGATTCCCGCATCCGAGTCTTTGTCTCGGAGTCACGGATCAGCTCCTCCAAAATCGGCCGCCCGGTGCGGGCACTGGCCCCGCAGGCCGCCAGCGCCCTCTGGCGGGAGAGCGCCAGCCCAAACTTGTAGTACAGCCGCAAAAACCGCTCACCATTGGCCGGCTCGTAGGCAAAGCGCAAAAAATCCACGGCATCCAGCACAATTTTGTGGGTGAAAAACGTCAGGTCGGCCTTTTTAAAGCGGTAGGGCACACCCCGCCGCTCGCACAGGTCCACCAGCGGCAGCGCACTCTCGTTGTTGCGGAACAGCACCGCCGTCTCCCCGCCGCCACGCCGGGCTTCCTCAAACAGCCAGTCGATCTGCTCCTCGCGCCGGGTGATGCGCCGTATCTCAATGGGGCACTGCGCCCCCTGGGTCGCCCGCAGGGTTTTGGGGCGGCGGTAGCGGCTGCGGGCCACAAAGGCGTTGGCGGCGGCCACGATCTCCTCACTGGAACGGTAATTCTCCTCCATCAGCAGCACCTGTGCGCCGGGGTAGACCTGCTCAAAGTCCATCAGTGCCTGGGGGTAGGCGGTGCGGAACCCATAGATGCTCTGATCCTCGTCGCCTACCATAAACAGGTTCAGACTGCGCCCGGCCAGCAGCCGTATAATTTCGTGCTGAATTTTGGAGGTATCCTGCGATTCATCCACGCAAAAATATTTATACCGCTGCTGGAAATACGCCAGCACCGGCGGCGCGGCCCGCAGAATTTGCAGCGCAAACACCATCTGGTCGTCGTAGTCCATCTGCCCGGCCCGTTTCAGCGCGGCCTGGTAGCGGCGGTACAGCTCCGGCAGGTTGGCTAAATCCGTTTCCAACCCTTCAATTTCCTCATCGGCCAGCGCCATATTTTTAATGTAGGTGATAGCCGTGCGCAGCTCTTTCAGCGTGCTCTCGGTGGGAAACTCCCGGTTCACCTGCTGCCAGATGTCGGTCAGCATCCGGGTGATGTCGCCCTCGTTGGTCAGCAGTTCGGGCTGGCGGCGGCCGTAGACCCGGCTGTAATACTGCAAAATCACCGCCGAAAGCCCGTTAATGGTGCGGAAGGTCATCTGCCCGGCCAGCTCCGCCCCAAAACGGGCGGCAAAGCGGCCGCGCATCTCGTGGGTAGCGGCCACTGTGTAGGTCATCGTTAAGATCTGCGCCGGGGGCACATCGCAGCACAGCACCATGTAGCCCAAACGGGTCACCAGCACGGTGGTTTTGCCGCTGCCCGGCACGGCCAGCAGCAGCACCGGCCCATGCACGGCCTGCACGGCGGCCAGCTGTTGGGGTTTCAGTCCCGCCGCATATTGCTTGATAAAGGTCTCTTTCTGCAAAAGGCAGCCTCTTTCTATGCCCCGCCCATAGGCGGAAAAGTTCGATACTACAAGCATACCATGCCGCCGCGGCGGGGGCAAGCGTTACTTTTTTATCACGAAGCAGGGCAGGGGAGCGGTGCTGGCCCAGTTGGCAAACTCGCATACCAGCACGGTGTATTTTGTCAGCGGCAGGGCGCGGAAAAATCCCAGCGCCGCCTGCTTTTCACTGTCACCGATGACCTGCCCGCTGTACAGCACCGCCGCCAGCACACCGCGCGGCTTCAGGGCATCCAGCGCGGCCTGCAGGGCGGGCAGGCTGCCATCGGCGGTGGAGTGCACCTCGTGGTCGGCGCCGGGCAGCCAGCCAAAATTGAACAGCACGCAATCCGCCGTGCCGGGGGCGACCAGTTCGGCCAAACGTGCATGGTCGTGCACCAATGCCTGCCCGATGGCCCCCAGCCCGGCGGCGCCCAGCCGTGTGTTGGTGTTTTCCACGGCAGCAGGCTGAATATCCAGTGCCAGCACCCTGCCCGTGGGTCCTGCCAGGCGGCACAAAAACTCGGTGTCGTGGCCGTTGCCGCAGGTGGCGTCCACATACAGTCCGCCCGGCTGGAGGTGGGCTGTCAAAAATTCATGGCAAAGCTGCACCGCCGAAAGATCCGGCACCCGGCGGCGGACCATCTCGCCGCCCTGGGGCAGAAAGCCGAACTTTTTCAATAAGGCCCCGGCGGCTTCGTCAGCGGCAGGGCCGGCAGTAAAGCGGGTCTCGCGTTTGACGTCATACCCGCCGTTTTGCTGCAAGATCTCCTTGACCAGATAGCTGCCGTACCCCCGCTGCCGCCAGGCCGGGTCGATCTCCACCCACAGCCGCCCATCCTCCAGCGCAGCCATGCCGATGACGGTCTTTTCTTTGTATAATACGTATTTCCCGGCTTCGTGGGTGATTTTCATAGCAGGCACTTCCTTTTACAAACTACATCCAGCATACAGGCCCCGGCACCGCCTGTCAAGCGCCGAAATGGGAGCATTTTCACATTCTTTTCACCCGGCCGAGAAACCTATTTCACAATTGGCCGGTATACTATAGGCATAGAAAGCAAAAAGGGAACGAAAGCCCCAGGCACATTGCCCCGGCGCTTCCCAAATCTCACGCGAAAGGATGGACCAGTATGAGCAACGAATACGATTACTCCGGTCTTTACAATAACGGCCAGGGCGGCAATACGCCCGACCCCAATCAGGGCCAGAACAACGACCAGCCCCGGAACGAAGCCAACCAGACTTCTGCAACCCGGCCCGATCAGCCCAGCCAGCCCGAGCAGGGCGGCTACCCCAACGTGGGCAGCAGCGGCATGAACACCGCCAACACCGCCCGCACCGATTACTCGGCGGGCAGCAGCACCAATAACACCGGTGCCAACACCTACAACCAGCCGAACAACGCCTACGGCCAGAACAACGGCTACACCAGCAGTTTCAGCGGCGGCAATGGCGGCAGCAACGGCGGCTACAATGGCTACAGCTACGCTAGTGCCCCGCAGCAGCCCCCCAAGAAAGAAAAAAAGCATAACAAGGTCCTGCTGCGCGTCCTCGCCGGTGTCGGCGTGGTGGCCCTGGGCTTCGGCAGCGGCATCGGCGGTGCCGTGGTGGCCAGCCGTGCCGGCCTGACCGGCAACCAGGTGGTCGTGCAGGAAGTCCAGCGCGACACCAGCACCGATGCCTCTAACACCGGCAGCACCGATGGCACCTCTATGACCATGCAGCAGATCGCTGCTGTGGCCTCCCCCAGTGTGGTGGCCATCACCACCGAGCAGATGAGCAGCAGCCAGACCTGGTTTGGCGGCTACTATGTGCAGAGCGGTGCCGGTTCCGGCATCATCGTCAGCCAGGATGGCTACATCCTCACCTGCGCCCATGTGGTCAGCGGCGCTACCAGCGTGAAGGTCCAGCTCAACGGCAGCGACCAGAGCTATGACGCCACCGTTGTCGGCGTCGACTCTACTTCCGATATTGCCGTGCTGAAGATCGATGCCACCGGCCTGACCCCGGCAGTCATCGGCGACAGCGATAAGCTGGCTGTCGGTGAGACCACCGTGGCTGTGGGCAACCCGCTGGGCACCTTGTCCAACACCGTTACCCAGGGCATCGTCAGCGCCCTGAACCGTCAGGTCACCGTGGAAGATAACAATATGACCTTGATCCAGACCGATACATCCATCAGCCCGGGCAACTCCGGCGGCGGTCTGTTCAACGCAAACGGTGAGCTGATCGGCGTGGTCAACGCCAAGAGCAGCTACAGCGAGGCCGAGGGCATCGGCTTTGCCATCCCCATCAACACCGCTATGGACATTGCCCAGCAGTTGATCGAAAACGGCGCTGTGGCCCGCCCGGTGCTGGGCGTCAGCATCCTGGACGTTCAGGATTCCACCACCGCACAGCAGTACGGTGTGTCCGCTTTGGGCGTCTACGTGGCTGATGTCACCAAGGGCGGCGGCGCCGAGGCTGCCGGTGTGCAACGCGGCGACCGCATCATCGCCATCGATGACACGGCTGTCAGCAGCACCTCCACCGTCAAGAGCTACCTGGCCGACAAGCAGGTGGGCGACACCGTCACCCTGCAGGTCGAGCGCGACGGCAAGGTCCTGACTCTCAACGTCACTTTGGGGAATAGTGCGCAGTAAAAGTGCCGCAGCCCAAAGACCCCCTTGTGCAAAGGGAGGCTCTCCCTACCCCGCGTTTTCTATAAACATTTCCTCCTTCTTTTTTCTTTCCATATAATCTTCTGATCTTGCAAAAATGTCCTGCAATGCAAACTTTGCATTGTGGGACATTTTTGCTGTTTTATACAGCTTGTTCATAAAAACTTTGTTTGACAGGCCATACAGCCGTACTGTATAATTTAAAATGTACGCAACGTATAAAAAAAGTTCATATCCGGGAAAGAATCTGGACGAAACGCGCACAAGATGCCGAACCGTCCGCGAAACAGGGGAACAGAAGAAAAGGAGGTCATACCCATGAGCGATTACGCTGCTATTGCAAAAGAAGCTGCCGTTTTTACCGAGGAATGTGTCACCAACAACCGCATCGACCCGTCCCTTTTTGGCCAATACAACATCAAGCGCGGCCTGCGCGACCAGGACGGCAAAGGCGTGCTGGCAGGCATTACCAACATCTCCCGCATTGATGCCTTTGAGGAGAAGGACGGTAAAAAAGTGCCCTGCGACGGAAAACTCTGGTATCGCGGCTACAACGTGTATGACCTCATCCGGGGCCTGCGCGGCAAGCGCTATGCCTTTGAGGAAGCCGCTTACCTGCTCCTTATCGGTGACCTGCCCAACGAGGCCCAGCTGGATGCTTTCAAGGACAGCCTGGTCAAATGCCGCGACCTGCCCACCAACTTTGTGCGGGACGTCATCATGAAAGCCCCCAGCCGCGACCTGATGAACTCGCTGACCCGCAGTGTGCTCACCCTCGCCAGCTACGATGACGACATCGGCAAGACCGACCTGCAGACCCAGCTGGAGCAGTGCATCAAGCTCATCAGCGTCTTCCCCATGCTGGCCGTCTACGGCTACCACGCCTACCATTATTATGAGTGCGGCGGCAGCATGTACATCCACCGCCCCGACCCGAGCCTGTCCACGGCGGAAAACCTGCTGAAGATGCTGCGTCCCGACCAGAAGTACACCGACCTCGAGGCCCACGTGCTGGACATTGCCCTGCTGCTGCACATGGAGCACGGCGGCGGCAACAACTCGACCTTCACGACCCGCGTCGTCACCTCGTCCGGGTCGGACACCTACTCCGTCATTGCGGCGGCGCTTTCCAGCCTGAAGGGCCCCAAGCACGGCGGCGCGAACATCAAGGTCATGCAGATGATGGACGACATCCGCGCCCACGTCGCCGACCCGCTGGACGAGGAGGCCATGGCTGATTATCTGGGCCGCATTGTGGACCGCCAGGCGTTCGACCAGAAGGGCCTGATCTACGGCATGGGCCATGCGGTCTACTCGCTGAGCGACCCGCGCGCGGTGGTGTTCAAGAGCTTTGTCCACCAGCTGGCCGACGCCAAGGGCCGCAGCCGCGACTTTGAGTATTACAACACGATCGAGCGGCTGGCCCCGCAGGTCATTGCCGAGAAGCGCCATATTTATAAGGGTGTCTCGACGAACGTGGACTTCTACTCCGGCTTTGTGTATGACATGCTGGGCATCCCGGTGGAGCTGTACACCCCGATCTTTGCGGTTGCGCGTATCGTCGGCTGGTCCGCCCACCGCATGGAGGAGCTTGTCAACGTGGATAAGATCATCCGCCCGGCCTACCAGAGCATCATGCAGACAAGGGAGTACGTGCCGCTGGAGGAGAGATAAAAGAGAAAAAAGAGAGAAGAATTTTCGCGCAGGGCGAAGGTTCTTCTCTCTTTTTATTGCCTGCTTTAAAGCCTTCCTTGAGGGGAAGTGGCCGCGGGCCGGATGGATGGGTGGGAGCTGCTGTCTAAATCGTCAGCCTGCCGCCCACCCCTCACCGCCTGCGGGCGGAGCTCCCCTCAAGGGGAGCCTAAAGAATTTCAGAGAGGTGTACGCTTGAAAAAACATCTGTTCCGTATCATTGCCGTCCTGTCCGCCGCGGTCCTGCTGGCGGGCTGCGCGGCGTCGCGGCTGCGGCTGGGGGCTGCGGCTGCAGGCGGCGTGTACAATGCGTTTGGTACCGCCATGGCCGCCCAGAACAGCACCATCGAGGTCAAACAGACCGCCGGGTCCGCCGCCAACCTGCGGCTGCTGGCGGGCGGCTATTTACAGCTGGCCGTTGCCCAGTCCGACATGGCGCAGGATGCCTACGACGGCAGCGGCATCTTTGCCCACGAGAGCACCGAGCGCAGCTTCAGCGCCGTGGCCGCCCTGTATGAGGAGGCCGTGCAGGTCGTTGTCCGGGCCGACTCCGGCATTACGACGCTGGAGGAACTGCAGGGCTGCACGCTCAGCGTCGGCGAGGAGGAATCCGGCACCGAGCAGAACGCCGGGCAGGTGTTGGCCGCCTGCGGCCTGAACAACCGCCTGGTACACACTGTAAACCTGAACTACACCGACGCTGCCGCCCGGCTGGCCGACGGCACGATCGACGCGATGTTCGTCACCGCCGGTCTGCACGCCGACGCGCTGGAGCAGCTGGCCGAGACCTGCGCCATCCGTCTGCTCTCCGTCGACGGGGGTGTCGGTGCGCGGCTGCTGGCGGCCTACCCGGCCTACCGCGCCTGCGTTATCCCCGCCGGGACCTACGCCGGTCAGGGTGAGGACGTCTGGACCGTCAGCGTGCAGGCGCTTCTGCTGGCGTCGAACGCGCTGTCCGACGAGACCGTCCAAAGGCTGACTGCCCGGTATTTTGACAGCGTGGACGCCGTGGCTGCCGCCGTACCGGTGCCGCTGGTGGCTGACCCCGCCGTGGCCGCCGCGCAGAGCGTTATCCCCTACCACACCGGGGCCGCTGCGTACTACACCGCGCAGGGCATCACCCCCGCAGGGCCGGAGACGGGCGCGTCCCCTGAACAGGAGGCCGCCGCATGATCATCTCACTGGATATGTACCAGACGCTGTTTGCGGCGGTCTGCGTGCTGATGCTGGGCCGCTTTTTGAAGGCGCGCATCGGCTTTCTGGAAAAATTCTGCATTCCCGCGCCGGTCATCGGCGGCGTGCTGTTTGCCGTTTTCACCTGTCTCTGCTATGTGACCGGCATTGCCGAGTTTGAATTTGACGACATTTTAAAGGAAGTCTGCATGGTGTTCTTCTTCACCTCGGTAGGCTTTCAGGCCAACCTCAAGGTGCTGAAAAGCGGCGGCAAATCGCTGATCCTCTTCTTGGGGCTGGTCGTTGCGCTGATTTTGTGCCAGAACTTCCTCGCCGTCGGGCTGGCGGATCTGCTGGGCATCTCGCCGCTGATCGGTCTGTGCACCGGTTCCATCCCGATGGTCGGCGGCCACGGCACGGCGGGCGCGTTCGGCCCCGTGCTCGAGGACTTCGGCGTTGCGGGCGCGACCACGCTCTGCACGGCGGCGGCCACCTACGGCCTGATCGCGGGCAGCGTCATGGGCGGCCCGACGGGCCGTCTGCTCATTGAGCGCCGCAAGCTGCTGGACACCGTTGTGCCCGAGGACGACAGCCTGCTGGTGGAGGAAGAGATCAAGCACGAGCGCCACACCAGCATGTACCCGGCTGCTGTGTTCCAGCTGATTATCGCCATCGGCATCGGCACGTTCATCTCCAAGGCGCTGGCCATGACCGGGCTGACGTTCCCCATTTATATCGGCGCGATGATCGCCGCGGCGTGTATGCGCAACATCGGCGAATTCACCCACAAATTCACGACCCACATGGGCGAGATCAACGACATCGGCGGCATCAGCCTGTCGCTGTTCCTGGGCATTGCCATGATCACGCTGAAGCTGTGGCAGCTGGCCGCGCTGGCGCTGCCGCTCATCATCCTGCTGGCGGGCCAGACGCTGCTGATTTTCCTGTTCACCTACTTTGTGATTTTCAACATCATGGGCCGCGACTATGACGCTGCGGTCATTGCAGCGGGCGTCTGCGGCTTTGGCATGGGCGCGACGCCCAACGCCATGGCCAACATGCAGGCCCTGTGCGAAAAGTATGCCCCGTCGGTCAAGGCGTATCTGCTGATCCCGCTGGTAGGCAGTCTGTTTGCGGACTTCCTCAACAGTCTGGTCATCACCTTCTTTATCAACTTTATCTAATTGGGAGGTCCTTCTGATGTTCCGCAAGCTGCGCGAGGCGCTGAAAAAGCAGCGCTACCGTGTCCACAGTGACGACGTTGCCCTGCCCGAGGTCCACACCGGCCAGGTCACCCACAGCGACGCCCCCGAGACCCCGGAGAAGCACAAGTCCATCAACTATGAAAACGTCGCCATCCCGGAGGTTCATATTCCAAAGAAGAAGCCCTGAAGCCTTCTCTCCCCCTGGGGGAGAAGGTGGCCCCGCAGGGCCGGATGAGGGGAGAGCTTATGGCCAGGTGCCCGTCTGTGGGGGCACC
>OGXH01002584.1_pt1 | contig 12490 bp, 15 predicted proteins | sample 1576241 | NCBI WGS metagenome assembly OGXH01 (sample SAMEA3541529, study PRJEB24748) | human gut metagenome | biome: human gut; feature: human-associated habitat; material: faeces | place: China | collected 2012
TAAAAACAGATTTTAATATGGATATAGTAGCAATCGAAAGCAAAACGTTCGAACATGGATTTTTTCCCGTAAAATTACGAAACCGGTGTTGGAACTGGCGCGGCTGTCCGAAGATATGGCCAATCTGAATTTTGATGCGAAATATACAAGCGGTGGAAAAAATGAGATTGGCGTTCTTGGTGAAAACTTTAATAAAATGTCAGAACAGTTGGAGAAGACTATTTCTGAATTGAAAACAGCAAACAATCAGCTGCAGCATGATATTGAACAAAAAGAAAAACTGGAAGACATGAGAAATGAATTCCTGGGAAATGTTTCTCATGAGTTAAAAACACCGATTGCATTGATTCAAGGGTATGCAGAAGGACTGAAGGAAGGAATTAATGACGATCCGGAGAGTACAGAATTTTATTGTAATGTCATTATTGACGAGGCAGGAAAAATGAATCGGATGGTGAAGAATCTGCTGATATTGAATCAGCTTGAATTTGGTTCGGATGAAGTGGAGTTTGAACGATTTGATATTGTAAAGCTTGTAAAGGGCGTAATTGCAAGCTGTGATATTCTGATCCAACAGGCTGAAGCAAATATAGATTTTATTGCAGGCGAATCAGCGTATGTATGGGCGGATGAATTTAAGACAGAGCAGGTTGTGCGTAATTACCTGACAAATGCGATCCATCATGCTGAAAATGAGAAGAGAATCGAAGTGAAAATTATTCGGACTGAAGGAAAGGTACGTGTTTCTGTATTCAATAGTGGAAAACCGATTCCAGAAGAGGATATACCGAAACTGTGGGATAAATTTTATAAAGTGGATAAAGCACATACACGTGAATATGGTGGAAACGGGATTGGACTTTCAATCGTTAAGGCAATCATGGAATCTTTCCATCAGGGCTATGGTGTGAAAAATTATGACAATGGTGTCGAATTTTGGTTTGAACTCGACGCAAAGTGTGGTAAAGTATAGAAAATAGATACTAGATAATAGATTACAGATAAGAGGTAGGCAAAATGATAGCAATAATCGATTATGATGCCGGTAATATCCGCAGTGTTGAGAAAGCATTGCTTGCACTTGGACAGGATGTCACAGTTACAGCGGACAGAGATGAGATCCTTCATGCAGATAAAGTGATTCTTCCGGGTGTCGGTGCATTTGGAGATGCTATGGAGAAATTAAAACAGTCAGGACTCGATGAAGTAATCCGCGAGGTTACAGAAAAGGGAACACCATTTCTTGGAATTTGCCTTGGATTGCAGCTTTTATTTGAGCACAGCGATGAGGCTCCGGGTGTAGAAGGACTTGGAATTCTAAAGGGTGAGATCTTAAGGATACCTGATAAAGAAGGATATAAGATTCCCCATATGGGATGGAATTCCCTTCATTTAGAGAATGATGGAAGACTTTTTAAGGGAATCGCTGAGAATTCTTATGTATATTTTGTACATTCTTATTATCTGAAAGCAGAAGAGGAACAGATTGTCAAGGCATCAACAGAGTATACAACACATATCCATGCGTCTGTTGAGAAGGACAATATTTTCGCATGCCAGTTCCATCCGGAGAAGAGCAGTGATGTAGGACTGAAGATTCTGAAAAACTTTGTAGAACTGTAGGAGGTTGTGCGGAATGTTTACAAAAAGAATTATCCCATGTTTGGATGTGAATGCCGGACGTGTTGTAAAAGGTGTGAATTTTGTTGATCTTCAGGATGCCGGAGACCCGGTGGAGATTGCAAAGGCATATGATAAGGCAGGAGCTGATGAACTTGTATTTCTGGATATCACAGCTTCTTCAGATGATAGAGGAACAGTTGTTGATATGGTACGAAAGGTTGCGGAATGTGTGTTTATTCCGTTTACTGTCGGCGGAGGAATCCGGACAGTTGATGATTTCCGTGCATTGTTAAGAGAAGGTGCGGATAAGATTTCAATCAATTCTTCTGCAATCAACAGACCGGAGCTGATCCGTGAAGCGGCAGAGAAGTTTGGAAGCCAGTGTGTAGTAGTGGCGATTGACGCGAAGAAAAGAGCAGACGGAACAGGATGGAATATTTATAAGAACGGTGGACGTCTGGATGTCGGAATCGATGCGATTGAGTGGGCGAAGAAAGTAGAGGCCCTTGGCGCAGGTGAGATTCTTCTGACGAGTATGGACGGTGACGGAACGAAGGCCGGATATGATCTGGAACTGACACGGGCAATTGCAGATAGTGTATCCATTCCGGTGATTGCGTCCGGTGGAGCCGGAACGTTGGAACATTTTAAAGAGGCACTGACAGAGGGCGGTGCAGATGCAGCATTGGCAGCATCTTTATTCCATTATAAAGAGCTGGAAATCAAAGAAGTAAAAGAGTATTTAAGAAACGAAGGAATTTCTGTCAGACTGTAGAGAATGGTTGAAGCAGAAAGAAGAGGGAAATAAAAATGAGTGGTTTGAACGGAGACTGGTATGAGGCGTTGAAAGGAGAGTTTTCTAAACCTTATTATAGGAAATTATTTGAGACGGTAAACGAAGAATACAGGACAAAACTGATCTTTCCACCGGCACAGGATATTTTCAATGCATTTCATCTGACTCCACTGAAGAATGTGAAGGTTGTGATCCTTGGACAGGATCCTTATCATAATAACGGTCAGGCACATGGATTAAGCTTTTCCGTGCAGAAAGGTGTGGATATTCCACCGTCACTTGTGAACATTTATAAAGAACTTCATGATGATCTTGGATGTACGATTCCAAGTCATGGATGTTTGACAAAATGGGCCGAGCAGGGAGTATTAATGCTAAACACGGTGTTGACTGTGCGCGCGCATCAGGCGAACTCTCACAGAGGAATTGGATGGGAAGAATTCACAGATGCAGCAATTCTGGCTCTGAACAGTCAGGACAGACCGATTGTCTTTATTCTGTGGGGAGCTCCTGCGCAAAGGAAGAAGAGAATGCTTACGAATCCAAAGCATCTTATCCTGGAAGCACCGCATCCAAGCCCGCTGGCTGCTTACAGAGGTTTCTTTGGAAGCAAGCCATTCAGTCAGACAAATGCATTTCTGGAGAAGAATGGGATTGAGTCGATTGACTGGCAGATTGAGTAAACTTTGGGAATGATGCTTGACAGAAGTGAAAAAGTGACTTACAATATGCTTAACAAGACAACTGAGTTGATGGCTCTATCCCATCTGCTTCAGTAGCAAAGTATTAAAAAATAGACGTTTGCCGCCAAGCAAGGACGTCTATTTTTTATGTGTATAATTCAAAATCAAAACAATCAAACTGGCTGTCGTCAGAATAACCATCAATTCTTCATATGTACTCATAATGACCACCCCTTCCACAAGACTAGAAGCAGGTGAGAACGCCCTCTCAGTTGCCTGGTTAAATATAATGAAAGTGTATTTATATTAACACATAAAGATAAAAATGTCTATATTTCCATTGACAAAACTAAAAAACTAGTGTACTATCTAAATATAGCACTGATACAGTGATTACAAAGAAGATAAATGGAGGGATCACATGGAATATAATTCAGGAAGTCCAATCTATCTTCAAGTGATCAACGAGCTTAAGAAAAAGATGGTAAAGGGCGAGTTGAAACCGGGTGAGAAGATGCCGTCGAACAGAGAACTTGCAGTTCTTTATAAGGTGAATCAGAATACAGCGGCGAGAATCTACCGGGAGATGGAGTTGGCAGGATATTGTTACACGAAGCGAGGAATCGGTACATTTGTGTCGGAGGAGGAGCATATGTTTGATAATGTGAAGAAAGAGATGGCGGAAGAGTTGTTGAAGAATTTTGTACATGAGATGCGTGATCTCGGATTTCAGAAAGGCGAGATTATCGAGCAGATTGCCGATTACGAGGAGGAGTAGAAATGATGTTAGAGTATAGAAGTATCACGAAGAAGTTTGGGAATAAAGAAGCAGTTAAAGAACTTACGCTGAACTTGAAAAAGGGCACGATTTATGGTCTTCTTGGAGAAAACGGAAGCGGTAAGACAACGCTTATGAAGATGGCAGCAGGACTGACAAAGCCGACAGAAGGAGAAATCTTATTTGAGGGACATCCACTCAGTTATTATGACAAAGCTTCCATTGCATATATGTCTACGGAACCATTTTTCTATAGCTATATGAAAGTAAAAGACGTGGAAGCATATTATGCAGATTTCTTTGAGGATTTTGACAGAGAGCAGTTTAGAAAAACAATTGAACGTCTGGGCTTGAATGAAGAGATGAAAGCATCTGCAATGTCAAGCGGAATGAATGCCAAGCTGAAAGCGGCAGCGACATTGGCGAGAAAAGCAGATCTTCTCTTGTTAGATGAGCCTTTGAACGGTGTGGACTATAAAGCGAGAGAAGAGATCATTGCTTTGATCCTGGAAGAAGCAGATGAGAATCGTACAATGGTGATCTCTACTCATCTGATTGAAGAGGTAGAAAGCTTTATTGAGGATGCGATTTTTATAAAAGATGGACAGCTTGTGGATGTCGTGAATGTTGAAACAGAGAGAATGACAACGGGAAATTCACTTGCAGAGCTTTATCTGCAGAAGATGTAAGGAGGGAGTATCAATGGGAAAATTAATGAAATATGAATGGAAGAAACAGCGGACTTCGAGAATGATTGTTATGGTAGCTTTAGCTGTCTGTGTGCTTACATTTCTTGGAGGCGTGCTGGTTGAAAAGGATGCATTGATGGGAATCAGTGCAACGCTTTTATTAGTCGGATCGTTTTTTGTAGTGTTCTATATGGGAATTGAGAGTATACTGATTTTAAACAGAGATTTGAAAACAAAGCAAAGCTATATGATCTGGATGACTCCGAAATCCGTATGGGAAATTCTTGGAGCAAAATTTGTTGTAGCGATTGTACAGATGTTTTTCGTGTTTGCACTTTATGTGATTGCCGGACTGCTTTGTTTTGTAGGGATGCTTCAGTATGTCGGAGAACTTGGAAATGTATTTGCGATCATAAGAGATAGTTTTATACAATTGTCAGGCGAAGGGCAGCTGATTGCACAGATTATCTGGAATCTTTTCTGCATCTTTGTCGGATGGATAGAGGTTGTGATGGTTGGATATCTTGCAGTGATTGGTTCTAGAACGATTTTGAGAAACTCAAAATATGCAGGAGGAATCTCAATCGTAGCTTTCTTTGGAATTACATTTATAATAGAAAAGATTTATAATCTGATCAGCAATGTACTTCCGAATGTAGAGGTCGAAGGAGATTCGTTCTTTGGTGTCGGATATCCTGCTTACTACATTATAATCTGTGTAATAGTATTTTTACTTAGCGGATGGATGGCAGATAAGAAGCTTAGTGTATAAGAAGAGTCCCTCGATTGTGAGGGACTTTCTTTACGCAAGGAATTACTATAGAAGAATCTTTTTCATATCATCAGGCAGTTCTGCTGTAAATTCCATCGGCTCCCTTGTGATCGGATGAATAAAGGAGAGTTTCCAGGAATGTAATGCCTGACGGTGGATATATTCCATATCGGGATTATATAGATAATCACCGACAAGAGGAAAACCTAAATATTGCATATGGACACGGATCTGATGGGTGCGGCCGGTCTCTAAGATAAGAGAGACAAGGCTGTGCCCGTTTTTTTCTTCTACAACTTTATAATGTGTGACTGCACGCTCTCCATGCTCGAAGTCTACTTTTCGCTCAATCATGGAACTGCCGGTGCGGGCGAGTGGAGCATCAATCGTGCCGGATGGAGGTGTTACACTGCCGCGGACGATCGCAAGATATTCACGCTTAATCTCATGACGAGCCCCCATGGAGGAGAGAATACTGGAACTGATCAAGTGTTTGGCAATGACAGTCAGTCCGGAAGTATCCCGGTCAAGACGGTTTGTGCAGCGGAAGATAAATGGCTTTCCTTGCTGCGTGTAGTACCACATCAATCCATTTGCAAGAGAATTTTCATAATTATTCAGTGACGGGTGGATCGGCATTCCGGCAGGTTTGTTGACAACAAGGATATCTTCATCTTCATATATAATGCTAAGTGGCAGTTCGACAGGAGGGATATTCGGTGAACTTTCATTTTCCTGAATATATACTGTGAGAAGATCTCCGGTAGCAAGTGGTGAACGCATATACTCCCAGACTCCATTCCTTAAAATGCTTTCCGGCATTTTTTTTAACTGGGTGATGTTCTGATAGGAGTAGCCCTGGTGGCGCAGGAACTGTTCGATGCGCAGGCCATCTGCCTCTTCTGTTATCTGATAGTTGATCGTACGATCCATCTTTTTCTATCCTGTCGCGTCTGATAGCATAAAAACAGACACATCCTTTCTGATTTGACTCTTTATGAACTCTTGTATCATACACAAAATCTTTAAAAATTACAATAATCTTGAAATAGTGTTATGTTTCTTGGAATTTTATTATATCTTATTTTGGAACTTTTTCTTATAATAACATCATCAAGAAAAACAAAGACAAGTAAACATAAAAGGAGGATTCAATTATGAAGAAGAAAAAGATTCTTGCACTTGTACTTGCAGCTTCAATGGCAGGCGGAATGCTTGCAGGATGTGGAAGCACATCAGGCGGAGATGAAACAGCAAAAGGAGATAAGTCATCCGGAAAAGTTTATTATCTGAACTTTAAACCAGAGCAGGCTGACCAGTGGGTAGAACTTGCTAAAGAGTACACAGATGAAACTGGTGTTCAGGTTGATGTACAGACAGCTGCATCAGGAACATATGAGTCACAGCTGAAATCAGAGATGGCAAAAGACGAGGCACCGACATTGTTCCAGGTAAACGGCCCGGTTGGACTTGCTACATGGAAAGATTATTGCTATGACCTTTCAGGAAGTGACGTTTACAAAGACGTTGAGTCTGATGACTATGTATTAAAAGATGGTGATGCAGTAGACGGAATCGCTTATGTTATTGAGACTTATGGTCTGATCTACAACAAGGCACTTCTGAACAAATACTTCGAACTGCCGGATGCAAGCATCAAATCCATCGATGAGCTGAATAACTTCCAGGCACTTAAGACAGTTGCAGAAGAGATTCAGGCACACAAAGATGATCTTGGAGTAGAAGGAGCTTTTACTTCAGCAGGAATGGATTCTTCCTCTGACTGGAGATTCAAGACACACCTTGCAAATCTTCCAATCTACTATGAGTATAAGGCAGACGGAATTGACAGCACAGATGCAATCAAAGGAACATACCTTGACAACTACAAACAGATCTGGGATCTGTATCTGAACAACTCTACATGTGAGCCATCTATGATCTCTTCTAAGACAGGAGATGACGCAGCAAGCGAATTCTCACTTGGTGAAGCAGTATTCTATCAGAATGGTACATGGGCTTACAATGATATCAAAGATAACGAAGTAGCAGATGAAGATATGGGAATGCTTCCAATCTACATCGGAGTTGACGGAGAAGAGAACCAGGGACTTTGTACAGGATCAGAGAACTACTGGTGTGTAAATAAAAATGCTTCTGAAGAAGATATTCAGGCAACACTTGATTTCATGAAATGGGTAGTTGAGAGTGACGAAGGTCGTGACATGCTGGCAAATGAGATGGGATTCGTAACACCGTTTACAACTTTCTCAGATTACCTTCCGGACAACCCGCTTGTAAAAGCAAATGCCGAGTACACAAAGGCTGGAAAGACACCAGTAAGCTGGAACTTTACAACAATGCCATCTGAGAACTGGAAGAACAATGTGGGTGGAGCTCTTCTGAAATATGCACAGGGCACAGGCACATGGGATGATGTGAAGACAGCATTTGTTGATGGCTGGGCAGAAGAATACGCAGCAGCAAATGAATAAAAAAGACTTTTCACAGGACCGGCAGATAAAAAGGCTGTGAAATAGTGAAAATATCATGCAGCCTGCCAACGAGAATACCGGGGGCAGGCTGAAATTATGTGATTAGAAATGTAAAAAGCAAAGGTGCAGACAGGCTTTTTTATAGAAAGAGAGACAGGAGGAGAGGAACATGCAAAAAGCAATAAAAAGATATTTTCCGGTATTTGTATTGCCGACGCTGATTGCATTTACGATAGGTTTCCTTGCACCATTCGTGTTAGGTGTATATCTTTCGTTCTGCAAATTCACAACGGTAACAGACGCCAGATTTATTGGACTTGGCAACTATGCAAAGATACTGGGAGATGGGGATTTTCTTCACTCTCTCTGGTTTACTGCATTATTTACAATTGTAACAGTATTACTGATCAACATTTTTGCATTTGCGGTAGCAATGCTTTTGACAAAGAAGATTAAAGGAACGAATATTTTCCGTACTGTATTCTTTATGCCAAACCTGATCGGCGGTATCGTACTTGGATATGTATGGCAGCTGTTATTAAACGGTATTCTGGCACATTTCCAGAAAACACTTACATATTCTTCAAAATACGGCTTCTGGGGATTAGTTATCCTGATGCTCTGGCAGCAGGTTGGATACATGATGATCATCTATATCTCAGGCATCCAGAATATTCCTGGAGAACTGATCGAGGCAGCACAGATTGATGGAGCGAATAAAGTACAGCTTTTAAGATATGTTACAATTCCGATGGTTATGCCATCCATTACAATCTGTACTTTCCTGACACTTACAAACGGATTTAAACTTTTCGACCAGAACCTTGCATTGACAAACGGTGGACCGGACAAGATGTCAGAGATGCTTGCCCTGAATATCTATTATACATTCTATGGAAGAACTGGCTGGGAAGGTGTAGGACAGGCGAAAGCAGTTATCTTCTTTATTATCGTAGGAGTGATTGCATTGATCCAGAATAAACTGACAACATCAAAGGAGGTGCAGCAGTAATGAATAAAAAAGTAAAACATGGTACATTATTAACCGTTATTTTTACACTACTCAGCCTGCTGTATCTGTATCCGATCATACTGGTATTTATCAACTCCTTTAAGAAAAAAGTCTATATCAGTAAAGCACCGTTCGAGATACCGACCGGAAAGATGTATGTCGGATTAGAGAACTATATCCGTGGTATTAAGCAGACACGGCTGATTCAAGCATTTGGATGGAGTTTATTTATCACAATCTTATCTGTAGCAGTGATTATCTTATGTTGCTCCATGTGTGCATGGTATATCTGCCGCGTGAAGACAAAATTTACAAAGATCTTTTACATGCTTTGCCTGTTTGCAATGATCGTACCATTCCAGATGGAAATGTTTACATTATCTAAGATTGCAAATATGCTTCATATGGGAAATCCATGGGGACTGATTGTGATCTATCTTGGATTTGGTGCAGGACTTTCCGTCTTTATGTTCACCGGATTCATGAAATCCATTCCACTGGAGATTGAAGAAGCTGCGATGATCGATGGATGCACACCAATCCAGACATTCTTCAAAGTTGTACTTCCGATTGCAAAGCCGACTTGTGTAACAGTTACAATTCTTCAGGCAATGTGGATCTGGAACGACTTTCTTCTTCCATACCTGATTCTTGATATTAAGAAATACAAAACCATCTCCATCATCATCCAGTACATGAAGGGAAGTTATGGACGAGTAGATATGGGTGCCATCATGGCATGCCTGATCATGGCAGTTATCCCTGTTATTGTATTCTACTTAAGCTGCCAGAAATATATTATTAAAGGTGTTGCGGCCGGAGCAGTTAAAGGGTAATATATTACATATCATTTATTTGGAAGGTAATGCGTATGACAATCAAAGATATTGCTCGTTTATCGGGATACGGTATTGGAACCGTATCCCGGGTTTTAAATAATCACCCAGATGTCAGCGAAAAGGCCAGAAAGAAAATATTGAGCGTGATTGAAGAAAATAATTTCCAGCCAAACAGTAATGCCCGACATCTGAAAATGCAGTCCAGTTCCTCTGTGATTCTTATTGTAAAAGGAACTTCTAACCTGCTATTTGCTGACATTGTAGAACAGATGCAGTCTCTCTTCTTAAAGAATGGAGAAAATGTTTCTACCTATTATATAGATGAAGATGCCAATGAAGTAAACTATGCGATCCAGCTTTGCCGCGACCGCAACCCAAAGGGAATCGTTTTCTTAGGTGGTAACTTAGAATATTTTAAAGAAGATTTTGCACACATCCACATCCCCTGCCTTTTATTGACCAACAACAGTAGTGATCTGGATTTTGACAATCTTTCTTCTGTGACAACCTGTGATGAACAAGCTGCCCAGTCCGTCATTGAGTATCTTGCTAAAAAGGGACACTGCCTTAGCTTGTCCGATTTCTTTGGCAAGTTTCACTGCCTGTACTTTGTATTCGTGGTCATATTGTCTGTTTTCTGCCGTTTTATTCACTCCTTATTCTCTTGATTATATCTCAAATCCTTGAAAATAGGGTGTCAAATTTTATTTATACCACATCATGCTTTTTTGTTACTTTATTGTTTTGGCGGCAGAGGACCGCCGTTTTCTGCCCGCGCCCCTCCGAGTTTTGAGGTCTATTCAATGAAACTCAAAATTCAGGAGGTTTATGATGGCAAAGAAAAAAGATTTCTACAATCAATCAATTTCTGGTGAGGATGTCGAACTGCTAGCACAATTCACCGGAAAACTGGACAAGGTTCTGCACAACAAGAGAGTTTCATATCTGCGGAAGAAGAACCAGAAGGAGACGAAGGAAGTTTCCTTTGAAGCAAATGCCTCTTACTTAGAGGGTGTATCCTGCAGAATTGAGGTATCTGTTGAAGAGTGCGTTGAAGAAAAGCTGATGTTGGAAGAGACTGACAAACATCTGCAGAATCTTCCTGTTAGAGAGTATGCGGTTATCACATGCCTCTACATCAACGAGATGAGCGTAAAGGAGACTGCCAAGGAGTTGGGCATCAAGCCCAACACGGTCAGCACGCATAAGAAAAATGCAACTGCACGGATTCGCAAAAAGATGGAGGACAAGTAATATGGGAATGTTTAAGAATATTCTGGTAAGGGCACACCATGGTGACAAAGAGGCCGTAGACAAACTCTATGAGCAGTATAAACCCCTGCTGCGGAAGTACAGCTTCGTGAACGGAGTTTTTGATGAGGATTTGCATCATATCCTTGTGATTGCATTTCTCGAAATGATTCGGACATTCAAGGTCTAATCTTTTCCTGACAAAAAGGATGCCGAACCCCATTGTTCCGCGTCCTTTTTGCTATAGGTTGTTCAACAACTCTCAAACAAGTTGTTTCGATTCTGTGCGCCGAAAATAAGTTTAGAAAAAATGCAAATTTTTTCTCGAATTTTGGCACCCTTTTGCGAGTATACAGTATAGAGGGACAAAAAAGCCCTCTTCCCCCTTTTGCACCTTGATAACCGAATATCCGAATCACCGGCTACATACAACTGACCTTGCCGCAACCCAAGGAGCGACGGCAGGTGCGCCCCGGCTGTTCTGACGCCATGATGCTGCCTGATAGGCAGCGGAGCGCTTAACGGTCCGGGAGAGGTGGCGTGGAACACATACCTCAAGCGAAGGGTCAGCAATCATGATACGCACCGTGGCGATGCTCTCAAGGCGTCGGCGGTACTGCCAACAATGTGGTACAGGAAGTGGGAGCTGTTTCCAGCAGCCGGGCCGGTGGTTCGCCCTTTATATCCGGGAAGTAGTGTCGAATAGGGTATATCATTTGATTTCAGATTATGGCGGCCACGAGTTTTCAACAAGTGACCGCCATGCTTGTGGAATTAAATCCGCAAATTTTCAAAAAAGAGGTGTTTTGTATAAGCAGCAAAGGATTTAACCAGCGCGATGCCTACCGTGTGATGCTGCGCAAGTATCCCGATGTGATGAACATCGAGCAGATGTGCGATGCCCTGCGAATCAGCACCAAAACGGGGTACAAGCTGCTGCACGAAGGCAAAATCCCGGCAATGAAAATCGGGCGCTCGTATCGCATCCCCAAAGCCCACCTGTTTACCTACCTTCAGATTTGCGGTCAACACTGTCGAGCAGAGAATCGACAGTGTTGATTGTTTTGCGCCGATGCGTTATGCTGTTCTTGTCAACAGCAGATCGGGGGCGACCCAAACCGAAGGAGGTATTTTTTTATGGTCGCAGGGCATCTGCAAGAAAAAAATGGTATCTACTATGTGGTATTAACCTACAAAACTTATGACGGCAAACGCAAAACCAAATGGCAATCCACGGGCTTGCCTATCAAGGGCAACAAGCGGCGCGCCGAGGCGATGATGCGTGAGCTGCAAGACGACTTTGAGCCACCCGTTGACCCCAATGGTCCGCCCAGCAAAGCCATGCTGTTTGCGGATTATCTGGTGCAATGGCTGGAAATCGCAAAGTCAACCGTCAAGCTGACAACCTACGCAAGCTACAAAGAACTGTCGAACAGCAGGATCATTCCTTACTTTAGAAATCTCGGCGTTACGCTGGGCGACCTGAAAGCGGTTCATATCCAAGCATTTTATCAGGAACAGTTGGAGCGTGTGAAGCCCAATACGGTCATTC
>OGXH01002591.1_pt1 | contig 12469 bp, 10 predicted proteins | sample 1576241 | NCBI WGS metagenome assembly OGXH01 (sample SAMEA3541529, study PRJEB24748) | human gut metagenome | biome: human gut; feature: human-associated habitat; material: faeces | place: China | collected 2012
AACCTGTGACCCTCTGCTTGTAAGGCAGATGCTCTCCCAGCTGAGCTATGCTCCCTTTTAGCTGGTTTGTTGTTTTCAGGACTTTGTTTTGTTGTGTCCCTCACAACAGTATCTATTATACACTATCCCACCCTGTTTGTCAACACCTTTTTTGATATTTTTTATGTTTTGTATCATTTTACAATGCTAGTCCGATATTTTTAAAAACTTATGTGCATTTGCAACATCAAAGCCGCACTTTTTGCCTTGAAATGGGCTTTTTTCATCAGGCTTCCCCCCAAAAAAATCCGCCGAGCCACACGCCCGACGGATAAATTTTTTTCAAGAATTATTTTTTATCAAGCTGTTTTTTGAGCTTTTCCTGCTCCTGCTCCATAAGCTTCATAAGTTCCTCCAAGGAAGCTGACGCTGTCTTTGTCTGCTGTGCAGGCTTTGCCGCAGGTTTTGCCTTTGGCACAGGTTTTTTCTCAGGCTCAGGGGCTACAGTATCCTCAGTTGAAGCCGCCTCGTCAAGAAGCTGTGAAGCTCTCTCGTAGTAAGAACGGTCTATCTCAGCACGCTCTTCCTTTTCCGCAGGTCTTTCAAATACAGTTTCCTCGACCTCTTCTACTTCCTCGATAACTTCCTCCGTTTCAGCCTTCTCTTCACCCTCAGGCTCAGCCTTGTGGTGAGAAGCTATCTCGTCGTCAACGTGCTTGCGATGTTTTGCGATCTGCTCGCCCTCATTCTCGCCGCCGAACAGGAAATCGTCAAGAGTAACGCTCTCTGCAGGTTCTTCCTCGTCATCGTCCTCTTCCTCATCATCTGAAGAATGAGTAGCGATAGCAATTATAAGCTCGATAACAACGAGCAGGAATATAGGAACAACAGCGCACACTATCATGCCGAATGTTGACGACATAAACGTAAGCACCTTGCCTGCTGTCATGTAATATGTAGAAGCTACGCCCACAACGTTCTTTGAGCTTATCTCATAAAGCTTTGCAGGGTCTTTTTCCTGATAAACAGTGTAAACAACGCCGTTGTTATCGTCAGTTGAAGTGATGTCATAAAGCCAGAACACGCTTGTTCCAATATCAGGCACGTTCTCGCACACAACTGCCTCGCCTATCTTGTCTGTACTAGGGGTCATGTTCGATGTGATAACAAGTGCGCCGTCAGGAACTCTGTCACCCATGCCGTCGCCATTCATTATGTACAGGCTGTAGCCTGCAATGCTCGGTGTAACGTTCTTGTTTTTGAAAACACGTCCCACTCCCACAACGATAAGCATTTCCAGAATAATAAAAACAATAAAGAATATCAGCACGTTCTTGCCTGCTGATGACTTCTGCTTAGTAGCACTGCTCATACTAAAAATAACATTCCTTTCCGAGATATATCCAAAATATCATATTTTATCGCATTAATACATTCATTATATCACAAAGCGCCGCAAATTTCAACACATTTGAGCATATTTTTTGCTTTTGAGAAAATTATTCATTTTTGTAAAGTATTATCGTGATAGTATATAGTTCATCATTTTTTATGACCGCATATTTCGAGGTAGACCAATCTCCCCCAGCCTGACTGTACGCACGCCTCAGCACGTCAAAGATAACACCGCTATTCTCATCAAAGAGAGTATCCACAGCCTTGTCATACATTTCACTGTCAGCACATTTTAGCCTTGCATATCCACTGTCAGCCATTGCTTCCGCCACAGAACGGCACATCATCTGAACGACATCATCACCGTTTTGAGCATACAGACCGTTTCTTCTGTAATAATTTGCCCCCGTGGAAAATGCCTCAGGATAGTTCAAAAACTTGTTGTCGTCCGCTGTATGGTCTTTTGCACACTCGGCGTCAGTGATGCCAAAATAGTCATAGCGGATATAGTCCTCCCCTGCGTCTGTCACAGGATCGTCCCAAGTGAGGTCAACGTTCGTCCATTCACCGTCTATCATGACCTTGTTCCACAAATGTGGCTGAACAGCTCCGCCGTCATAGGCTTTGCCTGCCACAGGTATACACTTTATACCCGCCTTGGTACAAAGTATCTGCATAGCCTTTGCATACCCCTCACACACAGCCTTGCCCTCTACAAGACAGCCATATGCAGAATAGCAATTTTTTGCTGTATCGTCATAGTTACACTCAAGAATTATGCTGTCATGGAAATACAGCACCTTGTCATAATCCGACCACCCCTGCTCAATGCCTGCAAGTATCTCCCCGACCTTTTTATCCAGCTTTTCTTTCTCAGCCTGCGCTTCCTCAGCGGTCTTGTCATATGTGACCTCCACAGATGTCACATATCCATCTCCGTCAATGCAGATAGTATACTGTGAACCCATATAGTCGATATAAGGACAAGCCGAAGTAAGCATGGAGATAAACGCGCCGATATCGTCCTTGCTTATAACTCCCTCAGCCAGCTCCACAGAGCTTTCAAATTCGCTCAGCCCTTTGTAAAGCTGTGAAAACACGCGTTTTTCGTCAGTACAAAGAAAATCGGCGATATACTCTGCCGTGTCAGGTATCTCAAGTGCCGTAAAACTCTCGTTTCTGCTGTCAAGCCCTGTTTCAGTATGTCTTTCCGAACTGGCTTCAACATACGCATGAGTGTTCACAAAAGTATTTTTTGAACGGTTTTTATTTTTCTCTCCCGTTCCGCCTAAGCTGCACCCCGATGTGCAGATAAGCACTGCCGCTGTGAGTGCGGCGACCATTTTCTTTTTTTTCAATTTTTGTCCTCGATTTTTACACAAAATTCTGTCTGTATCTTTCAACCCTTAGTCAGTGACCTCTTCATTATCTCTTTTTATCACAGCCCTGAGCCGTTCTATTTTCTTTTCATGTATTGACAGCACCTTGAACTCCACGTTTTCCCAATGCACCGTCACCTTTTCGTTATCCTCAGGCACATGACCCAGCAGGTCCATAACGAATCCGCCTATAGTGTCATAATCCACCTCACCGTGATACTCCTTGCCAAGAGCCTCCATAACGTCGTCAAACGCCGCTGTGCCTACCATATCATAGCAGTCAGAAGATACCTTCTGTATCTCCTCTGTTTCATCATCATATTCGTCCTGAATACTACCCACGATAGTTTCAAGCAGATCCTCCATAGTAATGATACCGGCTGTTCCGCCGTAATCGTCCACCACAACTGCTATCTGTGTCTTATCTTCAGTGAACTCTTTGAAAAGCTCACCACACTTGTTGCTTTCAGGCACAAAGGTTATATCTCTCATAAACTCCTTTACAGGACGTTCTTTTTTATCCTCTTCAAAAACCAGCCTGAGCAAGTCCTTTGCGAATATAACACCACTTATGTTGTCGGCATTGTCGCAGTAAACAGGTATTCTCGAAAAGCCCTCGCCTATAACAAGCTTCACAGCCTCCGAAAGCGTGGAATTTTCTTCTATGGCAACCATTTCTGTGCGGTGTGTCATAACTTCACGAACTTCGATATCGTCAAAATCAAAAATGTTGCTTATCATTTCCGCCTGACTTTCCTCGATGCCGCCCGTTTCGTTTACAGCGTCCACCATCATGAGTATCTCTTGTTCAGTGACAGAGTCTGCCTTGTTTGTGGACTTAATGCCGAACAGCCTTAAAATTCCTGCCGAAACCGCTCCGCTCACAGCAGCCAATGGGCTGAATACCGCAAGAAACACTTTGTATACGCCGCAGTTGTTTAAAATGAACTTCTCGCCCACCTTGCCTGAAATGCAAAGCTTTTTCGGTATGCCTATGCCAAAAGTGCATATAACAAGGGCAAGCAGACAGCTTATTATAACAAATGAACATATGCCGCTAACATAATACGGTGCCTGATAGTTAAAAAGCGTATAAAGCCCGTCAGAAATCGGCTCGTAGAAGAATATGACTCCCACCACCGAAACTACGATTATCATAATAGAACGTGCAATGAGGTTTGTTGCAACTACCCTGCCCGTTCTTTTCAGCAAAGCCGCAAGTTTTATAGCTTTCGGCGTCTTTCCAAACAAGTTTTTCGTCGCCTGTGGTGTTTCATAAGAAACCGAGGTAAAAGCTCCAAATGCCGCTACATAAGAAAAGAAATTACCGTTCATGTCCCCGACATCATAAGCACTCTTTTTGTCCCCCACCGCAATCTGTGCACAGGGAATCACTCGTTTTGGCAGCCTGATACTATTTGCAAAATCATTCACCGTTCCGGTTGGAATATAACCACAGGCCGGACGCATATCGGGTGGCAGAGTCATCAATCCATGAATCACCTCATGCAGTGTACCATCGCCGCCGCTGCATATCACACGGTCACAGCCGATTCCCTTTTGTATGATATATTCGACTGCATCTCCAGCCTTCTGTGTTGCCGCAATCGAAACATCCCACTGTCTTTTCATCATCATATCTATGATATCGGCAAGTTTGTTCCGCAAAGTCCCCTTTCCGGCACGCGGATTATAAACGAATAATACCTTTTCTTTTTCCATAAAAATCCCTCACTAGTCGTCCAATATAATCATCGCATCTCCAAACGAGAAGAACCGGTATCTCTCCTGCACTGCTTCTTCGTACACACGCATAACCTGCTCTTTTCCTGCAAGTGCAGAAACAAGCATTAAAAGCGTTGATTCCGGCAAATGAAAATTCGTAATCAGCACATCCATCATTTTGAAAGAATAGCCCGGATAAATGAAAATATCGGTATCGCCCTGTCCCGGTTTAAGCACACCATTTTCATCGGCAGCCGACTCAATCGTCCGGCAGCTTGTTGTTCCCACGCAGACAATCCGTCCACCGGCTTGTTTTGCCTTGTTGATTTTATCCGCCTCTTCTTTTGTCACCTGATAAAATTCAGTATGCATATGGTGTTTCGACACATCATCCACTTTTACCGGTCTGAAAGTACCAAGCCCGACATGAAGCGTAACATTTGCTACAAGTACTCCTTTTTCCTCTAATTTTTGAAAAAGTTCCTCCGTAAAATGGAGCCCTGCCGTTGGAGCTGCTGCCGACCCTTCGTATTTTGCATAAACGGTCTGATAACGGTTCTTATCTTTCAATGTATGCGTAATATAAGGCGGAAGCGGCATCTGTCCGAGTTGATCTAAAATCTCTTCAAAAATCCCCTCATATCGAAACTGAATCAAACGGTTTCCATCCTCTTTGACATCAATAATTTCTCCCATCAAAATTCCATCTCCAAAAGAAATCACAGCTCCTTTACGCGCTTTTTTTCCCGGTTTTACAAGAGTTTCCCAAACATCATTCTCCATGCGTTTGAGAAGCAGAAGTTCAATTGTTGCCCCGGTATCCACTCTGGTTCCGTATAATCTTGCCGGAATTACTTTCGTATTATTCCGCACCAAGCAGTCTCCCGGTTTTAAATACTCTACAATATCCGTAAACACTCTATGCTCCACGCGCCCGGATTTCCGATGCAGCACTAAAAGTCTCGATGAACTTCTGTCCTCAAGCGGGTCCTGCGCAATCAATTCTTTTGGTAAATCATAATAAAAATCACTTGTTTTCAACCGTCTCATCCTCTCTGTTTTTCTGTTCCCCTATTGTAGCACATGCGATGACGGTTTTCAATTCTCGAATTTTACATAAAATTTACGTGAAAATCAGATAAATACGTCTTTCCATTTTTACAAATTCATTGTAAAATAGAAACAAAGAAATTGGTTTCAGAATGGAGGTATTTATGGCTTCTACAACTTATGCGGCAATTCATGTCGGATCAAATGAATTATGTATGAAAATATATGAAATGTCCCGTCAGAATGGAGTTCGTCAGCTCACTTATGTACGCCACCCGCTCAGTCTTGGTGCGGAATCGTACACCGAAGGAGTCATTTCCTATCAGACACTTACAGAAATCTGCAACACACTAAACGATTTCAAACGGATTATGACAGAATTTCATACTGACAGCTGGGACGTCTGTGCCACCAGCGCAATGCGCGAGGCAAAAAATGTTTTAGTTGTCACCGACCAGATAAAAATCCAGACAGGATTCAAAGTAAAACTTTTCAGTAACAGCGAGGCAAGATTCCTTTACTTCAAAGGAATGGTTCACAATGAAAAACAATTTGAACCACTCAGTGAAGAAGGGTGTCTCGTTCTCGATATCGGTGCCGGCAGTGTCCAGCTCTCTCTTTTTCAGAACGGACATCTGCAGCTGACGCAAAACCTTTTACTTGGTTCTTCCCGTATTCAGGAACTTCTGTATGCAATGCAGGATGAAGCCTATGATTACGATGCATTGATTGATGAATACATTGAAAAAGATTTGGCTTTATTTAAACGACTGAATTTAGACAAAAAAGAGATTCACTGCATTTTGGCAGCCGGAGAAATGATTCCGGAAACCTACTATCACATAAAGGAAACAAAAAAAGACTTTGAAGGCTTTTTGCCGGATAAAATATTTACCAAAAAGAAAATGTTAAAATTAATGGGTAATATCCATGCGCAGTCACTTCTTCCCACCTTGCTTTTAATGCGCAAAATCACACAGCTTACGGATTGCCAGAATGTCCTTCTATCTCCGATTAATCTTTGTGATGGATTGGCTGCTGATTATGCAGAGCGAAAGCTCCGCCTTTCCTGCGGGCATGATTTTACAGAGGATATTCTGAGTGCTTCAAGAAATGTAGCGCAGAAATACGAAGTTGACTTAAACCACATTGACACCGTGCAGACTCTGGCACTCCAAATTTTTGACCGAATCAAAAAAATACATGGTCTTGAGAAACGTGAGCGCCTGCTTTTACAGCTCGGCGTCATTCTTCACAGCTGTGGTGCCTATATCAACGCCCTGCATGCAAGAGAATGTTCCTATCACATTCTTTTGTCAACGGAGATTATCGGAATCTCTCATAAAGAACGTCTCATCGTTGCCAATATGATTCGCTATAACGATGAATCTTTTCCTTCCTTTGAAGAATTGGACGGTGATTTTTCAAGAGAAGAATATATTACAATCGTAAAATTGAATGCAATTTTAAAAATTGCTAATGTATTAGACAAAAGCAATCGTCAGAAAATTAAAAATGTCGGTGTATCCGAGCGAAATGGAATACTGACAATCACGGCGGACACCATGGCGGATATCACCTTGGAAAAAGGACTCTTCTTACATAAAGCAGATGTCTTTGAGGAAGTCTTTGGTATCCGGCCGGTACTAAAACAAAAACGAACAGGAAAGCGAGGATGATGATATGACCCAAAGCGAACGATTTACTAACCGCGAGTTAAGCTGGTTAGCCTTTAACAAGCGTGTTTTGTCCGAGGCGAAAGACAACCATCTTCCGTTGATGGAACGATTAAAATTTTTAAGCATTACCGCCTCCAATCTGGATGAATTTTTCATGGTCCGCGTTGCCTCTCTGAAAGACCAGGTAAATGCCGGTTACACAAAAAAAGATATTGCCGGTATGACCAGTAAAGAACAGATTGATGCGATTTTGAAGGAAACTCACAAATTTACAACAGCTCAGTATAATACCTACAACCGTTCTTTTCTTCCTTCACTGAAGAAGAATGGTTTAAAAATCGTCACAGAATTTGAAAAATTAACAGAAGAACAGGCAGACTATGTTGACAACTATTTTCAGAAAGAAGTTTTCCCTGTCCTCACTCCGATGGCTGTGGATTCTTCCAGACCTTTTCCGTTAATCCGCAACCGCTCGCTTAACATCGGTGCACTGTTGATGGATAAAAAGAAAAAGGGAACCATTGATTTTGCCACCGTGCAGGTTCCATCCGTTCTGCCGCGCGTTGTTACAATTCCGACCGATGGTGATAACTGTACGACCGTAATCCTTTTAGAGCAGATTATCGAAAAGAACATTCAAAAACTATTTTTGAATTATAGAGTTCTTTGCCAGGCTCCATTCCGTGTAATGCGAAATGCTGACCTCTCCATTGACGAAGATGAGGCAGCAGACCTTTTAATTGAAATCGAGAAACAGTTGAAGAAACGCCAGTGGGGCGAGGCAATCCGCCTAGAAGTCGAAGATAATATCGATAAGCGGCTGCTGAAAACGCTCCGAAAAGAATTGAATTTAAGTGAAGATGCCATTTTCAAAATCAATGGCCCTCTTGACCTTACTTTTTTAATGAAAGTATATGACATCGAAGGTTTTGACCACTTAAAAGAGCCAAAATATATACCACAGCAGCCAAAAATGCTGGATGCCTCAAGAGATTTATTTGAGCAAATACGGGAGCATGACATTTTGCTTCATCACCCGTACGAAACTTTTGACCCGGTTGTCAATTTTGTTAAAAAGGCGGCAAGCGACCCAAATGTACTTGCAATAAAGCAGACCCTTTACCGTGTCAGCAGCCATTCACCGATTATTGCTTCTCTGGCGCAGGCAGCAGAAAATGGGAAACAGGTGTCTGTGCTCGTTGAATTAAAAGCACGTTTTGATGAGGAAAATAATATCGTGTGGGCGAAGAAATTAGAGAAAGCCGGGTGCCATGTTATCTATGGACTGGTTGGATTAAAAACTCACAGCAAAATCACACTGGTTGTCCGCAAAGAGGAAGACGAAATCCGCCGTTATGTCCATTTAGGAACCGGAAACTATAACGACTCCACCGCCAAACTCTACACCGATATGGGTATGTTTACAAGCAAAACCCGCTATGGGGAAGACGCCACGGCAGTCTTTAATATGCTCTCCGGTTATTCCGAACCGCTTGTATGGAATAAATTATCCTTAGCTCCTCTGTGGCTGCGCGGCAAGTTCTTGTCTTTAATTGAGCGTGAGAAAGAACATGCCAAGAACGGTCGCCCGGCAAGAATTATCGCAAAGATGAATTCCTTGTGTGATCCGGGAATTATTGAAGCACTCTATGATGCCAGCGAGGCAGGCGTGGAAATTGATTTGATTGTACGCGGCATCTGCTGTCTGCGTGCCGGAATCAAAGGCTTAAGTGAACATATCCGTGTGCGCTCCATCGTTGGTACCTTTTTGGAACATTCCCGCATTTTCTACTTTGAGAACAATGGAAATGCCGAATATTATATGGGAAGTGCCGACTGGATGCCAAGAAACTTAGACAAACGTGTAGAAATCTTATTCCCGGTTGAAGATCCTATATTGCAGGAAGAGATTTACCACATTTTACACATACAGCTCTCGGATACAAAAAAAGCCCACCTTCTCATGCCGGATGGACACTACGTGAAGGTAGACCAGCGAGGAAAAACTCCTCTGAATTCACAGCTGTATTTCTGCGAAGAAGCAATGGCAAACGCTAAAAAATAACGCTTTTTGCCAGTTCATCCGCAAGGTCATTGTACTCATCTCCGGAATGTCCTTTGACCTTTTGAAAATGAATGATTAGTTTATCCTTTAGGGAATCAAAGTATGCTTTATAGGCTTTGGTTCCCTCTTTATTTGTTTTCCATTCTCCGGTACACCACGAGGCAATCCCTTGATAATCATGGACAATCGTAAGACTTTCCGCCCCCTGTTCTACCGCCATCTTCATTGCCACCTGTGCTCCGAGAATTTCGCCTGCCACGTTCCGCATAGCAGCAAGTTCTGAGTCGGTTCCCTTTTCGCAGTACTCTGTTTTTTCCCCTTCAAAAAAGAACACAACACCGCAGCTGTACTCACCAGTCTTAACATTGTAACTTCCATCTACATAGGCAAGTGCTTCATCTTCTATCTTATTCTCTTTCGTATTATTTCCTAAGAAAGCTTCCGCTTCTTCTTTTGTCGGAAAACTTTTAAAAGACGCATTAGCAAATCCATCCACCTGTGCCTTGCACGCATCCCAGCTTGTATAAATTCCCGGCGTTCTTCCGGCTCTCACTGCATAATATTTTTTCTTCGCCATCTTATTCTCCCTCTTTTAATTGGTTGATTTCATTTTCTGTCAATTTCCGGTATTCCCCCGGTTTTAAGGCAGGGTCCAAATTTATTCCGCCAAATGATACCCTTGCTAATTTTGTCACCTTTGCCCCCAAAACAGCAAACATCCGCTTTACCTGGTGAAACTTTCCTTCCGAAATCGTAAGCCTTGCGTGCCCGGATTTCATGAGTTCCAGTTTTGCAGGCAGCGTTTTTTTCCGCTCTCCAATTTCCAATCCTTCCGCAAACAAAACTACTGCATTTTCAGGCAAAGTTCCTTCGTAAACCACATCATAAACTTTTGCCACATGATGAGCCGGCGATAACAAACGGTGTGCAAGCATTCCATCATCCGTCAAAATAAGAAGGCCTACCGTATCCTTGTCCAAACGCCCCATCGGAAATAATTCCCGTTTCATCTCCGGCAATAAGGAAAGGACAGTACATTCCTTCTCATCTTTTGTGGCCGAAACTACACCTGCCGGTTTATTTAACATATAGTAAACGAACTCTTCTGCCTTAATCTCTTTTCCGCAGTAAGTTACATCTTCTTCCCTGTCAATTTTACAATTTGCCTGTTTCACAACTGTTCCTGCTACGCAGACAAGTCCGTGCCGAATCGCCTCTTTTGCCTCTTTTCGCGTTATTTCTACATAAGTAGAAACATACTGGTCTAACCTCATCTGGCTCCCCATCTTTCACCGCACCTTTCTTACTGCATATATTGATAGCAAACTCTTTTACCGGATAAGGAACAAACTTATGCCCATTCGTATTTATATCGACCAGGGACACAATCCCTATGGTTTTAACGCCGGTGCCGAAGGATTTGGATTACGGGAACAGGATATCACCTATTTAGTCGGTGCTTATCTTGCAAACATTTTAAATGCTGATTCCCGCTTCACTGCTATCACATCCCGCACATCACCGGATGAAATTTTAGGTTACGACACCAACTCAAGCCTCAGAGCCCGCACAGAGCAGGCAAATCAGTGGGGGGCTGACTACTTTTTAAGCATTCACACAAATGCCAATGTAAATCCCGCCATCAACGGTACGGAAGCTTACGTCTATGCCGTCAACACGCCTTCTTATGATCTCGCCGTCAATATCGTAGATGAAATTGTAAGACGTTTAGGTACAAAAAACAACGGTATCTATGCCCGACCTTCCCTCTACGTATTACGGCGGACCAATATGCCCGCCGTTCTCATTGAACTGGCTTATCTCTCAAACGAAGGCGACGCTGCCCTCTTAGCCGATAAACCATATGAATTTGCTTATGCCATTTATGTTGGTCTTCTGAATTACCTTGGTCTTCCTCAAATCCCTCTATTTGAATAGGAAGAAGTAAACAAGGACAACAACACCTAACACAATTCGATAATAGCCAAATGCCTTAAAGTCGTGTTTACGGATATAACTCATGAGGTATCGGATTACAAACAGAGACACCACAAAGGCAACTAACATACCAACGAGTAAAGTCACATAACCCATAGCACCAAAGCTTAATCCACTCTTTACAATCTTTAAGAGACTTGCACCAAACATAACCGGAATTGCCAGATAAAAAGTAAATTCTGCCGCAACAGTTCTGGATAATCCTAAGACAAGGCCACCGATGATCGTTGCACCGGAACGTGATGTACCGGGCAGCAATGCTGCGACTAATTGAAACATACCAATATAAAAAGCGTATTTGTAACTGATCTCATCAATCGTTGTCACACTTGCACTTCTTCCTTTATTCCAGTTTTCTACAATGATAAATAAAACGCCAACGGTGATCAGCATGATCGCAACTGTTTGAAAATTATAAAACATTGCATCAATCTTATCGCCAAGACATACTTCCAGTATGACTGCCGGAATACATGCCACGGCAATTTTAAACCACATTGAAAACTTATCTTTTTTGATCAAGCCTTTCTGTGGTGTTGTAAACGGCCAGATATCCCAAAAGAATAATACAACAACCGCTAAGATAGCCCCTAACTGAATTACAATTAAAAACATTTCTTTAAAGTCATCTGACATCGATAATTTCACAAATTCATCAAATAAAATCATATGTCCGGTACTGCTGACCGGAAGCCATTCTGTAATTCCTTCAATAATTCCAAAGAAAAATGATATAAGATAATTTAACATAATACTCCTCATTCCCAGGTGCTTTTATACTAATGTACATACAATCCCGCTATTTTATTCCATCAGCCTGTTTTTATCCCTTCTAAGGGTTCTTGTTATTTATGTATTCTTTTCCTGATCAAAATAGTATTCCGATCAGTCTGCTGTCTCAATAGAAAACAATAAACCTTTTTATAAAGAAATATCATCAGATATGAATGAAATCAATATCTGATGATATCCTTCGTCATAAATCTATCCGGAAATCCGGTTTGATGCTGGATTTATGCTATTATTTTACAACTGCTTTTAAAGCTTCTGTAAGTTTTGGAACGATCTTGTTTAAGTCTCCAACGATACCATAGTCAGCTACGTCAAAGATTGGAGCATCTTCATCTTTGTTGATTGCGATGATAAGATCTGATTCTTCCATACCAGCTACATGCTGGATTGCTCCTGAAATACCAATT
>OGXH01002595.1_pt1 | contig 12453 bp, 10 predicted proteins | sample 1576241 | NCBI WGS metagenome assembly OGXH01 (sample SAMEA3541529, study PRJEB24748) | human gut metagenome | biome: human gut; feature: human-associated habitat; material: faeces | place: China | collected 2012
TGAATTCTTTCAACAGTCTCTTATAAGCCATTGCTTCTTCAATCGGATTCAGATCTTCTCTCTGAATATTTTCAATCAAAGAAATCTCAACGATTTCCTGCTCCGTAAATTCTTTTACGATAATTGGCACTTCTTTCAATCCTGCCAGCTTTGCTGCGCGCCATCTTCTCTCACCGGCAATAATCTCATAATAGTCCTTCTTCTTCTGAACAAGAATCGGCTGCAATACACCAAACTGCTTAATTGAATCTGCAAGTTCCATCAATGCATCTTCATCAAAATCTTTCCGCGGCTGATCCCGATTTGGTTCAACTTTATTTATTTTCACCATGATCGGTCCTGCCTCTAAAATTTCTTCTTTCGGAGTTGCCTTTTTCTCGTCCGCTTTTACAGAAGGTTTTGCGCTTTTAACGTTTTTGTTTGGGATTAGACTATCCAATCCTTTTCCAAGTCCGCTCTTCTTCACAGGCATACTTATTCTCCTTTATTAATCACTTCTTCTGCTAAAAGCATGTAACTCTCTGTTCCTTTGGATTTTGGATCATACAGATTGATTGGGAGTCCATAACTTGGTGCTTCAGCCAGTCGGACATTTCTCGGAATAATTGTCTTATAAATATTTTGGTTCAGATTATCCTTTACATTTTCCACTACCTGTAATGATAAATTTGTTCTTGCATCGTACATTGTAAATACGACACCTTCCATTTCAAGTTTCGGATTCAGTCTATCCTGAACAAGTTCAATCGTATGCATCAATTGACTTAATCCTTCCAGTGCATAATACTCACACTGAATTGGAACAATCACCGAGTCAGAAGTAGTCATTGCATTAATTGTAAGCATGCTCAATGCCGGAGGGCAGTCAATAATTATAAAGTCATAATTGTCTTTTATCTTTTCAACTTCATCTCGTAAAATATATTCCTTATTGTCAACGCCAATCAGTTCAATCTCAGCGGCTGATAAATCAATACTTGACGGAAGCACATCTACACTCAGATTTTCTATTGGTTCCTTGCAAATACACTCCTCAATTTTACACTTACCAATAATAAGTTCATAAATTGTCTTTTCAACCTCATTCTTATCAACGCCCAATCCACTGGACATATTTCCCTGAGGATCCATATCTATAGCAAGCACTTTTTTTCCCGAACTAGCTAAAGAGGCCGATAAGTTGATTGCTGTTGTAGTCTTACCAACTCCACCTTTCTGATTCGCAATTGCTATCACTCTACCCATTATTTTTACTCCTTTCTCTCGGACATTCATTATTATATCACCTTTCTTTTCATTAATCTAGAACTAATCAAATGTTTCACGTGAAACATTGTGTTTTCTCTTCTATTTCTAGTACTACGTTTCGTAAATAACTATATTACACGCGCAGGGTGCGGATTCGATTGTGCAGATCAAAAATGTTTCACGTGAAACATTTTTAAGAGATAAGCCACTTCTTCTATAATTAAACATTAAGATTTTTTCGCTTTATTTGAATTTAAGAATGTAGTATAATAAAGTAAGAGTTTCCTTTAATTCAAACTCTTACTTTTATATAAAAAACCACTATTATAATAAGGAAGGTGAGTAATTTGAGTATCAAGAAAAAACTAACTTTTTTTACTACTTTAGCAGGAGTTTCTCTCGGTGCAATGCATATTGCCAACCGTGTATTAGAATATATCTCAACTGCTGATAAATTAATCAATTCTGATGAATATGAATACTATAACTGGAGATTCGGTAAAATCGCATATAAGAAAACTGGTGAAGGATCACCTTTACTTTTAGTGCATAATCTCAATGTATGTTCTTCTTCCTATGAATGGAGAAACAATATAGAGGAACTTGCCAAATCCCATACTGTATATACAATTGATCTTTTAGGCTGCGGTTGTTCCGACCGTCCGGGATTAACATATACTAATTATTTGTATGTAGAATTAATCACGAACTTTATCAAACATATTATCGGAGAAAAAACTGATGTAATCGTTTCTGGTGAATCCTGTCCATTTGTACTGATGGCCTGTGCAAACGATGAAACAATTATAAATAAAGTTATTATGATAAATCCACCGAATTTGGTAGGCTTGGCAAAGATTCCTACAAAACGTAGTAAATTCATAAAGAATATCCTCTATTCTCCTATTCTGGGTACATTTATCTATAATATGTATGTAAATAAGAAGACAATTGCTCATGCCCTCTGCTCTTCTTATTATACTCAGAATGAAATTAGTGAAAAAGATATTCTCACCTACTTTGAAGCAGCACACAAAGAACATACAAATTCCAAATATCTTTTCGCCTGTCAAAAGACGAGATATACGAATGCAAATGTTCTTCACTGTCTGAATAAATTAAATAACAGCATCTCCATTATTGTAGGAAATAGTAATCCTGAAAATTCTCTGGCAGCCAGTGAATATCAGAACTATCTTCCTTCGATTGAAATTGCAGGAATGGCCAAGACCAAACAACTTCCTCATATTGAAAAATGTGACGAATTCATTGAAAATGTAGAAATTTTCTTGTCAGACGCTGAAGAATGTGAATAGAATATCGCATAAATTAGAAATTTTACTCACATCATATTTTTTCTAAAAATTAGAGTTATCCACATTTTCCACATGAGATATCCACACAGAGTGAATATCTCATGTGGAAAATGTGGATAACTCCTTCTTTTTTTGAGGATATCTTCTTTTTAGACTTATTTTCTGACTATTTCGGCATTTTTCAACAATACACTCAAAAATGAAGACCTGTTCACCAGAATGCCAGTAAACAGGTCCTCCTATATTTGCTTATTTTAATGGTTCTTTTGCCGGTAATCCTGCTTTTCTAGGATATTTTCCCGGTGTCTGCTTTGTTTTTTTGATTTCAACAAGTGCACGACCCATGTCGGTTCCAGGTAATTGGAACTTATCCACATTCTTTACTTTTCCACCTAACAGTGAAATCGCATGTTTTGCCTGCTGGATTTCTTCTTCAGAATCTCCACTTTTATAAGAAACAAAACTGCCATTTACAGCTACAAATGGAAGGCAATACTCACTCAATGTTGACAGATTCGCAACAGCTCTTGAAACGCAGAGATCAAACTGCTCTCTGTATTCCTTTTTCTTTGCAAAATCTTCTGCTCTTCCATGAATTGTACTGATATTTTCCAATCCTAATTCTTCAATTACTGCATCTAAGAACTTAATTCGTTTATTCAATGAATCAAGAAGTACAACCTTCAGATGCGGAAATGCAATCTTCAGAGGAATCCCCGGGAAACCAGCTCCTGTTCCGATATCGATCACGCTCTGCACCTTCTGCATCTCCTGTGTTCTTGCGATTGTCAGACTATCTGTAAAGTGCTTCAGATTCACCTCATCATACTCCGTGATCCCTGTCAGATTCATCACTTTATTCCACTCAACAAGCATCTCATAATACTTGTCGAACTGCTGCTTCTGCTGCTCATTTAATGTGATTCCGATTTTTTCTAATTCTAGATCAAATTTACTCTGTGCGTTCTCTCCCACTCTATTCTCCAATCATTACTTCCAACGGAACAGTTTCACCAATCCTACAATACCATTCCGCGGAATATTAATATAGCATTTTTAAATTCTCATGTATTGATTTAACTAACCATTTATTTACTGCTCAAATATACAAGAAGTACGGACACATCTGCCGGTGAAACTCCTGAGATTCTGGATGCCTGGCCGATTGACGACGGACGGATCTTTTTCAGTTTCTGCTTTGCCTCAAGACGAAGACTCTGAATCTCATCATAATTAATATTTTCTGGAATTCTCTTGTTCTCAAGCTTCTTAAACTGCTCTACCTGACGCATCTGACGCTTAATATAACCATCATATTTGATATTAATATCAACCTGTTCTTTTACATCATATGGCAGTTCTTCTCTGTGCTTATCGATCGGTGCAATCTTCTCATAAGACAACTCCGGTCTGCGAATCAGCTCTGCAAGTGTTGTTCCTGAGGTCAGCGGTGTGCTTTCATAGGATTCAAGCAATGCCTGTACAGCTTCTGTAGTACCTACATTTGTGTGCTCCACACGCTCGATCTCTTTCTCGATCATCTCTTCCTTTTTCAGCAGTTTCTGGTATCTTTCCTCATCGATCAGTCCCACCTCGTAACCAATCTTTGTAAGACGCATATCTGCATTATCCTGACGAAGAAGCAGTCTGTACTCCGCGCGTGAAGTCATCATACGATACGGTTCATGACTCTCTTTTGTGACAAGATCATCGATCAAAACTCCGATATACCCCTGGGATCTGTCGATCACGATACCTTCTTTTCCCTGCAGCTTTCTCGCCGCATTGATTCCTGCGATCAGTCCCTGGGAAGCAGCCTCTTCATAACCTGAACTTCCGTTAAACTGTCCACCACTGAACAGACCTTCAATCTCTTTGAATTCCAATGTACTCTTCAACTGTCTCGCATCAATGCAGTCGTACTCGATCGCATACGCATTTCGCACGATCTTCGCATGTTCCAGTCCCGGCACACTTCTGTACATTGCATACTGAACATCTTCCGGAAGTGAACTGGACATTCCACCGACATACATTTCATTCGTCTCAAGTCCTTCCGGCTCGATAAACACCTGATGACGATTCTTGTCCGGGAATTTCACAACCTTATCCTCGATAGACGGACAATATCTCGGTCCCGTACCTTCAATTGCTCCTGAATAAAGCGGTGAACGATCCAGATTGTCACGGATGATCTCATGTGTTGTCTCATTCGTATAAGTCAGCCAGCAGGACGCCTGATCGATCTGAACACTCTCAGGATCTGTAGTAAATGAGAACGGTACAACCCTCTCATCTCCTTTCTGCTCCTGCATCTTGCTGAAATCAATCGTATTCTTATCAATACGCGCCGGTGTACCTGTTTTGAATCGATACATCTTAATTCCGAGTGCTTTCAGACTATCTGTCAGGTAGTTGGCACTCTGAAGCCCGTTAGGGCCCGTATGTGTGCTTATTTTGCCGTAAATACAACGTGCCTTTAAATATGTACCCGTACAGAGTACAACGGCCTTACAGCGGTAAATAGCGCCTGAGTACGTCTGTACTCCTGTGATCTTCCCATCCTCTGCCAGGATCTCTGTCACTTCCATCTGACGGATATCCAGATTCTCCTGGTTCTGAAGCACCTGACGCATTGTTTTACTATAATTTGCCTTATCCGCCTGTGCACGCAGTGAATGCACGGCAGGACCTTTTGAACTGTTAAGCATCTTAGACTGGATAAATGTCTGGTCAATGACTTTTCCCATCTCTCCGCCAAGTGCATCCAACTCTCTGACCAGATGCCCCTTTGAGCTTCCTCCGATATTCGGATTGCATGGCATCAGCGCAATACTGTCCACACTGACCGTAAAGATCACTGTCTTAAATCCAAGTCTTGCAGTCGCAAGTGCAGCCTCACAGCCCGCATGTCCTGCGCCTACAACGACAACATCATATTCATCTTTATTTTCCCATACAGAACTTGCTGAATATTTCATTTACTAAATCTTCTCCTATTGATTCTCCGGTAATATTTCCAAGTGATTCATAGGCATCCATCAGATCGATCGAATAGAAATCCTCCGGCATGCCGGCATCAATGCTGAAAATGACTTTCTTCATACTCTCTCTCGCATTGACCAATGCATTTTTCTGTCTTGCATTTGTAATATAAACCTCTTCATTGAATGAGAGATCTCCCTTTAAGAACATTGCTTTCACGGTGTTCTCAAGTTCCTTGATTCCCTGCTCTTCCTTCGCAGAAATCGCAATCACAGGAATCTGCTTCTGAACACCTTTTTGTGAAATCCTTTCGCGGATCATCTCTTCTGTCACTACGGTATCCAGATCCGACTTATTAAGCAGAATCACTGTTCTTTTATCATAAATCAAATCAAAGATTTTTTCATCATTTTCGTCAAGATTTCTTGATGCATCTACAACATAAATAATAAGATCTGCCTCTTTTGCGTATTCTTTCGCCTTATCGACACCCATTTTTTCCACGATATCGTCTGTCTGACGGATTCCGGCAGTATCTATGATATTCAAAGTCAGTCCCTGCAGACGGATTTGTTCCTCCAGAACATCTCTTGTCGTTCCTTCAATATCTGTAACGATCGCACGGTCATGACCAGCCAGAATGTTCAGAAGTGAAGACTTTCCTGCATTCGGTTTTCCAAGAATTACTGTCTGGATTCCCTCTTTCATGATCCTTCCATCATCCGAGGAATCAATCAGTTCTTTCAGCTGCCCGATCACCTCTTCTGCTGCCTCCTTTAGCACCTCACCGTATCCATCGACACTGATATGCTCCGGGTCATCCAGCGCAGTCTCAATAAACGCTGTATGATAAATGATCTTCTCACGGATCTCTTTGATCCTGTTCTTCACACTTCCCTTGAGCTGGCTGATCGAACTCTGTAACGCATACTCATTTTCTGATGTGATCACATCAATGACCGCCTCTGCCTGTGACAGATCCATCTTGCCGTTTAAGAATGCCCTCTTGGTAAATTCTCCCGGCTCTGCCGGTCTTGCTCCCGCCTTTAAGACCGTCTCCAAAACTCTGCTTACAACATAAGTTCCACCGTGGCAGTTGATCTCAACTGTGTCTTCTCCTGTAAATGTGCGAGATCCGCGCATCACCATCACAAGTACTTCGTCAACTGTCTCATCTCCATCCATTACATGTCCATAATGAATCGTATGCGTTGGCACTTCTGTAATCGTTTCTTTCCCTTTATATACACGATCTGCTATCTCCAGCGCTTCACTTCCGCTGATTCTTACAATTCCGATTCCCGAATTAGTCATACCTGTAGAAATCGCTGCAATCGTATCCTGATTCATGCCTTATTTCCTTTCTGTTTTCTCTTTACATTATTTCCTTTTTTCTATACTTTACATAGAAAAAAGGACGTTCCACACCTCACGAAAGTATCCGTGAAGCGTAAACGTCCTTTCGCTTCCGATTCATAAACAGTATTATTTCTTCAAAGTAATAACAACTTTTCTGAACGGCTCTTCTCCCTCGCTGTGTGTCATCACATAAGGATCTGACTGCAGTGCTGAGTGGATGATTCTTCTCTCATAAGGATTCATCGGCTCAAGTGCTACCGGTCTTCTGTTTCTCTTTACCTTATGTGCAATGTTCTTTGCAAGGTGTCTCAGAGTCTCTTCTCTTCTTGCACGATAGTTCTCTGTGTCAAGCTTTACTCTTACATAACCTTCCTGATGCTTGTTCGCTACACGGTTCGCAAGATACTGCAGAGAATCCAGAGTCTGTCCTCTCTTACCAATCAGGATTCCCATGTGCTCTCCACTCATATCTACACAAAGTGCACCGTCCTGATCGATCTCAGTCTTAAGCTCAACTTCCATGTCCATGGCTTTCATTGTATTCTTGAGGAAATCTTCTACTGCTTTGATTGTCTGAGGCTGAACTTCTACAAGTTTTGTCTCTTTCTTAACTTCCTCTTTTACTTCTTTTTCTACAGCTTTTTCAAAAGCAGCCTTCTGAGGTTCATCCGCTTTCTTTTCTGCAGCTGCTTTCTGAGGCTGAACTGCTTCAACCTTCTTTGGCTCTACTCTCACAGGTTCTTCTACTACAGGCTCTTCTACCTTCTCCTCTTTCGGTTCCGGTTTTCTTCTTGCTTCAATAACTGCCTGCTTCATTCCGATTCCCAGGAATCCTGCGCTTCCCTTCTCGATTACTTCGTACTCCAGTCTGTCGCTTGTTACACCAAGCTGGATCAATGCTTCTGTGATCGCATCATCAACTGTTTTCGCCGATACTCTGATACTACCGTTCATCCCGATTCCTCCATCTTCAAATCCTGACCCGTCTCCTGCTTTTTAAGAGAACGGTTAGGAGTTACGAATCTTCCTTTATTTTTTCTTGCCCTTTTTTCCTTTGGAGCTGCTCTCATCTTCCGCCTTCGGCTGGTTTGTCTGCTGTCCGCTGTTATAACGGCTTACTAGATTTGCCTTAGAAGCAAGGCTTCCCGGCTTAGAATTCTGAGCCTTCTGCTGTGCTTTCTGGATCTTTTCTTCTCTCTCTGCTTCAGAAATTCCAGATTTTCCTTTTGTAACAGTACCCACATTACGAGTACTTGTTGTTGCCATCTTATTGATCTCTTTTGCAGGAGCTCCGTGTTTCTCACGTTTCTTCTGTGCTTTCTCCTGGTTCTCTTTGATCATCTCATCAAGAGACTTTGTGCTGAGATATTTGTTGATTGCAAGCTGCTGAATACATCTTACTGCTGCACTTGCTGCCCAGTAGAGACCAAGACCTGCCGGAAGTGTGAATCCCATAAATACTGAGATCAGCGGCATTGTGTATGTCATTGTCTTCATAGAGCTTGCCATCGGGTTATCTTTGTCATCTCCTGCCGGCTGTGGCTGAAGCTTAACACTGATAAACTGTGTCAGACCTGCAAGTACCGGAATAAGTACCGCAAGGATGATCCCTACAACGGATCCGTTGTGGAATGCAGTTGTCAGCTGTGTCAGCGGCTGCTCTCCGATATTAATTCCAAGGAAACTGTTCAGATGAGTAACCTTATCCATTGTCTGCTGTGCAAGATCCGTGATACTCGGCATCTTTTCCATCAGCGCATTCCATGTAGAATCCTGGAATTTATAAAGTACATTTACAATTGTATCTGCCTGAGAATAATCATAAGCCTTTGGGTTCATAAGAACCGGGCTTGCTTCACCGATCGTCTCCATGATCTTCTGGAAGCCATTTGTATTCATGATTGCTTCTGTCACAGGCATATAAACATCTTTAACACCTTTTACATACGTCGGAATATCACGGATAACCGGATACAGTGCGAACAGAATCGGCATCTGGATCAACATCGGGAGGCATCCACCTGTCATGGAAGTTCCATACTTCTCATAAACAAGATTGATCTCTTCCTGCTGCTTCATCATTGAAGCCTGATCTTTCTTTCCTTCGTATTTTTTCTGAATTTTCTTGATCTCCGGCTGCATAACAGCTGACATCTTAGAAAACTTCTGCTGCTTGATTGTAAGCGGAATCATCAATGTATAAATAATGATTGTGAAAATAATGATACAAACACCAATATTCTCAATACCAATCTTACTAAGTACATTGAAGATACCATTCATTACCTGACCTAAAAGCCAGGCAATCTGTTTGATAATCGGCCAGTCTCCATAACCTGAAGCCAAAAGTCCGTATACTTCCATTACTTATCCTCCTTAAGGTACCGGATCATATCCACCTTTTGAAAATGGATTACAGCGCAGGATTCTCCATACCGCCAGAGCCCCTCCCTTGAGTGCTCCGTACTTCTCGATTGCTTCCAACCCATACTGTGAGCAGGTTGGATAATACTTACAAGTGCATCCGCCCTTCATTCCGGACAGATATTTCCTGTAAAAACGAATCATCCATAACAAGACATACTTCATCTGCGCCACTTCCTTATCATTGTCTTATCAGACATATATGTGATGAAGCTTTCCGAGATGGATCAGTGCACTTTCCACATCATGATAATTCTTATCCTTTGCACTTGTTCTCGCGATTACTACTATATCATATCCACATCGGAAATGTTCTTCTGATAATCTGTAACTTTCTCTGATCAATCGGGTAAGATGATGTCTTACCACACTGTTTCCAACCTTCTTACTAACTGATATTCCCAGTCGGTTCTTATTCAGTTCGTTCGGGATTATATACATTACAAGACATTTATTAGCGAAAGATTTTCCATTCCTGTAGACTGACTGAAAATCTTTATTCTTTTTTAAAGACTCAGAAAATTTCATCAATATCCTCTTCATTCCAGATAACAAAAATCCTGTTATCATTTAATATTAAATAGAAGAAAAGGCCACATATATGCGGCCTATGCTGATAACTGTTTTCTTCCTTTTGCTCTTCTTGCTGCCAGAACTTTTCTTCCGCCTGGTGTGCTCATTCTTGCTCTGAATCCGTGAACTTTAGATCTTGATCTCTTCTTCGGCTGAAATGTCATCTTCATATTCTTACACCTCCCTTATGCCTGATATACCTTATAATAAAAGTATTCACAAAATTAACTTCGTTACTGCGCCTCAATATTAAAAGACACTGCTCTTAATTATAGAGGGAAAACCGCATAAAGTCAAGCTTTATCAACAATCTTTCCCTCAATTTCTGGCCTTTTTTCATTTTAAAGAGTTTTTCACATTTTCTGTGAATAATTTCACAGTTCTTCGAAACCCTTATATATCAAGGGATACAACTATTTTTTCACATAATTATACAACAGTTATACAGAAGTTATCCACAAAGTTATCAACATATGTGGATAACTTCTGTATAACCTGTGGAAAACCACTAAATATCGTGTTGATAAAATTTTTTTTATTCATAAAAAACCATATTTATCAACGTTTTAAGATGTTGATAAAGTTATACACACTGTTTTTCCATTGATTCTACAGCTTTTTTGATGTAGAATGTAATGGAGAGACTCTACCATTTTTAGAGTTATCCACATTATTTTAGTACGAAGTTAATAAAAAGTGGCTGTTTTTCACTTTTTTAACAAACAGTTGCTGAAAACATTGTATTTGGGTAGGGGGAAGTTTGCCCTAAAAGCCATAATCAGGAGTTGAATGTGGATAAGTCCTGAATTATTTGCGCTGGATTTTCAACCTTTCCATTATAATTTTAAAAAATTAGGAGTTACTATCGATGAACATTGTAGAACAAAACTGGGATCAGGTACTAAACAAGATGAAGCTGGAATATTGCTCATCCAATATTTCTTATACTACATGGATTGCACCACTTACTGTTTATGAAGTCAAGGACAATACCGTATATATTCTCGTCAAACTGAAGGCGAGTCTTGAACATATTCAAGATAAATATCTGCTTCCTTTTAAGGTCTGCATCGCCGAAGTAACCGGTACAGAATATGAAGTGGAATTTGTAACCGACAGCCCGAAAGTGATTAAGGAAAAGAAAGAATCTTCCGTCCAGAAGACCCGTGTAAATGCGATTTATGAAAAGGCAAACTTAAATCCAAAGTACACGTTCGACACATTTGTCGTTGGAAGCAACAACAATTTCGCTCACGCTGCTTCCCTCGCAGTTGCCGAATCTCCGGGAGAGATCTACAACCCTCTCTTCTTATATGGAGGTGTTGGACTTGGAAAGACCCATTTGATGCACTCGATCGCGCATTTTATTCTGGACAAGAATCCAAAGAAAAAAGTACTCTATGTAACCAGTGAGACATTTACAAATGAGCTGATCGAAGCTCTGAAGAACGGTAAAACCGCCGGAAACGAATCCGCAATGTCAAAATTCCGCGATAAATACCGTAATAATGATGTACTTTTGATTGATGATATCCAGTTCATTATAGGAAAAGAAAGTACACAGGAAGAGTTCTTCCATACATTTAACCATCTGCATACTTCCGGAAAGCAGATCATCATATCGTCTGATAAGCCGCCGAAAGATATTGAGACTTTGGAGGCCAGACTTCGTACGCGCTTTGAGTGGGGTCTGATCGCTGATATTTCATCACCTAACTATGAAACCCGTATGGCGATTCTTCAGAAGAAGATCGAACTGGATCATTTGGAAAAATATAACATTCCGAATGATGTACTCGAGTATATCGCAACGAACGTTAAGACAAATATCCGAGAACTTGAAGGCTCTCTTAATAAGCTGATCGCACTTTATAAGCTGAACAATAACGAATCCATCGATATTGCGCTCGCAGCAGAAGCATTAAAAGACATCATTTCTTCGGATAATAAGAGAGAAGTTACACCGGAACTGATCCTGGATATCGTTTCCGATCATTTTGGTGTGTCTATTGCCGACCTCAAAGGCGGCAAACGTAACGCCGAGATCGTTTTTCCGCGCCAGATTGCCATGTATCTGATCCGTAATATGACAGAAACTTCATTAAAAGCAGTCGGTGTCATCCTTGGGGGAAAAGATCATTCTACCATCAAGCATGGAATCGAAAAAATCGAGAACGAATTACAGGCGGACGAGACTCTTTCTAACACTATTAATATCATAAAGAAGAAGATCAACCCGGCTTAGCCTTATTTTGCTGTTTTCAGCTGTGAATAACTATGTGGAAAATCTAATTATCATATGTGGATAACTATGGGATAGCCTTGGGAAAACCACAGGATTTCTGCAACTGTCTTTAGAAACGAAAAAGTTTTCAACAACAGTTCCACACATAATCCAGTCAGATTCCACAGAGTTTTCAAAGCCGATTTTCCTTGCAAACAGTGGGCTGGAGGCACTTTTCCTCTTTTCCACATCCCCTAAGACGGCTGAGGCGGAAACTATTTTATTTATTTATCCATTACACACGTGCGAAAGGAGTTATACACA
>OGXH01002596.1_pt1 | contig 12446 bp, 10 predicted proteins | sample 1576241 | NCBI WGS metagenome assembly OGXH01 (sample SAMEA3541529, study PRJEB24748) | human gut metagenome | biome: human gut; feature: human-associated habitat; material: faeces | place: China | collected 2012
AGGAGTCCGGCCTGTATTACAACCGCCACCGCTATTATGACCCGCTGCAGGGGCGGTATATCACTCAGGATCCGATTGGGCTGAAGGGGGGATGGAATTTTTATCAGTATCCGCTGAATCCGGTTCAGTATATAGATTCAATGGGACTGGCATCAAAATATGGACACTTAAATAATGGCGGATATGGAGCGAGACCCAACAAACCGCCTACGCCCGATCCAAGTAAATTGCCGGACATAGCGAAACAATTAAGACTGCCATATCCTATTGACCAGGCCAGTAGTGCGCCTAATGTTTTCAAAACATTCTTCAGAGCATTAAGCCCTTACGACTACACACTGTATTGCAGGAAGTGGGTAAAACCAAATCTGACTTGTACGCCACAGGATGATTCCCAGTATCCAGGGATGGATACAAAGACAGCAAGTGATTACCTGCCACAGACAAATTGGCCAACAACTCAATTACCACCAGGATATACTTGTGCAGAACCCTATTTATTCCCAGACATTAATAAACCCGATGGGCCAGCAACAGCAGGGATAGATGATTTGGGTGAAATTTTAGCTAAGATGAAACAGAGAACATCGAGAGGAATAAGAAAATGAAAAGAGTTTTGTTCTTTTTGCTGATGATATTTGTTAGTTTTGGTGTTATAGCTGATTGCGAAATACAAGCTAAAGATCATGATTGTTTTACTATTTTCGCTAAGGGTACTATTTTTTCCGCGTTTCCTGTCTTAAATAATAAAGCCATGTGGAGATGGTATCAGAATGAGGACATCGGTGAGTATTATTGGCAAACAGAACTGGGTACATGTAAAAATAATAAATTCACACCAAGCGGGGCGAGACTCTTAATTCGCGTCGGGTCACTACGCCTTAATGAAAATCATGCCATCAAAGGAACGTTGCAGGAGTTGATAAATACAGCAGAAAAAACGGCGTTTCTCGGCGATCGGTTTAGAAGTTATATAAGAGCGGGTATCTATCAAAAAAAGAGCAGTGATCCAGTTCAGTTGTTGGCAGTCCTTGATAATTCAATCATGGTAAAATATTTTAAAGATGAGAAACCAACTTATGCTCGAATGACAGCACATCTCCCGAACAAAGATGAGTCTTACGAATGTTTAACAAAAATACAGCATGAACTGCTTCGTAGTGAAGAAAAATAAAACATCTTCCTGAGAAAATAAATTAACCATTCGGAAAAACATGTTCTTAATGGATATCCAGGTACACCAGAAGGTCGATTTGGAAAAATGGATTCCGATGGTAAGAATATCATATATTCTGAATGTAATGTTTTACCCTCAACTTTTGAGATTCGATAGGTGTAGAACACGAGAAACTCACTAATATTACTTATTATGATATTGTTTACAATATCACACTCAGTATTTGGAAAAGAAAATCCAGTGGAAATTTTAGTAAATAGTCGTGAAATGGCTTTGGAATTATCATATGTTTACATTAAATATGTATACGGGAAAGAAAAAGCAGAATTTCAGAAACCATATAGTATTACAGATGACAATAATTGTTGGAAAATCGAGGGAAAACAACCGAAGACGTTAGGAGGAAATTTTACAATACTAATAGCGAAAAAAGATGGGCAAGTGTTGCATGTAATACACACAAAATAATCCACTGTACAGTCGATTCAAATATTTTACCAAGGTGTGTTTCGTAACTATTTTGTGTACAATATGACTCTACATATCGACGAAAAAACCACTTGATTTGACAGGAACACATTCAAAAAATTTCTTTTTTCATTTCAGGAGCGATTTTCATCTGTTACTTGAAGTATCTGTGAGATTAAGTGACTCCCCCTAACGTCGTACTAAATAGTAATTACTGGCCATACCGGGAGCAGTATTCGGCGCTTCCCACATGCAGCTGAATAACCGCATCAGCGAAGATGTATTGTATTTTTACTATCACAATGTGTACGGACGGTTTATGGAAAAGAATGAACATTAGATACGCGATGCGGCGGCAGGTTACACGGTTATCACTACGATAGCCAATACTGGCTGGTGCATTACCATCGTGAACAATAGGACGCCGTACTGCTGGAAATTTCTTACCTTTATGACTCCCCGCGCCGCCGTATCGGAAAACGGGAAGCAATCAAGATGAGGCTGATATAATGTGCGGGATGCCCAGGGAAAGATCATCAGAAGTACACTTTTTGTACTAAATAATTCGCATTTTATGTTTAAAAATTGAGATATTCCTTATTACCTGAAGCTGTTTTTTATTGCTTATACATGATCAAATACTCCTTACATAATTAAGGAGAACAAAATGGAACTTAAAAAATTGATGGAACATATTTCTATTATCCCCGATTACAGACAAGCCTGGAAAGTGGAACATAAATTATCGGATATTCTACTGTTGACTATTTGTGCCGTTATTTCTGGTGCAGAAGGTTGGGAAGATATAGAGGATTTTGGGGAAACACATCTCGATTTTTTGAAGCAATATGGTGATTTTGAAAATGGTATTCCTGTTCACGATACCATTGCCAGAGTTGTATCCTGTATCAGTCCTGCAAAATTTCACGAGTGCTTTATTAACTGGATGCGTGACTGCCATTCTTCAGATGATAAAGACGTCATTGCAATTGATGGAAAAACGCTCCGGCACTCTTATGACAAGAGTCGCCGCAGGGGAGCGATTCATGTCATTAGTGCGTTCTCAACAATGCACAGTCTGGTCATCGGACAGATCAAGACGGATGAGAAATCTAATGAGATTACAGCTATCCCAGAACTTCTTAACATGCTGGATATTAAAGGAAAAATCATCACAACTGATGCGATGGGTTGCCAGAAAGATATTGCAGAGAAGATACAAAAACAGGGAGGTGATTATTTATTCGCTGTAAAAGGAAACCAGGGGCGGCTAAATAAAGCCTTCGAGGAAAAATTTCCGCTGAAAGAATTAAATAATCCCAAGCATGACAGTTACGCAATTAGTGAAAAGAGTCACGGCAGAGAAGAAACCCGTCTTCATATTGTTTGCGATGTCCCTGATGAGCTTATTGATTTCACGTTTGAATAGAAAGGGCAGCTATGGTTAGAAACTACCTGACGTCAGTCCTTGCGGGGAGCAGGCTTTCGTAAATTTGTCCTGCTACAACAGGATTAACTTCACAAATATCATTTCTCAACGTCTACACTTACTCCTGTAAACCGCTCAGGAGCAGTAATGAATCTACAACGATTTGATGACAGCACCCTAATCCGTATCTTTGCCCTTCATGAGTTACATCGACTGAAAGAACATGGCTTAACGCGCGGGGCGCTTCTCGATTATCACAGCCGCTATAAACTCGTCTTTCTGGCGCATTCTCAGCCGGAGTACCGCAAACTTGGCCCGTTCGTGGCTGATATTCACCAGTGGCAAAATCTGGATGACTATTACAACCAGTACCGCCAACGCGTAGTTGTTTTGCTTTCTCACCCCGCCAACCCGCGCGATCACACCAATGTTTTGATGCACGTTCAGGGTTATTTTCGCCCGCATATTGATTCCACAGAACGCCAGCAGCTGGCTGCGCTTATCGACAGTTATCGCCGTGGCGAGCAACCACTTCTTGCGCCGCTGATGCGTATCAAACACTATATGGCGCTTTATCCTGACGCCTGGCTTTCAGGGCAGCGTTATTTCGAACTTTGGCCGCGTGTGATTAACTTGCGCCATTCAGGAGTTTTATGACTACCCATCTGGTCTGGTTTCGCCAGGATTTACGTCTGCACGATAATCTCGCACTGGCTGCCGCCTGCCGCAATTCGTCTGCACGCGTGCTGGCGTTGTATATCGCTACACCACGCCAGTGGGCGACGCATAACATGTCGCCGCGTCAGGCTGAACTTATCAATGCTCAACTGAATGGGCTACAAATAGCGCTTGCGGAAAAAGGTATTCCTTTATTGTTCCGTGAAGTGGATGACTTTGTCGCCAGTGTCGAAATAGTTAAACAGGTGTGCGCGGAAAACAGCGTTACCCACCTGTTTTATAACTATCAGTATGAAGTGAATGAGCGGGCGCGGGATGTGGAAGTTGAAAGAGCGCTGCGTAACGTGGTGTGTGAAGGATTTGATGACAGCGTGATCCTGCCGCCTGGCGCGGTGATGACCGGTAATCACGAGATGTACAAAGTCTTTACGCCTTTTAAGAATGCCTGGCTGAAACGGCTGCGGGAAGGGATGCCGGAGTGCGTCGCTGCGCCAAAAGTTCGTAGTAGCGGATCGATAGAGCCCTCGCCATCCATTACGCTGAATTATCCTCGTCAGTCTTTCGATACTGCGCATTTTCCGGTGGAAGAAAAAGCGGCGATTGCGCAATTACGCCAGTTTTGCCAGAACGGTGCCGGAGAATATGAGCAACAACGAGATTTTCCGGCAGTGGAAGGCACCAGCCGTTTGTCGGCCAGCCTGGCAACGGGCGGGTTATCGCCTCGCCAGTGCTTGCATCGCTTGTTGGCTGAACAGCCGCAGGCGCTGGACGGTGGGGCCGGTAGTGTCTGGCTTAATGAGCTGATCTGGCGCGAGTTTTACCGTCACCTGATAACGTATCACCCCTCGTTGTGTAAACATCGTCCATTTATTGCCTGGACGGATCGTGTACAGTGGCAGAGCAATCCCGCACATTTACAGGCCTGGCAGGAAGGCAAAACGGGATACCCGATTGTTGATGCCGCTATGCGTCAGCTTAACAGCACTGGCTGGATGCATAACAGGCTACGGATGATTACAGCCAGTTTTCTGGTGAAAGATTTATTGATCGACTGGCGCGAAGGCGAGCGATATTTCATGTCGCAGCTGATTGATGGTGATTTGGCAGCCAATAACGGTGGCTGGCAGTGGGCCGCTTCAACCGGAACCGATGCAGCGCCGTATTTTCGTATTTTCAACCCGACAACCCAGGGCGAGAAATTTGATCATGAGGGCGAGTTTATCCGCCAGTGGCTACCGGAACTGCGCGATGTGCCAGGGAAAGTGGTGCATGAGCCGTGGAAGTGGGCGCAGAAAGCAGGTGTGACGCTGGATTATCCGCAACCGATAGTCGAGCACAAAGAAGCGAGAGTACAAACGTTGGCAGCGTATGAGGCGGCGCGGAAGGGGAAATAACAGACGCGTCAGGCAATCGAGCCCAGATGCCGGATGCGGCGTGAACGCCTTATCCAGCCTACAAATTTGTGCAAATTCAATAAATTGCAGGAAATACGTAGGCCTGATAAGACGCGTCAAGCGTCGCATCAGGCATCGGTGCTGGCCTATTAAGACTCCAGCGCCAGCGCGCGGTTTCTGAATTTCAGCGCCTGATACAGCCAAATCATCAGTACCAGTCCTACACACGCCAGTGCGCCCCAGGTAATTTGATCAAATACTTCAATATATGCATTGATGGAGTAGTTGATCGCCCCGGAAGCATCAAACGAAGCCTGCGATGTCTGATCGGCAATCACGCCCGCCAGATAGTTCGCGATCGCGCCAGAAAGCAGCATGTAGATGCCGGTTAATACGCCGGTCACACCGGGGATTTCAATGCGCGTAATTTGCGACATGGCAACCGGGTCGATAAACAGTTCCGCAAAGCCCATCACCGCCAGGCCTAATACCATCAGTGGCAGAGAAGAGTGACCATACATTGCGGACCAGCGGGCGCTTAAGGTCAGAATGCAGAATCCGGCGCTCATCAGGCCAAGGCCAAGAGCAAATTTCCCCCAGATGCGCACGGTACGATTACCCGCGACACTCTCTTTTACCACCCACGCCAGGAACACACCGCACAGCATAACTGCGAAGGCATTAATCGACTGGAACATCGCGGTCGGAACGGTATAACCAAACATATCGCGGTTAACGAAGCGGTCGATATAAAGGCTAATCGAGCTACCGCCCTGTTGTGCGAAGGCCCAGAACAACATACTGAAGAAGGTGAGCGTCACAATCAGCCCCAGCTCCTTCCGCTGTTTCTGGTTTTCTGCTTTGCGATAAATTTTTGCCAGTACACCCAGGCCAATAATAGTCGCGACAATTAAGGCGTATACCGACCACTCTTTCCAGAACAGTATGGTAATCAGTGCAGGCGTTGCCACCAGCAGAACCAGCAGCCATCCCCAGTTCGGCAGGAGAAAGTTTGTCGCACGCAGTACTTTTTTGTTAACGCCGCGGGTATGAGTGAAATGACGATTGCCACATAAGAAAATGACCAGACCCGCGATCATGCCAACCGCCGCCAGGCCAAAGCCCATCGCCCAGCTGTACTCTTCCTGGGCGTAACCACAGGCGATAGGTGCGATAATAGACCCCACGTTACCCGCCGCATACATCAGCGAGAAACCGCCATCACGACGCGGATCGGTTGGCTCATACAGCTCGCCGAGCAGACAGCTTACGTTAGATTTAAACAGGCCATAGCCGCAGACGATAATCGCCAGGGACAGATAGAGGAATGACGGATGGATCTCACTGGCACCCAGCACCACATGACCGATCGCCATCAACAACGCCCCCAGCATCACCGCCATGCGATTGCCGAGAACTTTATCCGCCAAAAAGCCACCGAGGATTGGCGTGACATACACCAGCGAACAGTAGGCGCTAAATAACTCGTAGGCGTGAGTATCGTTGTATTTTAGTTGATTGGTGAGATAGAGAATCAGCAGGGCACGCATGCCGTAAAAGCTAAAATATTCCCAGATTTGCAGCGCAACGACATAGTAAATAGCGCGCGGCTGTGATGCGTGTTTATTCATAATAATTCCACAATTGACGGCAACGTCACGTAATAGTTGCGCGGCGTGCTTGTGTTTCCTTAAAGTTAAAACTTTGATACAGATCTGATTATTTATGCAATATGCTGTCTGATTGCATAAATATACATTAGCTGAAGCGTGATGATATAAACAATTTGCGTCTTTTGGCGTCGGGTTTGTTTCTTAATATGTCAAAAGATTGGCTATCGACGAACTGGCGAGGTAACGCTATGTTAACGGTGTAGCTATCAGAATACGGAAGGCGCGAAGATGAAAAACACCGAACTGGAACAACTGATTAACGAAAAACTGAACAGCGCGGCGATTAGTGATTACGCGCCGAATGGTTTGCAGGTGGAAGGCAAAGAGACGGTGCAAAAAATTGTTACCGGTGTCACCGCCAGCCAGGCTTTGCTCGATGAGGCAGTGCGTCTGGGCGCGGATGCGGTCATTGTGCATCATGGCTACTTCTGGAAAGGAGAGTCTCCGGTCATTCGCGGAATGAAGCGTAACCGTTTAAAAACGTTGCTGGCGAATGATATCAACCTGTATGGCTGGCATTTGCCGCTTGACGCACATCCTGAGCTGGGCAATAACGCACAGCTGGCGGCGTTACTGGGGATCACGGTCATGGGCGAAATTGAGCCGTTGGTGCCGTGGGGCGAACTGACCATGCCTGTGCCGGGACTGGAGCTGGCTTCCTGGATTGAAGCGCGTCTGGGACGTAAGCCGTTATGGTGTGGCGATACCGGACCTGAGGTGGTCCAGCGCGTCGCCTGGTGCACGGGCGGCGGGCAAAGTTTTATCGATAGCGCCGCGCGTTTTGGCGTGGATGCTTTTATTACTGGCGAAGTTTCTGAACAGACCATTCATTCAGCCCGCGAGCAGGGATTGCATTTTTATGCTGCAGGTCACCATGCCACTGAACGTGGTGGTATTCGCGCATTGAGCGAGTGGCTGAATGAAAATACCGATCTTGATGTGACCTTTATTGATATTCCTAATCCTGCATAACGAATAATCAGAGGGATCGAAAGTGCAACGAGCGCGTTGTTATCTGATAGGTGAAACGGCGGTAGTGCTGGAACTGGAACCGCCGGTGACGCTGGCTAGCCAGAAACGGATCTGGCGACTGGCGCAGCGTCTGGTGGATATGCCGAATGTGGTTGAAGCCATTCCCGGCATGAACAATATCACGGTGATTTTGCGTAATCCTGAGTCGCTGGCGCTGGATGCCATAGAGCGTTTGCAACGCTGGTGGGAGGAGAGCGAGGCGCTGGAGCCGGAGTCTCGCTTTATTGAAATTCCGGTGGTTTACGGTGGTGCAGGCGGACCGGATTTGGCGGTGGTCGCGGCGCATTGCGGGTTGAGCGAAAAACAGGTTGTTGAATTGCACTCCTCCGTGGAATACGTGGTCTGGTTTTTAGGTTTTCAACCGGGCTTCCCGTATCTCGGGAGTTTGCCGGAACAACTACACACGCCACGGCGCGCTGAACCGCGCTTACTCGTTCCGGCAGGTTCTGTCGGGATCGGCGGGCCGCAGACTGGTGTTTATCCGCTGGCAACGCCGGGTGGCTGGCAGTTGATTGGTCATACCTCACTCAGCCTGTTTGATCCGGCGCGTGACGAACCCATCTTATTACGTCCGGGAGACAGCGTGCGCTTTGTACCGCAGAAGGAGGGAGTATGCTGAAGATTATTCGTGCGGGCATGTATACCACTGTGCAGGATGGCGGTCGTCACGGTTTTCGCCAGTCGGGTATCAGCCACTGCGGCGCACTGGATATGCCCGCGTTACGCATTGCTAACCTACTGGTGGGTAATGACGCCAATGCCCCCGCGCTGGAGATCACGCTCGGTCAGTTAACTGTTGAGTTCGAAACTGATGGGTGGTTTGCTCTGACGGGTGCCGGTTGCGAAGCGCGGCTGGATGATAATGCCGTCTGGACCGGCTGGCGATTGCCGATGAAAGCAGGCCAGCGTTTAACGCTTAAACGCCCGCAGCACGGGATGCGCAGTTATCTGGCGGTCGCGGGTGGTATTGATGTTCCGCCGGTAATGGGCTCATGCAGCACCGATCTCAAAGTGGGGATTGGCGGGCTGGAAGGCCGTTTACTGAAGGATGGTGACCGACTCCCGATTGGCAAATCGAAGCGTGATTTTATGGAAGCGCAGGGCGTTAAACAGCTGCTGTGGGGCAACCGCATTCGCGCCTTGCCGGGGCCGGAATATCATGAGTTCGATCGCGCCTCGCAGGATGCATTCTGGCGTTCGCCCTGGCAGCTTAGCTCGCAAAGTAACCGCATGGGCTATCGCTTACAGGGGCAAATTTTAAAACGCACCACCGATCGCGAACTGTTATCTCACGGTTTGTTACCGGGCGTGGTGCAGGTGCCACATAACGGGCAGCCGATTGTGTTGATGAACGACGCACAGACCACCGGTGGTTACCCGCGTATTGCCTGTATCATTGAGGCTGATATGTACCATCTGGCGCAAATTCCGCTCGGTCAGCCGATTCATTTTGTCCAGTGTTCACTGGAAGAGGCACTGAAAGCGCGGCAAGATCAGCAACGTTATTTTGAACAATTAGCGTGGCGGCTGCACAATGAAAATTGACCTGAACGCCGATCTGGGCGAAGGCTGCGCCAGCGACGCAGAGCTATTAACGCTGGTTTCCTCTGCCAATATTGCCTGTGGATTTCATGCAGGCGATGCGCAAATCATGCAGGCTTGCGTGCGTGAAGCAATAAAAAATGGTGTCGCGATTGGCGCTCACCCGAGTTTTCCCGACAGGGAAAATTTTGGTCGCAGCGCCATGCAGCTGCCGCCAGAAACCGTTTACGCCCAGACGCTGTATCAAATTGGCGCGCTGGCAACGATTGCCCGTGCGCAAGGCGGCGTAATGCGTCATGTCAAACCGCACGGCATGTTGTACAACCAGGCGGCGAAAGAAGCACAACTGGCAGACGCCATCGCCAGAGCGGTATACGCTTGCGATCCGGCATTGATTCTCGTTGGGCTGGCAGGAAGCGAGCTGATTCGTGCAGGCAAGCAATATGGCCTGACAACGCGCGAGGAAGTGTTTGCCGATCGCGGTTATCAGGCTGACGGCTCGCTGGTGCCGCGAAGTCAGCCAGGCGCGTTGATTGAAAACGAAGAACAGGCGCTGGCGCAAACGCTAGAGATGGTGCAACACGGCAGAGTCAAAAGTATCACCGGCGAATGGGCAACGGTCACGGCGCAAACAGTCTGCCTGCATGGCGACGGCGAGCACGCACTGGCGTTCGCCCGCCGACTACGCTCTACATTTGCCGAAAAGGAGATTGTTGTCGCAGCATAACCCCGATTAATAAAGAATGAAAAAAGGATATCACCATGCCTGAAGGCCCGGAGATCCGCCGTGCAGCGGATAACCTGGAGGCGGCGATCAAAGGCAAACCACTAACTGATGTCTGGTTTGCCTTCCCGCAGTTAAAAACTTATCAATCACAACTTATCGGTCAACACGTTACCCATGTGGAAACGCGTGGTAAGGCGTTGTTAACTCATTTTTCCAACGACTTAACGCTCTACAGCCATAATCAGCTTTACGGCGTCTGGCGCGTGGTTGATACCGGCGAAGAGCCGCAGACCACGCGAGTATTGCGGGTAAAACTGCAAACGGCTGACAAAACCATTCTGCTTTATAGCGCCTCGGATATTGAGATGTTGAGGCCGGAACAACTGACCACGCATCCGTTTTTACAACGCGTTGGTCCCGATGTGCTGGATCCGAATCTGACGCCGGAGGTGGTAAAGGAACGGTTATTGTCACCGCGCTTTCGTAACCGTCAGTTTGCAGGATTACTGCTCGATCAGGCGTTTCTGGCTGGGCTTGGCAATTATTTGCGGGTGGAGATCCTCTGGCAGGTTGGGTTGACTGGAAATCATAAAGCGAAAGATCTCAATGCGGCGCAACTGGATGCACTCGCACACGCGTTACTGGAGATTCCTCGATTTTCCTACGCTACGCGGGGGCAGGTGGATGAGAATAAGCATCATGGGGCGCTGTTTCGCTTTAAGGTTTTTCATCGAGATGGCGAACCGTGCGAACGTTGTGGCAGCATCATTGAGAAAACCACGCTGTCATCTCGCCCGTTTTACTGGTGCCCTGGCTGCCAGCACTAGGCCGACCGCTTCGGCGCATAGGTTGAAATAAACCGCGCAATGGCTGGCCCCGTCAGCAAAATACTGAACAGGCGCAGGGTTTGCATCGCCATAATAAGCGCCATATCGGCATTGCTCCCTGCGGCGATGACCGCCACGGTATCAAGCCCGCCGGGGCTGGTGGCGAGGTAGGCAGTCATAAAATCAATGTGCATAAACCGGGTCAGCCCCCACGCCATACCCGCACAAATAGCCAGCAGAGCAAAAATCGACAGCAGGATTTGCGGTAGCGGGCGTAGTGCCCGCAGTAAGATTTGTTTATCGAAACCAAGACCAATCCGCCAGCCAATTGCCATATACGCCATCGCCAGCAGCCATTCCGGTAGTTCGATGGTGATGAGCTGACCAGACTGGAGCACTGCGCCCGCCAGCATCGGGATGAGCATCGTGCCGGAAGGAAGACGCAGCAGGCATCCCACTGTACCGGCAACGACCGCGAGCAAAATAGTAAGCAGGAGATTAATGCTCACTGGCGGGAACCAGACGATATGCTGGTTAACCGCTTCAGCGTTATCGCCCAGCATCATGCGGGTGACCAGAACAGCGGCCCCCGCGACGAACAGCACTCGCAGATATTGCATAAACGCCACCAGGCGAATATCTGCGCCGTAATCTTGCGCCATAGCGACCATTGCCGCCGCGCCGCCAGGAGAGGAGCCCCAGGCACCGGTATTTCCAGGCAATGAGCTATAGCGCACCAATAACCAACCCACAATGGCGCTGGAAAGCAGCGTTACCAGTAAAATTGCAAGCACGATCGGCCAGTTGACGGCCAGGGTGGTGAGAATCGAACCAGTGAGGTTTTGCGCAATCATGCAGCCAAGAATGGCCTGGGCGGCGAGAAAAGCAGAGCGGGGAAGTTGCAGAGTAATTCCGCGCATACTAAAGATGATCCCGGCGATCATCGGCCCAAGTAATAGCGCCGCCGGGAGATGTACCGCGAGGAAACCAATAGAAAGGAGAAGTGATAGCACACATAACATTCCCCACTGCAAAACTGGCATCCTTCGCTCCCTCATTATTTTCTCTTTGGTGTATCGATACAGCATAAAGAAAGCCGGGCCAGGAAAAAATAACAGCAATCAAGGAAAAGGGGAAAATCAGCAATTTTCTGAAAGAGATGCCCTTTCCGGCTGCAAAGGGCATCATGGCAAATCAGTTATAGTTAATTTTAAAAAGCACCACTGTATCGAAGGGCCCAGCCTCGATGGGGGTACCTGCAATGGACGAAAGTTCAGCTGTATAGGTTTTTTCGTAGACCAACATGTCGCTGGTGAAATCGGCGTATTCAGCATATTTATTGAAGGTATAAGGCGAGGCGTTTTCATCCAGCAAACGTAGCTTCAGACCATTACCAATCAACAATGCTTTATCTTCTTCAACCAACGTTTCTTCGGTATAAAAGGAGGAACTGACTTTAAATCCGTCGGTGCATTGATCGTTTTGGCTCTTGGTCGTTT